>Ga0207648_10002775_pt1 | contig 18583 bp, 20 predicted proteins | sample KBSMisM32_FD_184310 | JGI IMG/M metagenome (GOLD analysis project Ga0207648, IMG submission 184310) | Miscanthus rhizosphere microbial communities from Kellogg Biological Station, Michigan, USA - KBS Miscanthus M3-2 (SPAdes) (version 2) | ecosystem: Host-associated > Plants > Roots >...
TAACCGCGGTAGGCGAGGCAGCCGACCAGAAGGTAGCAGTGTTCGACGCCCTGCACCGAAAACTCGGGCGCGGCAAATACGTTCCAGGTCGCGTACGGCCGCTTCAGGTCGGCGTAGTTCGTGTAGCTGGCATTGCGCGGCAGGCCGAGCCTGTCCGAGGCAAACGCTCGGGCCTGTTGTGCCAGTTCGAGCCGGGCCTTGAGCGTCGCGTCAGTTGCCGGGTCGGCGATGACGCGCGCAATCGGCTCACGCGCGGCCAGCATCGAATACTCGCCGCGCGCCAGATGACCGTAATAGCCGATCGTCGAACACGCCGACAGCGACAGAGCGGCCAGAATGCCGACAACGGGCATCGGGATCGTTCGTGTCGAATGCGATGCCGGCATGCCGGCATTCTAGCGGAGCGTGTCCGCGACACCGGCACAGGCGGCAATCGGCTCGCGCAGCCGTCGCGCATCGCGGACATCCGCGCTACCATAAGACCATGAAGAGTTCACGAATCCTGTTGCTCGCCGCCTGCTGCGCCCTGGCGCCCTCGGCGTGGGCCGGAGCCGGCCTTACGTCCGCCGGCGTCGATCCAAACGCGGGCAACAACAATGCGCAGGATGAGCCCACGCTCGCCCAGGTAGCGCCGACGGCAAACCAGACCGGCGTCGTCAGTGCCGGCGCGAACGCCTCTGCAGCGAACCCTGCAGCTGCCGGCGCTGCCGGCGCGAACGCGCCTAACAGCGCCAATGGCGCGGCGGACGGGTCAAAAACGCCTGCGCCGCCTGTCGCTGTCGCGCCGGCGCGGCCACCGCCGCCGCCGGATCCATCGACCTTGCCGGTTTCGGTCATACGGCCCCTGAACAAGTCAGGAGAGGACTCTCCACCACCCAAGGCCGATGCGGTGTCCACCGTGACCGCAACGGCGAAGCCGGAGCGTCATCCTCCCGGCGACGGGCCGGTTGAACCGATGCCGGCCCAGACGCGGGCTCCGGCGCCCGCACCAGCGCGCATTCAGCAACCGGCGCCGCCGCGGCCCGAAACGGCACGCACCGCTGTCGATGTCGCAGCGGCAACCAACGCGCCCACGTCCGCGACCGCGGACGGCAGCGCCAACGGCTTCGTGTTCTACACCGGCATGGGCCTGGCCGGAATCATCCTGGCGCTCTCATTCTTCGGATACATGCGCGCAGGCAACGATGCCGGCAGGCCCCGCGCCTGACCCTACCGAGGCGGACTACGCGCGGTTGGCGGACTTCGGCTTGAGCAATGTTCCGGTGCAGCGCGCAGCGCCGCAGCGGCAGGCCCAGATCTTCTTCAGGGCCGGAGTCTGGCGCTCTTCCAGGGTTATGCCGTAATCGTAGGTCAGCTCTTCGCCGGCGCGAATCGCCCGCCGAGACTCGATCACGACACGATCCTTGCGCCCGTCGCCATTGCCGTTTTCGACGATCCAGGCCTGGCAGTTCGGCGCACAACTGTGATTGATCCAGCGCGCGACATTGCCGCCATCACCGCCATCGATGACGTATTTGTCGTTCAGCGTGAACAGGAACGTATGGCCGCTGTCGGTGTCGTTCGCGTAGCGGCGATTGGCCTGTGCGTGCGTGAGGCGGCGACCGCGATATTCCACGATCGTCGTGCCCTTGGAGATATCGCGCACGGCGAAGACACCGCTGCCGTGGATTGGCGATTGCCGCCGGATGATGCGTCGGGTCATGCAGAACTCGTGAACCTTGGAAGCGGACTTCGAATCATAGCGCGATGCGCAGTTCCATGGCGTGTCCGGCAATCACCTTTCGAGAATCGTTCAGCCGCATGAAATCATCATCGCGTTGCATCGGGCAGGTTCGAGCGGGTCCGTGCCGATTGCCTGACCGATGGGCGCCTCGTATGATCACATCTGCGATTCAGGGGCAGCATCATGTCGTGGTTTCGCTGGGGCGGACTCATCGGGTCGGCGTTGCTCGCGTTGTGCGCGGCGCTCTTGTCGACGCCCTCCGGCGACGCGCGTGAACACGGCGGATCGGGCGATGCCCCGGGGCGATTCGACTACTATCTGATGGCGCTGTCGTGGGTGCCGAGCTATTGCCTGACGCATCCCGATGACCCGAACGAATGTGGCAGCAAGGGATTCGGCTTCGTGTTGCACGGGCTGTGGCCGCAGAACCGCAACGGCGACTGGATCCAGCATTGCGAAAGCCACGCGGCGCCGGATTCGCAAACGATCGAGCGCACCCTGGCGTTCATGCCGAGCCGGTCCCTGATCGCGCATGAATGGCAGACGCACGGCACATGCAGCGGGCTGGATCCGAAGAGCTACTTCGATCTCGCTGACCGGGCATTCGCCAGCGTGAGAGTCCCGACGGCGCTGGCCACACCGAAATCCCCGCCCGAGATCAGCGCGACCGATATCGTTCGGGGGTTCATCGCGGTCAATCCGCAACTCGATGAGCGCATGCTCAGCGTCGTCTGTCACGACGGCGGCGAACTGACCGAAGTACGCATTTGCCTGGACAAGGAAACGCTGGCCCCGCAGGCGTGCAGCGGCCGCGTTCGCAATTCCTGCCGGAGCGGCCCCTTGAAGATTCCGGCCGCGCGGTGACGCAATCCTTCACTTTCCGCCACGTCGTTTTGGCGCACACACAGGGGAAATCATGAAAATCCTGCGCATACTGTTCAAGCTTGTTGTCGCGCTCGTCGTCGTGGTTGCCACGGCACTCGGCTTGGTCTACTGGCGCAGCAGCACGCTGCTGGCCCAGCACATCGACGTCCACGAACCCGCGCTGACGATTGCGACGGACGCCGAAACGCTCGCACGTGGCGAGCGGCTCGCCACGACACACGGTTGCACTGATTGCCATGACAAGGATCTTGGCGGCCGCGTGCTCGTCGATGCGTTCCCGATCGGCCGCCTGGCCGCCCCGAACCTGACGCGCGGCAAGGGTGGCGTCGGCGGGCGGCTCGACGCGGCCAGCGCGGAGCGCGCAATCCGTCACGGCCTCGGCGAAGATGGACGCCTGCTGCTGTACATGCCGACCACCGATTTCAACGCGCTGACCGACGCCGACACCGCAGATCTGATCGCCTACGTGCTCGCGATCGCTCCGGTCGATCGCGACATTCCCGCTCCGGCTGCAGGTCCGTTGATGCGCACGCTGTTCGTGCTCGACAAGGCACCGCTGGTTTACGCCTTGCGCGTCGACCAGCACGCGGCGCACACGGCGACGATGGCACCAGCAGCGACGGCCGAGTACGGCCGCTACCTGGCCAATGGCTGTGCCGGCTGCCACGGCGAACATTTCAGTGGCGGCCGCGTCCCGGGGACGCCGCCGAGCTTTCCACCGGCGCGGAATATAACGCCGGATCCGGGCAACGGCATCGGCAAATGGAGCAAGGCAGAATTCGACGCGGCCTTGCGAAGCGGCAAGCGGCCGGATGGTTCGACACTGAACACCTTCATGCCGTGGAAGGCCTTCGCGAGGCTGACCGACATCGAAGTCGATGCGCTTTGGGCTTACCTGCAGACGGTGCCGGCGCGCGCGACCAGCGAACACTAATCGCGCTTCAGTCGAGCGCCTTGTCGAACACGACCTGGCGCTTGCGCTCGACGTAACCCTCGCGCAGATAGAAACGGTGCGCGCGTTCGCGCACGACGTTGCTGCGCACTCGAAAGTGTGCGAAGCCGTGCTCGCGCGCCCACTGCTCTGTTGCCGACAGCAACGCGGCGCCGACACCGGCGCCACGCGCGCCGTCACCGACGACGAGCCCGGCGAGTTCGGCGAACGGCGATTCTTCGAGATGCAATCGCGGCACGACGTGGGTCCAGCCCAGAACGCGGCCGTGCGCATCGGTGGCGACGAACACTTCGCCCACGCCTTGGTCGCGCACGAGCGTCAGGCGGCGGCTCAGCGTGTCCTGATCTGCGGGATAACCCAACTGGGTCGACAATTCAGCCAGCGCCGCAGCATCATCGCTGCGTGCCGGCCGGATCGAGATGGCGCCTTCCAGCGCAGCCATTTCAGCAGCAGCCGTCGCCATGGTGCGTGTGCGCGGCGCTGGCGGCAACGCCGCTCGTCAGGCCCTGCAGACTTGCCTGATGATGGTCCGCGATGACTTTCGCCACGCACATGCTCACGCGCTTGCCGGTCGGAATGTGCAGGAATTCGTTCGGACCGTGCGCGTTCGATTGCGGGCCGAGCACTCCGGTGATCAGAAACTGCGCGCCGGGAAATTTCTCGCCGAGCATGCCCATGAACGGAATGCTGCCGCCTTCGCCGTTGTAGGCCGGCGGAGCGCGGAAGAATTCGCGCGACGCGCCGTCGACCGACGCCTCGAGCCACGGCGCCAGGGCCGGTGCATTCCAGCCCGACGTCGCCTTCTCGAGTTCGAAGTGGACCTTGGCGCCGTATGGCGGATCGGCCTCCAGCAGGCGCTTGACCCGCTCTCCGGCCGACGTGCCGTCCAGCGTGGGCGGCAGGCGCAGCGAGAGCTTGACCGCAGTGGACGGACGCAAAACGTTACCGGCCGATTCGAGCGCGGGAATGCCGTCCAGGCCGGTCACCGCGAGGGCGGGCCGCCAGGTGCGATTCAGGACGAGTTCGGCCAGATCCGACTCGACCGGGCGCATGCCGTCCACAAATGGAAATTTGGAATACACCGCATCGCCGAGCACCTGCGCGGTGCGCTGCGCCTGTTCGATGCGCTGGGCCGGAATCTCGACATAGAGTTCCTGCGGCTTGATCTTGCCGGTGACCTCGTCCTCGAGCCGCGACAATACCTGGCGCAGGATACGGAAGCTCGACGCGACGACGCCGCTGGCGTCGCCGGAATGCACGCCTTCGGTGAGCACCTGCACGCTGAGGTTGCCGCCGGTCAGTCCGCGCAGCGACGTCGTCAGCCACATCTGCTCGTAGTTGCCGCAACCGGAGTCCAGGCACACGACAAGGGACGGCTTGCCGATGCGCGCGGCGAGGTGATCGACGTAATACGGCAGGTCGTAGCTTCCCGATTCCTCGCACGCTTCGATCAAAACGACGCAGCGCGAATGCGCGACGCCCTGCTCCTGCAGCGCCAGGACCGCGGCCAGCGAGCCGAATATTGCGTAGCCGTCGTCGGCGCCGCCACGCCCATACAGCCGGTCGCCTTCGATGACCGGCTTCCACGGTCCCAGGTGCGCCGACCAGCCGGTCATCTCGGGTTGCTTGTCGAGGTGGCCGTACAGAAGCACGCAATCCTCGTCGGAATTGCCGGCTGCGCCGCTGGCGGGGATATCGATGAAGATGACCGGCGTGCGGCCTTGCAGCCGCACGACTTCGAGCGACATGCCGGGAATCGGATGCGACTTCGCCCAGCCCGCCAGTTGCGCGACGGCCTGATCCATGTAGCCGTGTTCGGCCCAATGCGCGTCGAACATCGGCGACTTGTTCGGAATCTTTATGTATTCGACCAGTTGCGGGACGATCTGATCGTCCCAGAGTCCCGAGATGAACCCGCTGACCTTTGTGGAATCCATGGTGCGTCCCGATTTGCGAAGGCGCGAGTTTAGCCTGCACGCTGCCGGCTTGTCGCGCCTGCGCTAAACTGCGCGCCCGATTATTCGCCTGGGCGTTGCGGCTGTGCGGACCGGCCGGTTCGTTCGCAACATCAGGCTCTCGACCGAGTCATTCATGATCCTTCCCCGCTACCGCATCGCCGCCTCGCTGATTCCCCAGGCCGGCAAGGGCCTCTTCGTCGAAGAACCGATCGAGCGCGGACGCCTGATCATCGCCCCCGACGATATACGCAAAGTATACAAATGGAACGACGTGCAGGCGCTGCCTGACCCGGCCTCGGCGCTCGCTTCGACGGTGCGCTGGTTCGAGGATTACTACACGGTCACTCCGGAATGGCCTGACGAGTGCTACATCAACCACTCGTTCGCGCCGAGCGGGCTGTGGCATCTGGGTTTCGTCTTCGCGCTCGGCGATCTGCCCGCCGGCACCGAGGTCACGGTCGACTATCGCCACCTGCTGGCGCCGGGACAGCAGGAAGAATTTCTCGACTCGACCAGTGGTGAGCCGATCGTCGGCTACGCCTGGCACGAAACAATGGCGCGTTCGACGGCGCAGCTGCAAGATCTGTTTTCACCGCCCGCGTCATGATGCAGTTTCTGGTCAAGGTATTGGTTTCCGCGCTCGTCATCGCCGGCGCCTCCGAGCTTGCGCGCCGCTACAGCGTCATCGGCGCGCTGCTCGCGGCGTTGCCGCTGACCTCGATCCTGGCGATGATCTGGCTGTGGCGCGACGGCGTGCCGGCGGCGCAGATTGCCGATTTTTCCAGCAGCATCTTCTGGCTCGTGCTGCCGTCGCTGCTGCTGTTCATCGTCATGCCGCTGATGCTGCGAGCCGGCTATGGCTTTTGGTCCAGCCTCGGTGCCGGCTGTGCGCTGACCGTGCTCGGCTACGCGATCGGCTTGTACGCGCTGCGCCTCTGGACGCAAGGATAATGAGCGCGAAAATTCTCCGCATCGCCGACTATCGCCGCATGCGCTGGAAGAACGGCGGCGGCTGGACGACGGAACTCGCGGTATCGGCCAGCGCGGGCGATGGCGGCGACTTCGACTGGCGCATCAGCATCGCCGAGATCGAGAGCGATGGCGCGTTCTCGGCTTTTCCGGGTTACGACCGGTCCATCGCCCTGCTCGAGGGACCGGGCATGGAGCTGCAATTCGATGCCGACGAACCGGTCCGGCTCGATCAGCGCCTGCGTTTCGTGCGCTTCGCCGGCGAAGCAAAAGCTTTCGGCCGCCTCCTTGGCGGCGCCGTGCGCGACTTCAACGTCATCGTTCGGCGCGATGCCTTGCGCGCGGAGGTGCTGCATCGCCCGCTCGTCGGGCCGATGGTCTTCCTGCCCGAAGCGGCGACGACCTGGTTCGTCTACCTGGTTGGCGGTCAGGCCGCGCTGAAGGATGTCGCCGGGATGCACCTCGAGGCCGGCGAGTCGCTGCTGCTGCAGCCGGGCGATGCGGCGCGCACGCGCGTGCTGAGCGGTGGCGGGGAAGTCGTGCTGGTCAAGCTGACCAGCGTCTAGACCACCGCCGATGCGCCAATCAAAAGTGTGATGACCAGCGCGGCGCCGACGCCGCTGAAAACCATTTGTCGGGTATTGCGCCCGCGCCCCCACAGGATCAGGCCACTGATGCCCAGCGCGATCATCGCGAGGGCGAAACTGTCGGTGAGCAGAATCCAGGAGACGCCGCCACCGACGCCCTTATGCAGGCGCAACATCGTCGCCAGCGGACTTTGACGCGTGGTCCGCAACGTCAGCATTGCATCGCCCTCGCGGTATTCGATCTGCGTCACGATACGCGCGTTGCCGCCCGTGAAGGTCCAGCGCGCCGGCGGATCGATCGTCTGCCCGTTGTACTGCATCGGCGCAGCGCGCTGCACGCGCTGATTGTCGATGTCGACGTGCTGCACGGTGCTCAACCAGGCGCGCATCGCGTCCGGCGTCGCCCGCGCCGCATCGGGTACCGGCAATTCGACGTTCGCGAGTTCGGTTGCGTCGCCCTGCGGGATTTTCAGCAGCGCGCGATGGTTCTGTACGAGCCCGGTGAATCCGAACAGGACCGCGGCGAGCGCGCCCCAGGCTCCGATCCACAGATGCAACTGGCGCATCACCCGGTGCGATTGTGTGCGCCGCTGCGCCGACCGGACCGCAGAAGTCGCCGTCATGCGTCGGCCCACTGTCGCAGCAGGTTGTGGTACACGCCAACCAGGCTGACCATCGCCGGATCGTCGGCGACGCGCGCGTTCAAACGTTGGATCGACCGGTCGAGGTCGAACAGGATTGCCCGCTGCGCGTCGTCTCGCACCATGCTCTGTACCCAGAAGAAACTGGCCAGGCGCGCGCCGCGCGTGACCGGTGCGACGCGATGCAGACTGTTCGCCGGGTAGACGACAAGGTCGCCGGCGGCAAGCTTGACCGCGTGCGTGCCGAACGTGTCCTCGATCAACAGTTCGCCGCCGTCATAGGATTCCGGAGGAGCGAGAAAGAGCGTCGCCGACACGTCGGTGCGGATCTTGTCGCCGCCGCCAGGCAACAGGCGCACGGCGCCATCGACGTGGCTTCCAAACTGCATTCCGCCCTCGTAGCGGTTGAACAAGGGCGGATACACGCGCTGCGGCAACACGGCGCTGATGAAGAGCGGATGCCGCTCGAGCGCCGCGAGCACGACGTCGCCGAGCGTTCTGGCGAGCGCTGACGATTCGTCGACCTGCTGGTTCTGCTTGACGCGCGCACCCTGATGGCCGGCGGTTACGCGGCCGTCGACCCACGGCGCGTGTGGTGCATTGAGCGCGGCACGCATCGAGCGCACCTGGTCGTCGTTCAACAACTGGGGAATCTGCACGAGCATGGTTTGTGTCACCCCTTCCAGAATTTCCAGTCGAACGTCACCATCAGGGTGCGCCCGATGCCCGGAATCGAACGGCCGCCGTCGGACGGGATCAGCGCGTCGAAATATTGCACGTTGCCGATGTTGAGCAGGTTCAAGCGCAAGTCGTAGTCCGGCTGATGCCAGGCCGCCATCGCGTCCCAGCGGGTGTAGCCCCCGACCGACACGGTATTCGTGTTCGATGCGTAACGTTGCGACAGATACGTCGCGCCGCCGCCAACTTCCCACTCCTCGCTGATCAGATAGCTCGTCCACAGAGAAGCGCTGTTCTGCGGCGTGTTCGCCGGAACGTTTCCCTGTGTCCCGTCGCGCGCCTCGACGATGAGCGCATTCAAGCGAGTGTAGCCGGCGAACAGTTGCCAGGACTCGGTGATGTGACCGGCCACCCCGACCTCACCGCCGCGAACGCGGACGTCGCCGGCAAGCGCATATTCGCTGGCCGAAACCTGGGTGCGCGCGTTTGTTTTTTCGACTTCGAACAGCGCGGCGGTGAGGTCGAGCCGCTCGTCCAGAAGATTCCACTTGCCGCCGCCCTCGTACGAACGGTTCGACTCCGGCGGCAGGCTCTGCGTGTTGTTCGTCAGCGTGAGCGTTTCGAGCGAAGGGTTGAACGAAGTGCCGTAGGCGACGTAATAGGATTGCTGGTCATCCGGTTGATAGATGACGCCGGCACGCTGGCTCGTGAAGTAGACCGTTTGCTCGGCGTGGCGCGGAGCCGAAATCGTGTTGTCGAGCGTGGCCGCGTATCGGTCGCGGCGCAGTCCTGCAATCGCCTGCCATTGGTCGTTGAGCTTGACGGTGTCGTTCACATACAGGGCAGCCGTGTTGGCGCTGCCTTCGGCGAGATTGGCCGTGGTGGAAACCACACTGGGCTCCATCGGAAGGTAGGCCGGCGCGACCAGCGAGACCAGCGGCAATCCGCTGCGCGTGTAAGCCTGGTTCTTGTAGGTGTCGCGCGCCAGCTCCAGACCGCTGAGCAGCGTGTTCTGCCACGAGCCGGTATTGAATGTCGCGATCAGGTCGGTCTGATTGTCGAGCGAGGTATCGTAGATGACCCGGTCATGGCTCGCGAGCTGCACGAGGATATCCTCGAGCGGCGCGTCGGTGTAGTTGCCGGTCACGCGGTTGAGCGGCACGCCGTCCACGGTCACAAGATTGTTCGGCGCGGTTTCGAGCGCGTCGGTCCGGTACCAGTTGTACTGGAGCTGATTCTTGAACGTGAGGCCGTCGCTGAAGACGTGCTCGATACGGCCCGTGACGGCAGCGACATCCTGGATCGTGCGGTCGTCGGTCAGTCCATAGAAGTTGCCGTGGTCGACGTCGGCCGGCTTGCCATTGACCGGCGGCAGGCCGTAATCCGGCATGTCGCGATTGTGCTGCAACAGCGCGCTGAGCGTGATCTGCGTCGGCTCGCCGATGCCGAAACGCAGGCTGGGCGCGATACCGGCGTCCTTGTTGTACATGACGTCGCGCGTGGAGTGATTGTCCTGCGCGAACAGACTCAGCCGGGCGGCCGCGCTATCGGACAGCGCCCGATTGAGATCGGCCGAAACGCGGTAGCGGTCGTCGCTACCGACCGTCGCGGAGATGTCGCCGAGATCATGCAGGGTCGGAACCTTGCTGACCTGATTGATCACGCCACCCGTCGAGCCGCGCCCGAACAACATCGACGACGGCCCTTTCAGCACCTCGATCGCGTCCAGATTGAACGTATCCCGATAATACTGGCCGCGATCGCGCATGCCGTCGAGATAGACGTCGGTACGCGCTGAAAATCCGCGCAAGTTGATGTTGTTGCCAATTTGCCCGCCTTCGGCGCCGCCGATCGTGATTCCGGGAACGTTACGCAGCGCGTCCGCCAGGGAAGAGACTCCCTGCGCATCGAGCAATGCGCGATCGATCACCATCACGGATTGGGGAATGTCGCGCAGCGGCGTCGGCAGCTTGGCGCCAATCGTCGAACTCGAGGACCTGTAGTCGTTGCTCACGGCGCTGCCATTGACCTCGACCTCCTGAAGCATGTTGTTGGCACCATCCGGTTGCTCCGGAACGCCCTCGCCGACAGGAACCGGGTCGGGAGCGGCGAGCGGTGCGGCAGTCCCCGCGGAGGCGGAAAATGCGAGCAGCAAAGCCGCCTGGAGCGGTCGAAGCGTCGGCACGCGCATTCCTTGAGTCCCCTTACAATGGAATTACAAATGAGAATGAATCTCATTATCTCTCGTAATTCCAGATTTGCAAGCGGGGCTGGATTTCGCGCGAACGGGCATCGCCTTTGTCGAAAGTCAACAAGACGGAAGACCAAGCTACCCAATGGATCAGCAAGTTATGCGCTGATTTGGCTTGAGGGTGTTTGCGCGGTGACGTCAGTCCCAACGGTCGTCGCGTGTGAAAACGACGCCGTCTTCGACCTTCACGGGAAAAACGGCGGTCGGTTCATACGCCGGCGGGCAGCGGGCTGCGCCGGTGCGCAGGTCGAAGCGGGCGCCGTGGCGTGGGCACTCGATTTCGTAGCCGTGCAGTTCGCCGCCGGCCAGTTCGCCGCCATCATGCGTGCAAACGTCCTCGAGCGCGTACAGCTCGCCATCGACGTTGAACACCGCGATTGCCACGTCACCGTCCCAGACGATCTTGAATTCGCCGGGCAGCAGTTCGGATCGTGCGCAGACGCGAATCCAGCTTGTCATGACCTCACGCCGTCCATTTGCGTTTCGTCACGCTGCGAACCCCCTCACCTCTCACGTCCTCGCATCCAACTGCTTCACCAGAAGCTCGAACCTGAGGTCGCTGCGCTTCGGGATGCCAAACCGCTCGTCGCCATAGGGAAACGGCTTGTACTGGCCGCTGCGCCGGTAACCGCGGCGCTCGTACCATGCGATCAATTCGTCGCGCACGGAGATCACCGTCATTTCCATTGTTGTACATTTCCACTCCGCGCGCGCAAGTCGCTCGGCCTCCGCCAGCATGCGTTTGCCGACGCCAGCGGCCTGCATGGTTGGCTTGACCGAGAACATGCCGAAATAACAACTGGGGCCCTGCTTCTCCAGGTGGCAGCAGGCGAGCAATTCGGAATTCGTCTCGGCGAGCAGGACGCGGCTGCCGCGCCGCATGACGATTTCGGCAACACCGACGGCATCGATGCGCTGACCATCGAGCAGGTCTGCCTCGGTCGTCCACCCGGCGCGACTGGCATCGCCGCGATAGGCAGATTCGACCAGCGCGACGATCGCCGCGACATCTGCCACACGCGCATCGCGAAAGACCAGAGCCGCGTCGTCTACCGCCGTATCCATCACTTGCTTCCCTCGGTTGTGGCCGACGTCACTCCCGCAAGTGCCGCGCGCAGCGTCGCGAACGGCAACAGCGCGCATTTCTGCCGCACCGGGTGGTTTGCAAGTTCGCGCATGGCATTGAGTCCGCCCAGCTGATCATGGCTGAAGATCTGGCCACCGACCAGCGAAATGAAGACCTGTTCGAGGGCAGCGAGTTCACCGGCCGACCGATCGACGGCCAGTTCGCTGAGCATCGATGCGGTCGCCTTCGCGATCGCGCATGCTTCGCCGCTGAAGCGCATCTCGACGACACACCCGTCTTCGCAGCGCAGTTCCATGCGCAACGTGTCGCCGCACAGCGGATTGACCCCATCGGCCGCGTGCGTATGCGCCGCCAACGCGCCGAAGTTACGCGGCGCGCGATAGTGATCCAGGACGGCTTGGGTGTACAGGCCAGGAGTAGTCATTTTAGAAAAGTGCGGCCATGGATGGCCGCTTCTCGATTCTAGCCATCAGGGATGATGGCACAAGTACCAACTATCCGAGCAATTTGCGCACGCGCCCGATCGCGGCAACAAAGCGGTCGACTTCGTCGCGGGTGTTGTAGAACGCCAGCGATGCTCGCGCCGTCGCCGGCACGCCGAAGAATTGCATGAGCGGATGGGCGCAGTGATGTCCGCTACGCACGGCGATGCCCTCGTGGTCGAGCAGCGTCGCCAGGTCGTGCGCGTGGATGCCGTCGATCAGGAATGACAGCACGGCGGCCTTGTGCGGCGCTTCCCCGAACAGGCGCAACCCCGGTACCGACTTCAGCGTCGTCGTCGCGTAGACGAGAAGGTCGCGTTCGTAGGCGGCGATGCGATCGCGTCCGATCGCCTCGACATAGTCGAGTGCAGCGCCAAGACCGATGAAGCCGGCGATGTTCGGCGTGCCGGCCTCGAACTTGTGCGGCGGATCGGCAAACGTCGTCTTCTCGAAACTCACCGTCTTGATCATCTCGCCGCCGCCGAAGAACGGCGGCATCGCCTCGAGCCATTCGCGCCGGGCCCAGAGCATGCCGGTTCCGGTCGGGCCGAACAGCTTGTGGCCGGTAATCGTATAGAAGTCACAGCCAAGCGCCTGCACGTCGATCGGCAGATGCGGCGCGGCCTGTGAACCATCGACGAGCAGCGGAATGCCGCGCGCGCGGCACGCCTTGGCCAGTTCGCGCACGGGATTTACCGTGCCGAGCACATTCGATACGTGCACGACCGCCGCGAGCTTGACCGACGGCGTCAGCATTTCGATGAAGCGATCGGCGATCAGCTCGCCTGCCGGTGTGATCGGCGCAACCTTGAGCCGGGCGCCGGTGCGCTCGCAAACGAGCTGCCACGGCACGATGTTCGAGTGATGCTCCATCGTCGTGACCAGGATCTCGTCGCCGGCCTTGAGGCGCGGCATGGCGAAACTGTAGGCGACCGTGTTGATCGCCTGGGTCGTGCCGCTGGTCAGCACGATTTCGTCGCGCGACGGCGCGTTGATGAAGCGCGCAAGCTTGTCGCGCGTCGCTTCATAGGCGCTCGTGGCTTCCTCGCCGAGCGTGTGCACGGCGCGCGAGACATTGGCGTTAAACTCGCGATAGTAGCGATCGACCGCGTCGATGACGGCCTGCGGCTTCTGTGCCGTATTGGCGTTGTCGAAATAGATCAGCGGCTTGTCGTGGACACGGCGCGCAAGCAGAGGAAAGTCCGCGCGGTAGCGCAGCGGATCGAACTGTGCGGGCTTCGGCCTTAGAGACGGTACGGCATTCATCCTGCGACCTCTTCCCGATCACCATGCGAATGCGGCAGACGCTCGGCGAGCAACGCATCCAGTCGCCCCCGCACCTCGACGTCGGCAATGCCGGCAAATGCTTCGCGGCAGAACCCCGCGATCAGCAAACTGCGGGCCGCGGCCGCCGGCACACCGCGCGAACGCAGGTAGAACAGTGCCGTCTCATCGAGTTGTCCGACCGTGGCGCCGTGCGCCGCCTTGACCTCGTCGGCATAGATTTCGAGCACCGGCTGCGTGTCGATTTCGGCGTGGGCCGAAAGCAGCAGGTTCTTGTTCGACAGACGCGCATCGGCGCCGTCGGCGCCCGGTGCGACCGTGATCGCGCCATGGAACACGCCGCGCGCGCGCTGGTCGGCGACACCGCGCCATAGGACGTCGCAGGTCGTGTTGCGCGCCCCATGGCGAATGTCCAGGTGCGTATCGGCGTGCTGGCGACCGCGAAGAACGAACACGCCGCGCGACTCGAAGCGCGCACTTTCGCCGTTCAGACCGATGTTCAAATCGGCGCGCTGCAGGCGGCCGCCGAAGATGGCGTCGGTAAAGAGACAGGTTGCGCCCTGTGCGACAGTCGTGTTCACGCGACGGTAATTCGAAATCGAATCGGGCAGATCGCTCAACGTCATCAGGTGCAATTCGGTGCCGGGCGCAATCGTGATGCGCGAATGCAGCGCGCCGAGCACATCGGCTCCGGCTGTGCCAATGTGTTGCACGATCACGGTCGCGCGGCCGGCCATCAGTTCCAGATCGGCCGCGGCCTGCCAGCGGGTCGGAGCAGCACCGGGAACGCTTGCGTAGACCAGATGCACGGGTTCGGCAGAATCGCCAGTAACCGTCAGTACCAGACGTTGCCCGCCTTCGTGCCGCACATTCATGCTCGCGGCAATATTTGCGACGTCCGAATGTTTATCGGAGTAATTGCCATTGACGAAGACCAGCCGCCGGCCGCGGGTCTGCGGCCAATCGAAACTGGCAGCCAGCGATGCGTCGAGCGTCGAGTGCGGGTCGGCCTCCGCAAAGTCCTGCTGCGACAACGCACGCAGTGCCGCCTTGCTGTAGCGCCACGATTCGTCGCGTTCGCGCGCATCGCCGACGCCAAATTCATCGAGCAGCGCGGCGCTCATGTCACGCGGCTCCAGCGAGCCTGCGCTCGGCAATCCACGCATAGCCGTGCTCTTCAAGCTTGAGCGCCAGCGACTTGTCGCCGCTCTCGACGATGCGCCCGTCGACCAGCACATGCACGAAGTCCGGCACGATATAGTCGAGCAGGCGCTGGTAATGCGTGATGACGACGAATCCGCGTTCCGGGCTGCGCATCGCGTTGACCCCGTCCGCGACCATCTTCATTGCGTCGATGTCCAGGCCCGAATCGGTCTCGTCGAGGATCGCCAATTTCGGCTCGAGCAGCGCCATCTGGAAGATCTCGTTTCGCTTCTTCTCGCCGCCGGAGAAACCGGCGTTGACGGCGCGATTCATCAGGTCGTCGGAGATATGCAGCACGCGCAATTTCTCGCGCACGAGCTTGAGGAACTGCATCGAGTCGAGTTCCCCCTCGCCGCGATGCTTGCGCTGCGCGTTCATCGCGGCCTTGAGGAAATACGTGTTGTTGACGCCGGGGATCTCGACCGGGTACTGGAATGCGAGGAACACGCCCTCGGCCGCGCGCTGCTCGGGCTCCAGTTCCAGCAGATTCCTGCCATTGTAGGTGACCGAACCCTCGGTGATCTCATAGCCCTCGCGTCCGGCCAGCACATTTCCCAATGTCGACTTTCCGGCGCCGTTCGGGCCCATGATCGCGTGCACTTCGCCCGCGCCCACGTCGAGCGTGAGGCCCTTGAGGATTTCCTTGCCCGCGACGCGGACGTGGAGGTTTTCGATCTTCAGCATTTCATGTTTCCGTAGGGTGGGCCTTGGCCCACCGGTTTTCGTTTTGAATTCAACCGAAGCGGTGGGCCAAGGCCCACCCTACCCGATTGCGCCTTCCAGACTCACCTCGAGCAGCTTCTTCGCCTCGACCGCAAACTCCATCGGCAGTTCGCGGAACACCTGCTTGCAGAAGCCGTCGACGATCATCGAGACGGCATCTTCCTCGGCGATACCGCGAGAGCGGCAGTAGAACAACTGATCGTCGGAGATCTTCGACGTCGTCGCCTCGTGCTCGACGATCGCGCCGGGATGCTTGACCTCGATGTACGGGAACGTGTGCGCGCCGCACTTCTTGCCGATCAGCAGCGAATCGCACTGCGTGTAGTTGCGCGCGCCGTCGGCGCCCTTCTCGATCTTGACCAGGCCGCGATAGGTGTTCTGCCCGCGACCTGCCGAGATGCCCTTCGAGATGATCTTCGATTTCGTATTGCGGCCGATATGAATCATCTTCGTGCCGGTGTCGGCCTGCTGGCGATGATGGGTCAGCGCGACCGAGTTGAATTCGCCGGTCGAGTCGTCGCCGCGCAATACGCAGCTCGGATATTTCCAGGTAATCGCCGAGCCGGTCTCGACCTGGGTCCAGGAAATCTTGCTGCGCGCGCCACGGCAGTCGCCGCGCTTGGTGACGAAGTTGAAGATGCCGCCAACGCCGTTCTCGTCGCCCGGATACCAGTTCTGCACGGTCGAGTACTTGATGCTGGCATCGTCGAGCGCGACGAGTTCGACGACCGCCGCGTGCAACTGGTTCTCGTCGCGCATCGGCGCGGTGCAGCCTTCGAGGTACGACACGCTCGCGCCCTCCTCGGCGATCAGCAGCGTGCGTTCGAACTGGCCGGTATCGCGCGCGTTGATGCGGAAGTAAGTCGACAACTCCATCGGACAGCGCACGCCCTTCGGCACGAACACGAAACTGCCGTCGGAAAACACGGCCGAATTCAGCGCGGCAAAATAATTGTCGCCGGTCGGCACGACTGTGCCGAGGTATTTGCGAACGATGTCCGGATGCTCGCGCACCGCTTCGGACATCGAGCAGAAGATCACGCCGGCCTCGGCCAGTTCCTTGCGAAACGTCGTGCCGACCGAGACCGAATCGAACACCGCATCGACGGCAACGCCGGCCAGACGCGCGCGCTCGTGCAGCGGCACGCCGAGCTTCTCGTAGGTCTCGAGCAGTTTCGGATCGACTTCGTCGAGCGACTTCGGCCGGTTCTTCGGCCGCGAAAAATAGCTGATCGCCTGGAAGTCGATCGGCGCGATCTCGAGCTTGGCCCAGTGCGGTGGCGTCATCGTCAGCCAGTGGCGATACGCGGCCAGGCGCCACTGGGTCATCCATTCCGGTTCGTTCTTGCGCGCCGAAATTGCGCGCACGACGTCCTCGTCGAGGCCAGGCGGCAGGCTCTCGCTTTCGATATCGGTGACGAAGCCGGCGCTGTAGCGGCGGCCGATCGCGTCGGCGACCACATCGGTGGCGGGGACTTGCGTGGCGGGTCTGGCGAGTTCGCTGGTCATGATTGCGCGCTCGATGCCTCAGGCCGTCGCCAGCTGCACGGGAATCGTCGCGTGCCGCTTCGGCGCCGGCTTGACCATGTCGGCGACGGTTACATTTGCCAGGGCCTGCGCTATCGCCTGGTTGATGCGCTGCCAGTTCACGCGCACGCCACAGTGGGGCTCGTGATCGCACAGTCCGGCATGCGCGCCACATTCGGTCATGCCGATCGGACCCTCCATTGCCGTGACGATATCGGCGATCGTGATCTGCTGCGGCTCCCGCGCCAGGCGATAACCGCCATTGACGCCGCGCGTCGAATTCACCAGCTGCGCATGCGCGAGCTGCTTGAGCAGCTTGCTGACGGTCGGCAATTCGAGCCGCGCGCGCGCCGCGAGGTCCTGCGCGCTCAACACCTCGTCCGCGCCGCCGGCATCGCGGACACCGGCGAGCACGGTCATGACGACCGTCGCGTAATCCGTGAGCTTGCTGACTCGCAACACCTGGGGTAACTCCGTCTTGTTGAAGAGTGCGGCCAAGGATGACCGCTTTGTGATCTTCGCGATCACGGGCGATTGCAGGAATACGGTACTGAAATGGTACTATTTCGCCGGGACCGCGTCAAACGGCCCTAAGGCAGGGGAAACGGGACTGCGGCTACACTACAGGCTGGCAACTTCCTGGTCATCCCGCATGCAAGGCGACCACGCCGAAGCGCGTCTGGCGTTTGCCCAACGAACCCTGAACGGGCGCGCTCTGCGCATCGATGTGGCGTCCGCCGATGCCAGCTTTCGCAGTTACTGGCGCGTCGACGACGGCGCGACAAGCTGGATCGTGATGGATGCGCCGCCGGCGCAGGAGGACGTGCTCCCGTGGCTCGACATCGGCGCGCGCCTGCGCGGAGCGGGGCTGCACGCTCCTGAAGTCCTTGCGGCCGACCTGGAGCAGGGCTTCGTGCTGATGGAAGATCTCGGTATCCGCACCTATCTGCCCGAGCTGAACGAAAACAGCGTCGATGCCCTGTACGGCGACGCCCTCGATGCCCTGCTGCGCATGCAGCGTGGCGTATCAGCCGACGGGCTGCCTGTCTTCGACGCGACACGCACGATTCCGGAAATGGAACTGTTGCCCGAATGGTTCCTGCAGCGTCATCTTGGTTGTACGCCGGAGTGCGACGACTGGGACATCATCGAGGCTGCCTTCCGCCTGATCGCCGAGGCAGCCGACGCGCAGCCGCGGCGCTTCATGCATCGCGACTATCACAGCCGCAATCTGCTGATCGCCGAGCGCAACAATCCGGCGATTATCGATTTCCAAGGCGCGATGCTCGGGCCGATCGCCTATGACCTCGCCTCGCTGCTGCGCGATTGCTACATCGCCTGGCCGATCGAGCGCGTCGATGCCTGGGTCGAGGGCTATCGCCAGCGCCTGGTTGCGGCAGGGCTCGTCGATGTCGACGGTGCGCACTTTCGCCGCTGGTTCGACCTGATCGGATTGCAGCGCCACATCAAAGTGCTCGGCCTCTTCTGCCGCCTGAACTATCGCGACGGCAAGGCCGGCTATCTTGCCGACCTGCCGCTCGTGCTCGACTACGTCCTGGGCGTCGCGCGGTTGTATCCCGATCTGACGGCGTTCGCTGCGCTGATCGAGCGCGCGGTTGGTGATCGCGATATC
>Ga0207648_10002776_pt1 | contig 18582 bp, 21 predicted proteins | sample KBSMisM32_FD_184310 | JGI IMG/M metagenome (GOLD analysis project Ga0207648, IMG submission 184310) | Miscanthus rhizosphere microbial communities from Kellogg Biological Station, Michigan, USA - KBS Miscanthus M3-2 (SPAdes) (version 2) | ecosystem: Host-associated > Plants > Roots >...
CTCCTCACTCTCCAAAGCAGCAAGGCACTGATGGCGCGACGCCTGAGGTGCTGGTCTCACCGAAGTGACAGCTGGGACGGCTGTCTCCGCAGGGTCCACTGGGATGGTGGGCAAAGGACATCATCTCAATCACCGGACACTAGGAGGTCCAAAGCTGTGAACGCATACCATCGCATCAAGAGTCAGCTCTCGATTCTGCAGCGAGCGAAGCTGCACGCGCAGGCTTTCCTCGTCATTCTCAACGCCATTGTCTTCGAACACGCCGTCAAGCGAGGCTTCATCCTCGGCGCGAACACCCTCACCGGTCTGATCCCGAACATGTACGAGGCGCTCGACATGGTCTCGCGCGAGCTCGTGGGCTTCATTCCCGCGGTGGGCCGCAACTCCGGCGTCGAGCGCGTCGCTTTGAACCAGACGGTCACCATTCCGATCGTGCCTGCGATCGTCGGCGGCGACGTTACGCCCGGAGCAACGCCTCCGAGCGACGGCGACCAGAGCTTCGGCAACACCACGATGACCATCAGCAAGTCGCGCTACTGGCCGGTTCGCTGGACTGGCGAGGAACAGCGCGCCGTCCGCTCCTCGGGCATGCTCCAGTCGATGCAGACGCAGCAGTTCGCGCAGGCCTTCCGCGCAGCGTGCAACGAGGTCGAGAACGACCTCGCAGCTCTCTACTCGACCACCAGTCGCGCCTTCGGTACTTCCGGCACTGCCCCGTTCGGCACCGCCGGCGACCTGAGCGACTTCGCGCAGTCGAAGAAGATTCTGGACGACAACGGCGCGCCGCGGATTGGCCGTCGCATGGTGCTCGGCACCACGGCCATGGCGAACCTGGGCGGCAAGCAGTCCGTGTTGTTCAAGGTGAACGAGTCCGGCTCCGACGCGCTGCTGCGCGAAGGCATCGTCGGACGCGTCGAGGGCTTCGGCGTTGGCGATTCGGCCGGCGTCAAGACCCATACAAAAGGCACCAACGCTGGCGCGACGACCAACGCTGCGGGCTACGCGATCGGCGCGACGGTCATCACGCTGGCCGCGGCCGGCACCGGCACGATCGTGGTTGGCGACGCCATCACCTTCGCAGGCGACACGAACCAGTACGTGGTGGCCTCGGGCGACGCGGACGTCTCCAACGGCGGCACCATCACGCTGGCCGAGCCCGGTCTGCGCCAAGCCATCCCGGCCGCCGCGACGGCGATCACCACGACCAACAGCTACGCGGCGAACATGGCCTTCTACCAGAACGCCATTCAGCTCGCGACGCGAGCGCCGGCTCTGCCCGAGGGCGGCGACATGGCGGATGACCGCACGTTCGTCGCGGATCCACTGACGGGCCTGCAGTTCGAGGTCTCGCTGTATCGCCAGTACCGGCAGATCAAAATCGAGGTGGCGCTGGCCTGGGGCGTGAAGAACGTCCAGCCGCGGCACACGATGATCCTGAAGGGATAAGGCTGGAGAGCCCCTAAGGAGATTGGCCACTTGAGTTCAGAGGGAGCGAGGAGCGATCCTCCTCCCTCTTTTTGATTTCCCAACCGAAGGAGGCATACATGCCGAAGCAGCAGCAGCCCCAGGGTCCATCCGCCACCCAGCTGAAAGGCGAAGATGGAGTTTGCGAGACCGTCGTCGTGGACGGCGTCCGCGTCAACAAGCACGACCTGGACGACGACGAGCAGAGCTCGGGCAAGCCCGACAAGCACTCGCCCGTCAACACGCCGATTTCGACGCGCAAGGCCACAGCGAAGAAGTCTGGTGGCAACGCGAGCGACGAGGACTTCGATGGCATGACCGTCGAAGAGCTGAAGAAGCATCTCGACAAGGAGGGCGTGGAGTACACGTCCGACGACCTGAAGGACGACCTCGTCAAGAAGGCGAAGAAGGGCAAGTAGTACTTTTTCCCAACCAAACGGAGAATTGTAAAACATGAGCCGCACCGTAGCAGTAGGAGAGAAGGTTCTCGTTCGACTCGCGCTCCTCCCTGGCATGTCCGAGGAAGACGGCGACAAGTCTCGTCAAGAAGTGATGGAGCTGCGCTACGCCCTGAACGATCCGGGCATGATGCAGCAGGCGCTCGACAAGGCGCGCGAAGACCAGGAAAACCCCGACCTCACGGCCGATCAGCTGACCGAGCAGATCCACCTCTTCCCGCGCGTGGATCTGCTCGGTCAGCTGATCGAGCAGATCCACCTCTTCCCGCGCGTGCGTCCTGCCACGATCGCGTATGTGGATCGCACCGAGGGCAACATCTCGTGGGTCAACCTGGATGTCTACACGCCCGGCTCGACCGTTCTCCAGGGAGCCATCGGCCAGATCCCGAAGTACGCCCAGCGTCACTTCCGGCTGGACAAGGTCCAGATGATGACCAAGGAGCCCGAGGACGGCCAGTACCAGCACGTCGCCTTCTGGCGGCCGGAGACGGAGGAGGAAGCGCCGCTGCGCAAGGAAGCGCCGAAGCGCAAGTAGTCGAACACGGGCCCGGTGAAGAGCCGGGCCTTCCGACCTTCCTCCAGAGGAGAGCTGCATGGAATTGAAGCGCATCTATCGGTTTCCAGAAGGGTGGAAGCCGGAGAGAAACGTAGCAGACCCTAGCCGCGCTACTGCGCGCAATCCCTTGGGTCTGAGAGACCCTTCACGACAGCTGAACGACGTTCTCAATCCGCCACCGGTGGATCACTTCCTGGTTAAACATACGGGCGTGAACCCAGAGCAGAACTTCAGCGAGAAGCTGATCCGGGCTGGCCAGACGGAGGGTTTCCTCACGATGTCTGGTGGGAGGCTGATTCTCCACTCAAAGCCCGAGAATCTGCAGTACAAGATCCTCCGGGGTCCCGGGTACTACTGCTGCCACTGCGGCAAAGAGCTGCCCGACGCCAATCTCTTCATCAAGGACGATCAAGGCGAGCCGACCGATCGCACGTTCGGCATGGAGCACGTCGAGCAGGTACACAGTGGCAAGAAGTCACCTGACTCGAACAACCCAGCGGGCTATCGCCGCGTGAACGGCTATGAATGCGTTCTCGAGGAGGGGCAGCACAAGAAGTTCAACTTCCACGAGTTCCAGAAGAAGCGCCTGGCGGGACCGAAGCGCACCGAGAGGAGTAAAGACAATGGCTGACTTCGTCTTCAACATCGCCAAGGGCCGCGTCGCTGAGCTCTATCGCCGGGTCGACATCAACGACCCAACCAACTCGGCCATCATCATCCTGATTCTGGCGACATCCGGCATCGAGTCGGACGCCACCCTCAAGGATGTCGACACCGTCACGGCGCTTGTGGCTGGCACCACCAACGAGGTCACCAACTCGGGCTACGCACGCAAGACGCTGACGGATGCGGATATCGTGGCCTTCTCGCCCGACGACACCAACGATCGAGTCGATCTGGATATTCCCGATCAGACGTGGACGGCGGTGGCCGCTGGCGATGGCTGGAACGATCTGGTGACGACCTATGACAGCGACACGACGGCTGGCACCGATGCGAACATCGAGCCGATGACCCAGCATGACTTCGTTGTGACGCCGGACGGTTCGGATATCACTGCGCAAGTCGCCACGGCAGGCTTCTTCAGAGCCAGCTGATAGCTGAATGATTCTCCTAGCTTCAACGTCGGACAAAGTCCAGATCGTCACGTCAGCGGCTGTGGCGATCGATGTTCATGCGGTGTATGTGGATTTCGCAACGCCATCAACGATCACACCGGGACGGAAGAACACAGCGATCTCTACTGCGACGACGACCGACGTGGTTGCTTCACCGGCTGGCAGCACGGTTCGCAAGGTCAAATACCTGAACGTGCGCAACAAGGGCTCTTCGCCACAGGTGACGACTGTGCAGCACACCGATGGCACCACGACGGTGGAACTAAAGAAGGTCAACCTGCTGCCTGGTCGCTGTCTTACTTACATGGAGGGAGATGGCTGGGAATTGATGGACCAGCCACTGAAGCTCTCGCAGAACCAGCTTACGGCCTCGGCTGTGACGCAATACACCGTGCCATCCGACATGGTGACAGAAGTCACCTCCATCTGGATCTCGAACGACGACACATCCGAGCGAACTATCACTCTGCATTTCGTTGCTTCAGGCGGTTCGGCAGGCGTGACCAACAAGTTCCTCGATGCTGTTCCGGTAGGCCCTGGTCAAACGTTGCAGATCGAGTGCAAGGGGACCTACCTCAACTCAGGTGATTTCATCTCCGCGCTGGCGTCGGTCGCCTCGCAGGTGAACCTTCACATCAGCGGGCAGGAGCACGCCTAATTGCGCGCCCAATACTTCGGTGGCTCGCGTGGCAACTCTGGGCCACGCATCATGCTTCCTCACGAGTCTTTGGAGTGGCTAGGTGACGCCATCCTTGGCTCTGCCGCCACGACCCTCACGCTCACTTTCCCATACCCCGTTGGTCTGGTCGAAGGCTACGCTCGAGTCGCCGGCTACTCGGCTGGCCAGATCATGGGCATACGGTTAAACGGCGATTCCGGAAACAACTACGCTGACCGGCAATTCGTCTCCACCTCGGTAACCAACGTCACCGGCGCCGCGCGAGCTAGCATCCGCTGCGCGACGGTCGGTATCACTGGGCCGCGCTCGCTCGTTCGGTTCACAGTGCGAAAACATCGCGCTGGTGTAGTGGCAGCGGTATTCGGCTGGACGCACTCCGATCAGGAAGGATCAGCCACCGCACCGTTGATGTACGCATTCAACGGGACGTGGAACAACACGTCTGCCCTTATCACTTCGGTGACGCTGGAAAGCGGTGGTGCTGGAACCTTGAGCTCCAATACTTGGCTGGGATGCTACGGTGCGCGGACGTTGGGTTAACCACTTAGAGGATTGCGATGACTACTATCACATTCTCCAACAACCCTGAGTTGGATCTGGAAGCGGTGCTCGCTGCCATTCGCGTGCGCATCCCGGAGCCTCGACCAATCGATCTCGTAGCGGATAGTCATACACTTTTCAAGGTCGATCTGCCGGACGCGTCCCAGGGCGAGGCCGATCTGGTTCAGGCTGACCTGATCGCGCAGTTCCCGGCGGCAACAACTTCGGCACTCGAGCCTCACGTGCTTTGTCTGCTTGCGCCTGGTTCTACGGCGTTCACGTGGACCAACATGCCAGCTGCGCTCACCGAATTTCTCGGCCTGACGATCCATCGTCAGGGAGGCTCGCTGCAAAAGATAGAGGAAGTGCGGCTGGTGGCCAACGTGATCGTAGTGGGACAAGCCGGTGGCGTACTACGCGCACAGTGGTCCACAGGTGGAGCCTTCGCTGATTTCGCCACAAACGGCGCACAGATTCCGATCGACTCGACAGGCTTCAAGCGTAGTGCGTGGGTCTCCATCCCCACAGCAGCGCGTGGGGACTGCGCTCTGCGAATCGTCGGCGTGGGCGGCAATGGTGTTCTCGATCCTCAGTTCGGCGTGGTCTTGATCGAAGGAAGATGAACTGATGCCGCAAGCTGCGCGACCAACCTCAACAGTCTCGAGCAGCAACGCGACGGCGGTAGGGGCCGCGACGTTGCATGAGGCGACCGACGAGGTGGTGCGCAATGACGCCGACTACGCGCACCTTATTGCTCCTGGTCTTGGCAGCGCGAACGCCGAGCTAATGCTCAGCGCTGTGAACGATCCCGGTGTGCACACTGGCCATGTAATTCACGCGGTTATCGCTAACGTAACCACCCATGTCGTTACGCATGGGATCGAATTGAAGCAGGGCTCAACCGTGATCAAGTCTTGGGACCCAGAGACCATCACAAATGGTCAGGGCTTCACTGAATACACGGTCGAGCTGTCAGAGGCAGAAGCGGCGAACATCACCAACTACTCCGACCTTCGCATACGACCGTCCTACACTTCAGGTGGTAGTGGAGAATACAAATACTCGCAACTTTTCCTGGAAGTACCGGACGTTCCGGTTACGCTCTCCATCAAAGGAGTGTTCGATCCGGACCTTGTGCCAAAGGCTTGGTGGTAGATGGATCTTCTTCTTGAAGGATGGTTCGACAAAGACCTGATCGAGTTCAGCACTGGTATCACTGCCAGCGTTGGACAAGTCGTAGAGACCGATCTTGCTCAGGCGATCGCCGTAGCTCCGAAACGTCGACTTGTTCTTCAAGTGACCGAGACTGATCTATCTCAGCTACTTACTCGACTCAAGAGAAAAACTCTTGGACAGATCTCTGAGGCTGATACGTCTCAAACGATGACCTCGCTCAAGCGTCGATCGATGGCTCAGACGATCGAGACTGACCTGGCGCAGGTGATGGGTCGATTGAAGGTGAAAGGAATTCTGCAAGTCATTGGCACGAGCTTGGCGCAGCCAATGACCTCACGCAAGCAAAAGCTACTGGGTCAATCGTCAGAGACCGATTCGGTGTTCACCATCACGTATATCGCTCCTGCCGCGGTCATCAACATGGTGTTCGAGATTGACCTCTCGCAGACGTTCACGCGTCTCAAATCGAGAATCCTCGGGCAGACCACTGAAGCTGACACGGTGACGGCTTTGCTGAAGCTGAAGCGACGCGCAATTGGTCAGCTGACGGAAACGGATCTTTCCCAGGCCATGACGCGCGTGAAATCGCGTACGGTCGGCCAGGTTTCGACGTCTGAACTGGCGCAGTCGCTCGCGCGGCGTAAGCTGAAGCTGCTGTTGCAAGCGTCCGAGACAGACCAAGCACAGAGCTTTGGCGTCGTCGCAGGCAAAACGATCGCAATGGTCTTCGAGACTGACCTTTCCCAACTGATGGCTCATGCGAAGCGAAAAGCTTTCGCGCAGTCGATCGAAGCTGACCTGGCGCAGACGATCGCCGCAGGCCGTCGCCGTGCTTTCGCACAGGCGAGCGAGACTGATACACCACAGGTGATGACCCATCGCAAGACGAAGACACTAGGTCAATCGATCGAGACGGATCTGGCGCAACTCATGCACTGGGCACGTCGTCGTCTCGTCACAATGGTCACTGAGACTGATCTGGCGCAAGTGATGACGCGTGTGAAGCGACGCACGCTCGGGCAGGCTTCAGAGCTTGATTCTACATTCGTGTGGCAGCACTTCAAGCAGCGCGTCTTCGCTCAAGCATTAGAGACTGATGAAGCTCGGGCTTGGGGACGCTTCAAGGTCAAGGCTTTTGGTCAGGCTGAGGAACTTGACGTTGCCAATGGTCTCTTCCAATTTCTGTTTGAAGACTGGTCGGACGAGCGCACCTTCATTGTCGTTGTTGAGAATCGACACTTTGCGATCGCTGCTGAACGACGAGGCTACATCATTGCAGCTGAGGATCGAATGGTTGTTGTCCCTCCGATGCAGCGCTCGATCGTGGTGCCCACTGAAGATCCTGAGCTTGACGTACCTGTTGAGGATCGAACCTACGAGGTGGAGCAATAGATGGCCTACTGGAACGTCGAGAATCCTGACAAGCCCTGGGGCAAGTTCGACCCCAATGCCAAGTTGAGCATTCCATTCGACTGGACCGAATGGCTCGCTGATCTAGGTGTCGCTTACGCTTCTCATCAGATCCTGGTCGAAGCTCCCCTCGAGGTAGTTGGAAGCACACATTCGGCTGGGATCATCGCAGCCTTCATTCAGGTTCAAGATGGCCAGTCGGTTCAACTGAACAAGAAGTACTTTGTAACCTGCCGCATCGTCACTGATGGCAATCCGCCTCACCAGGACGATCGGACGGTCTTCCTCAAGATGGTCGAACGCTAATGGCACTGATCGTTGAAGATGGGACTGGACTCCCAAACGCCGAAAGCTACGCGAGCGTGGCTGAGGCTGATGCTCACTTCTCGGCGCGAGGCAGCGAAGCGTGGGACAACGTCGAGAACAAGGAAGCAGCTCTGCGTCTGGCGACTGACTACATGCTTCAGACCTACTCGGGCCGCTGGAAGGGAACGCGCAAGACTTCAACTCAGGCGCTCGACTGGCCTCGCTACAACGTGCCTCTTGAAGATGATCCTGCCTGGCTGACTCTACTCTCTTCATCGATCGTGCCAGCTCAGGTCAAGAAAGCTACGATCGAGCTGGCACTGATCACCACAGCTGGTGCGCTGGTTCCGAACCTGGAGCGCGCTCAAGCGAGTGTCAGCGTGGGTGAAATCTCGGTCACCTATGAAGGCAGCTCGAGCCAGCTGCCGCGCTATCCCATGATCGACATGATCCTCTCTCCACTGCTGGCGTCTAGTGGTTTCACAAGGCAGCTGGTTAGAACGTGATGGCTTCCTTCAACTACGCGCCTCTCGCTTCGACTTCTGGTCGACTACTCCAGGAGTTCGGCCGCCAGGTCAAGCTGCGTCGGAAGGGCATCGCCAATTATGATCCGACGACTTCCAAGGACGTGAGCGGATCGACCCCAACTGAAGTCTCTGTCTATATGGCCTTCTTCGACTTCGGAGAAGGTGTTCGTGAAGAACGTGGCAACTTGGTCGAAGTCGGCGACAAGCGAGCGTTGATGGATCCGAAGGTGGAGCCCAAGTCTGAAGACCAGGTGGTCGACAAGGATGGCACGGTCTGGTCGATCGTCAGCATTGGCAAGGTCGCCCCAGGGTTGACGACCGTTCTCTATAGGCTTCATCTACGCCATGGATAACACCTTCTCCATCCAGGTTGGAAACTGGGCTGCCAAGACCAAGGAGAAGATGCATACGGTCGTGCGCAAAGTCGTGCTCGACATCAGCACTCGACTGGTGGAGCGATCGCCAGTGAAGACAGGACGCTTCCGCGCCAACTGGCAGTATGCCTACAGTGGAGCTCCACGCTACCACACTGAGGATGTCGATCCCAGTGGTCAAGCTACCATCAGCCGAATCGCAGCGTTGATTGGATCAGATCCAGCTGGACGAGTCCACACGATCGTCAACAATCTTCCGTATGCCATCCCTCTTGAGCAGGGGTGGTCTAAGCAGGCTCCCTATGGAATGGTTGGCCTGACCGTCCTCGAGTTCGAAGCGATTGTGGATGGAGCAGCTGACGAGGTGAAGAATCAATGAGCCGTCCTCAGATCAGAATCGCTCTCGAGCAGCGGTTGAATCAAATGTCTCCTGCAATTGATACAGCGTGGGAGAACAAGACGTTCAAGCCACGTTCGGACCAGCCATACCAGCGTGTCCATCTGCTGCCAGCCACGCCTGAAGGACCTGAGATGAGCTCCTTCGTCCGAGAGATTGGATTGTTCCAGATTACGCTCATGTATCCTGGCGATGGTGGACCAGGGGAGGCTGAAGCCCGTGCGGAGCTGATTCGTCTTCACTTTCCAAAGGGTCTCGGTCTTACGGTCGGCGGCATCACGACGACGATCAGTGGTTCAATGCAGAAACTTCGGGGCGACAACGATGGCGATCGGTGGGCGCTTCCTGTTCGTATCCCCTACTTCGCCAACATCTCATGAAGGAGAACTAGTACTATGCCAACCATCGCACAAGGCACTCGCAAGATCACTGTCCTGAAGAAGCAGACCGGAATCGGCGTTCCAGCCACTGGCTCAGGAGGCCAGATCCTCCGCCGGCGCACTTCGGTCTTCAACGCCCCACGCGAGACGTTCGAGAGCGACGAGATCGTCTCCCATCACCAGTCGACTGGCATTGGCTATGGCATGAAGAGCGCCAACGGCAAGATTGAAGGTCTGCTCTCGGCTGGCACTTACGCCACGCCTCTGGCGGCGCTGCTCGAGCGGCTCTTTGCAGCGGTCACTGCTATCACAGGCGTCAGCCTAACGACGGCTGGTACGGGACCGTACACTCTCACGCGTGCGGCTGGATCCTGGCTGACCGATGGCGTCAAGATCGGCGACGTGATTCGCACCAGCGCAGCCGGCAACGCGAACAACATCAACAAGAACCTGTGGGTGGTCGGTGTCACGGCTCTGGTACTCACAGTTATCGTTCTGAACGGAACGACCCTGACGGCGGAAGGTCCAATCGCTGCTGTCACGATCACAGTCATTGGCAAGAAGACCTTCGCACCGATGACGGGCCACACGAGCGAGTACTTCACCGTGGAGGAGTGGTACGCCGACCTGGCTCGATCGGAGCTGTTCACAGACATGCGCTTCTCCCAAGCCGCGATCGGCCTGCCGGCATCCGGCAACTCGACCATCTCTCTCGATCTGGTCGGTCTCGATCGCTCCTTGTCGGCTGTGCAGCAGCTCACCACGCCAACGGCCGAGACTCTGACTGGCGTCATGCCGTCCGTCAACGGTCTGCTGTACCTCAACGGCGTGCAGCAATCGGTCGTCACTGGCGTTCAGTTCACGATCGGCAACAATGCTGCCAACGTCGGCGCGGTGGTCGGATCGAAGAACTCGCCCGATGTCGCTCGTGGCCGCATCCGCGTCTCGGGATCGTTCACAGCCATGTTCGACAGCGTCACCATCCAGTCGATCTACGATGGTGAATCCGCGGTCGCACTGCAGACCGTGGTCGCCGCCGACAAGACCGCGACTTCGGACTTCATGTCGTGGGTCCTCGGTCGCATCAAGCTGACCGGCGACGCGCCCGATGACGGCGAGAAGGGAATCGTTCGGACGTATCCCTTCACCGCGGAAATCAACGGGTCCGGTGGAGCGGCCCTGGCCTATGACCAGACGATTCTCAGCGTCCAGGACAGCGCGGCCTAAATGCTTCTAAGTCCCCTCCAGCCCAGCCGAAACGTGCGCATACTTCCCTCTCCTTGGGGCGGGCGGCTCGGCTGGTGTCTGGAGGGTTTATCAACCCAAGGAGAGTACTATGACTCAGGAAATCGATCTTTCTGCATTCGATGTTTCAACCGGAGCCGAGAAGGGCGCTAAGCTCTTCCTACGCGACAAGCACGGCCGCCAGACGGAGGAGTGGATCGAGCTGCTCGGTGCCGACAGCAAGGACTACCAGGCGCGCGCCGCGCAGCAGAACCAAGCGCGCCTCGATCGTATCTCACAGCGTGTCAGTCGCATCAACGAGAACGAGATCCTCACGGAGCAGATCGAGCGTCTCGCCGTGGCGACCAAGGACTGGAGCTTCAAGACCAGGGATGGTCAGAAGCTCGAGGTGAACGCGAAGAACGCGATCAACATCTACATCAACTCGCCGTTGATCCGTGAGCAGGCCGAGTTCTTCGTGCAGAACCGCGCAAATTTTATGCAGGCCTGATCGGGAGCTATGGAGACCCCGAGATACCTGATCATGGCCTGCTGGGACACGTTGGGAGGGAATTCCATCTCGGGGAGCTCCAGAGCGACGGATGCACGACGCGTGACCATCTGCAGAAGATATACGAGCAGTCAGGCATCATGCCCCTGGAGCTCATGCCGATCGAGTGTCACCCCTTTGTGCGATACATCTTTGTCTATTGGGCGTCACTCAACCGGCGTCGCAAGGGATTCGATCCTATCACCGAGCTGGACATCTTCGCCTGGAGCTGGCTGCGTGGCATTCGGCTCAATGCCTTTGAGCTTGACGTTCTCGAACGGATTGAGACACTCTACTTCGAGCACGTCATCAAGCCGAAGATTGAGGAAATGAAGCCTAAATGACCGACTTCGCACAACTCGGGCTCGAGATTGACTCAACGACGGCGAAGGAAGCCGCTGAGTCGCTTGATGAGCTGACAGCCTCAAGCCAGCGCGCTGAGGCTGCGCTGTCCAAGCAGGAGCAGCAGTGGATCGCTGAGGGCAAGTCGCTCGATGAGATGCGAAAGCGCGCGGATGATTTCAGCGCTAGCCTGAAGAACAACACTGGCGCTACTTCTCAGTCGCAGAAGGAAACCGAGCGCTACATGGCGACGCTCCAGCGCCAGGTCGACACGTTTGGAATGTCACGCGCTCAGCTGGCGGCGTATCGCGCCGGACAGCTTCAGTTCACGGAGACACAAGCTGAGGTCGTCGCTGCGAACCTCCAAGTGCTCCAGTCGATGGAACGATCTGGAGATGGCCTAGATGCGCTGGGATTGAAGTCGCGTCGTGCGCGCGACCAGCTGGGCCTGCTCGTTCGAGACATGCTCCGTGGTGATTTCTCGCAGGTGGGGAATCGTCTTGGAACCTTCATTGCTCAGTCAGAGGTAGGAATCGGGGTCCTGCTCAGATTCCTCGCGCCCGTGGCCGGTGTGGTTGGTTCGATCGTCGCTATTGGGAAGGCGTTCAACGATGGTGAGAAAGAAACGATCGCCTTCAACAACGCTTTGACGGTGTCTGGCAACTATGCTGGCATGACACGACAGCGTATGCTGGACTTGGCGCAGGCAGTGGAAGAATCTGGAAATCTCACGATCAGTCAGTCCAAGGCGATCGTCCAGCAGATGGTGGCCTCAGGTCAGATCAGCTCGAGTTCTATCAACCAGATTGCAAGTTTGGCTGAGAACTTTGGACGTGCTACGGGCAAAGAGATCGACAAGGTTGGCATGGATCTGGTGAAGATCTTCTCCGATCCAGCCAGAGGCGCTGAGGAACTGAACAAGCAGATGAACTTCCTTAGTGTCGCTGAGCTGAAGCGGATCCAGTATCTGACTGAGCTCGGACGTGAAGGCGAAGCGCAACTCATACTAGCTGAGAAGCTGGCTGAGAAGCTCAGGGGAACTGAAGAGAATCTCGGTACTCTCGAGAAATCCTGGAGCTTCGTTCGTCGAACGGCGTCTTCAGCGTGGGATGCCATGCTCAACATCGGTCGAGAGGCCACGCTCGAGAAGCAGCTCGAGAACGCTCGCAAGAACCTCGATCAGATCAGACACCTGCAAGCGAACCCCGGGTTGCTCGCAGCCTTTGGAGGGTCTGGCACTGGCGATGTAGGAGCGGCTGAAAGTGAGGTCGCTCGACTTGAAGCATTGGTAAGCGCTCAACAGGACGCCGCGGAAGAAGCCGCTCGTCGAGTCACTGCTGAGCGTGAAGCTCATAAACTCGCAGAGGAGCAGAAGAAGCTACGTGAGCAAGAGATTCAAGATGTCGTTCGTATCGCGGAGGCTGAGCATCAGGGACGAAATGCTGCTATTCAGGGCCGCCAGCAACTCGGCCAGATTACTCAAGCGCAGCGCGATCAACAACTACTCGCGTCGGATTTGGAGCTGGCGTCTACGAAGCTCATAGCCAACGAACGTCAGCGAAACACAGAAAACATTGGTCGAATCGAGATGGCTCGCCTTCAGACCGAGGCGCGTTTGATCGACATCAATCGACGGTCTCGTATCGAAGAGACCGAACGCGCTGAGCAGCTGTTGCGTGTGACTCAACTTCGTCTGCAAGCTGAAGCCGATGCTCGATCGATTCAAGCAACAGCCGTTGGTCAGTTCGGCGATATCGCACAACTCCAGCAGGGCAACGAACAGCTGCGCCAGCGTCAGAAGGAACTTGGCAAGACGCGCGAAGAGATCGACATGCTGCGCCAGTCGATGCTCGACATGCAGATTGGCAACCTCGATCGAGAGATTGGCGAGGCTACAGCTCAGGGGACGCCTGAAGACGATCCATTCATCCAGCGCCTCTTGAGGCAGATCGAGCTGCTTCATGAGCGAAAAGAACTGGAGCGATCTGTCGATTCCGGTTCCACTCGCAACGCTGAGTTCGAGGCTGATTATAAAGCTCTGATCAACGCTCGAGAGCTAGAGCTGCTGACTGAGTCAGAGTATGACGAGGCTGAGCTTGAGCTTCGCACACGTCACGAGGCGACTCTCCTTGGGATCACGAGCAAGGCCGCCTTCGATCGACTCAAGCTGACACAGATGACGGGTAGCCAGCAGGTCGCTGCGACGATTGGCTATCTCGAATCGATGACTGCAGCGGCTGCTCATCACAGCCGAGCGATGTTTGAGATTCACAAGATTGCTTCACTGGCTAACGCTGTGGTCAAGGGCTATGAAGCTGTCCAAGGCGCTTACGCGTGGGGCAATACAGTTGGAGGCCCCTACTTCGGTGCAGCGATGGCGGCTCTCGCCTTCGCGGCGCAGGCTGTACAGGTCTCAGCGATCGCTAGCTCTCAGTTCGGTGGTGGCGCTGGAGGTTCTCCCAGCTTTGGTGCTCCCGCTCAGGGTCAAGCGCCTCAGACCAGTCCGATTAGTGGCCTGCCAGTGAATCAAAATGGTACAGGGATTACTCTCCATCTGACAGTCAATGGACATATCCTTGACGTGCAGCAGTTCACTGACACGATCATGGTGCCAGCGCTCAAGGACGCGATCGACAACCGTGATGTCACTGTCATCGGTCGCAACTCGCGTCAGGCTGCGGAGCTTACCTCATGAGTGTGATTACCTATACGGCTCTCCGTGAATTCGAGCCAACCATCTCAGTCGCTGCGGATGACATCTCTGTAAGCGGCACCGACGACTCATTCAACGCGCCTGCTGGTCTGCTTGGGTTCCTCGACACCGAATGGATCCTTGTCTCGGGCTTCGCTAACGCTGTGAACAATGGCTGGTTCCAGTTGGATGGGAACTCAACAGCTACGAAGATTTCTCAGGATACGACTACCTCTCTCGTGACTGAAGCTGCTGGCCCTGATGTCATGATCCAGGGATACAAGCGTGGAATCAATCAGCAGTACAGCATTGAAGCTGGTCTCCAGATGGCCGATCGCAGCGTGAAGGTCGCTCGAAATTCGAGACAGGCAATTGGTGGTGGAGCGCCCGAGGTTCTCCTCTACCGACGCGAGGTCTTCATCGATGTCAGAACGACCAGCATTGAAGAACCGTACATGCCTCAATGGCGTGAGTTCTTAGCTTCTGTTGAAGGTGGAGAAACTTTCACCTTCGATCGCTATGGTTCTTTGGTCACTCCAGTAGAGCCGTTGCTAGTGACACTCGTCTCTGACAGCTACACCGAGGCGCGTGAGTTCATGTTCCGCTACCGTATCTCATTCAAGGTCCGATTGGTGTGACGTGAGGACTGACACTGCCCTCTTCGCGGAAAAAAACACCGCACTTTTCAAACGGCCTCGATACGTCATTGAGCTGGCCTTCGACAGCGCGAACACTATTCTGTGGTACTTCACCTCTCATGCCAATACACCGCTACCTGTTGGTGGATCGAATATCATTCAAGGCGTCATTGAAGGCCTCTCAGGTACGAGCCAGAAGCTCAATCCTGACTTGGCTAATGCGGTCATTGGCAACATCAACTTCTCGCTGATCGACAGGGCTTCAGTCGTCACAGAGGCGTTGGGAGATGAGCTTCAGTTAGGCCGATCGACGCGCCGACAGCGCGTGCGAGTGTATGTTGGATATGAGGGACTTGGGTGGGATGACTTCACTCTGGTTCAGACTCAGCTCGTCACGAGAATCGCGTACCAGGAAGGAGCCTACCAGTTCGTCTGTGCTGACGTGCAGCGAGAGATGCGAAAAGATTTGTTCGAGCTGGCCAAGACGACGCTGGCTGCTTCGCTCTCGGCGGATGCCACTACTATCGATGTAGTAAGCACTGCGGCGTTCGCTATGGTAGCGCATGGCTTCAGCTACAGCGACGCACCAGGATCGACTGTAGGGTATGTCAAGCTCCAGGATGAGGTCATTCGTTACACTGGTCTGACTCCAACTCAATTCACTGGCTGCACTCGTGGAGCACTCAACACGCGTCCAGTTGAGCATACAGTCGACCTGTCAGCTGCAGCTGATACGCGCACACCAGTTGAGGAGTACGTCTTCCTCGAGATGCCATCGGTGAAACTCATGTATGCGCTGCTCACTGGCATTCTGCATGGTCAGGGTGGAGCTACGCTTCCAAGCACGTGGCACCTTGGAATCCCAACGAGCTACGTTCGCCTCTCAGACTTCACTGACATTGGCGTTGACCTGTGGGACCCATCAAACGACGTGGCGGGTTTCAATGTACGCTTTGAAGGCCTCGAGAAGACGGATGGAAAGAAGTTCATTGAAGAAGAGCTCGCTCTTCTCACTGGCGTCTTCATGCCTGTCTATGCTGATGGCGCACTTGGTCTCAAGCGCATGGCCAACATCCTGGCCGGCGCAGCACATATCGAGCACTTGGACGAAACCAACTTGGTCAAAGTAGGCGAGCTTATTCATGACTTCGACTCGCTTCGCAACGTGCTCCAGATCAACTGGAACTTCGAGGTAGGACGAGATGACTTCACTCGCATCAACGTCCTGATTGATGCGTCATCGGTATCTATTCATGGGGAAGCTGAGCCGCTTAAGCTTGGATTCAGGGGTCTCCATGGAAGTCGACACAGCTCCAGTATTCTGGCTCAGCGTTTCGATTCGCTGCGCGATCGATACACTGGACCACCGCTCAGGATCAACGTAGAAGCTGTTCCAAGTCTCAATACACTTGAAGTTGGGGATGTCGTTCGACTGCGTCCGCCGAACGTCCGTGACTTCGTCGCCAATGGTCCACTCGATCGATCCTTTGAGATCCAGCAGATCCGAATGGACTGGATCACAGGCTCGCTCGGCTTGGAGCTCTTCGCATCATCTCAGGCTCCATCTCCAATCGCTGCTACCGCAGATCCATCTGTGCTCACTGATGATTGGTATTCATCTGATGGCACCAATCTATCTACAGTCCTGACGATCAGCGGCTCGAATCCAGCTCACGTGACCGGCGGAGGAACGCTTACAGGCACTGAGAGTCTGAATGAGACTGGATCGATCTTTTACTTCACTGGTGGCGATCTAGTAATCGACCCAGGCGTGACAGTCAATATCGTCAACAACGTGCAGCTGAGGATCAAGGGCTTCTTCCAGAACAATGGAACGATCAATGGCAAGGGCAATGGCCACGCTGGTGCGGCGTCAGTAGGCGCGGCGTCCAACCCGTTCCACTTCAATCAAGGAACCAATGGCATTGTAGGCTCAACTACTGCTGGTGGGGGATTGATTACTCGTCCTGACGTCTTTGAGGGACGCGATGTGGCTTCGATCGCTCCTGCGAGTACTTCTGGGATTTACACGACAGTACCAGCGTTCGCTCTGACTTGGGATGGAACTGTTCTTTCAGGTCTGCCTGGTGATCTACGTGGCTCTTCAGGATCGACTGGAATGCCGGCAACGTTCCAGTCCAATCGATTCCTCAACACACGCAGTGACGACACCTTCATAGCTGGTGGCGCTGGTGGTGCGAGCGGAGCTGGTCTGGTGATCGTAAGTCGAGGCTTCGCACAAGGCGTAGCTGCGAAGATCGATCTTTCTGGCAACAATGGATCGCAAGGTGGATCTCAGTTCTCCAGAAGTCTCGCTGGCAGCAATACCAACCTGTGGGTTCCAGTTACTCTCAATGCTGGTGGTGGAGCTGGTGGAGCTCCAGGCGGATTACTGGTCGTGCTCGATGGAGCATCTACATCTGCAAGCGGTCTGACTGAGACGGGCTTTGTCGCTGTGCAGGGAAGTACGCCTATCACCGGCACACCTCGGAACTCCCCAAATACCAGTTACGCTTCTGGTGAATCGATCTACTCCTACTACGTTGGATCTGGTGATGGATTCATCTTCCCTCGTCCTTCGCTCAGTGGCTCTCGAGGAGGGTCGCGTGTCCAATACGTTCCTCCTGAGGTTGGAGCAGTCCCAGATCAGCCAGCGAGTACGCTCTCACCTCCAACGAACGTCGGTTTGCAAAGTGGCACAGCTGAACTGCTGATCCAGACTGATGGCACGATCGTTCCTCGGGTCAAGATTACGTGGACACCTTCTGTTGATTCTCGAACGATCGCCTATGAGATTCAATTCAAGCGATCGACTGACGTCAACTGGTCTACTGCTCCAATCATCTTCGGGCAAGCCAGCAACACGCACTGGATCGTGGGAGTGAGCGACGGGGACCTCTTCGACTTCAGGATTCGAGCTGCTGGAGCCATTCGCGAGGTCAGCGACTGGGTGACCATTCTTGAATACCTAGTGATTGGGAAGACTGAGGTTCCAAGCGACGTACTCAGCGCATCAATGTCATTCATAGACCCGTTCCTTAGCTGGGATACGGTAGATGATCGTGACTTACGTGGCTATATCGTTAGATACCACCATGGATCGAATACGAATTGGGTCACTGCCAACCCCGCTCACGTGGATGGCTTCATCAGTGAGGCTCGCTTCGACACGGGTGACATCGTTGGTGGTCTAGTGACGATGCTCGTGAAGGCTGTGGATACGACTGGTCACGAGTCCACAAACGTCGCGAGCTTGGAAGTCGATCTGAGGCCTGCATCTCCGACCAGCTTCCTGATCTCACGTCAGCCCGACGGCACGCGTGAATTCACGTGGGCTACGACTACACTTCCAGCTGACTTTGAAGGCGTGAGGGTTCGCTACTTCCTCGGGACGACCAACGATTGGAGTGTTATGACTTCACTTCACAATGGCGTTCTGAAAGCCGCACCTTTCGAGAGCAACCAGCTTGCAGCTGGAGTCTATACGTTCGCCATCAAGAACGTGGATCGAGCTGGCAATGAAAGTCTCTCTCCCACTTTCATCACTGCAGTGTCTTTAGGAGACCCAAGGATCGCCGGTTCTGTGGAAGATCTACAGGAGGAGCCCTTGTGGATTGATGAAAAGATAGATTGTCATGTCAACTAGGAGAACATCATGAGTCAAGGATACGTAGAGCTGATTTCCGAAGGTCAATTGGACGGCTCAGCGCTCACTGCGGCTGCCAGGGCCTCGGCCACGCCGGTGCAGGCC
>Ga0207648_10002777_pt1 | contig 18581 bp, 17 predicted proteins | sample KBSMisM32_FD_184310 | JGI IMG/M metagenome (GOLD analysis project Ga0207648, IMG submission 184310) | Miscanthus rhizosphere microbial communities from Kellogg Biological Station, Michigan, USA - KBS Miscanthus M3-2 (SPAdes) (version 2) | ecosystem: Host-associated > Plants > Roots >...
TAATACTGCTAGCGGCCTTGACAACCATCAGTTTCCTGCTTCCAGCACAACAAAATCTGCCCTGGAAAAATAAAAAATGTGCTGTATCTCTTACATATGATGATGCACTGAATGTGCATCTTGATAATGTTATCCCTCTGCTGGATTCACTTAAACTCAGGGGGACTTTTTACCTGTCAACATACTTTCCTGGATTCTATAACCGGATAAATGACTGGAAGAAAGTAGCCAAAGCTAATCGCCATGAATTAGGCAACCATTGTATTTATCATCCCTGTACCGGTAGAATACCAGGAAGAGATTGGGTAAGGCCAGATCAGGATCTTTCTACCTACACCGTACAACGTATGAGAGATGAATTGAGAATGAATAATATTATTCTGCAGATGCTGGATGGAAAAACAAAGCGTTCATTCGCTTATCCCTGTGGAGATATGAAGATTGGAGACTCGCTTTATCTTGATAAGAAGGATTTTGTTTCTGCGAGAGGAGTTCAGGGTATATTTCCCCCTATGAATAAGATCGACTTATATAATGTGGGAGCTTTTTCTGTGGTTGGACAAACCGGGGATCAACTGATAGAGCAGGTAAAGTATGCAATGGCCAATAACACTTACCTGGTTTTTTTATTCCATGGGGTTGGAGGTGAGCATTCTTTGAATGTATCGCTTGAAGCGCACAGGAAATTACTTTTGTTCCTGAAGCAACATGAAAAGGATATCTGGGTGGCACCGTTTATTGAGGTCACCGAGTATATCCAGGCCACTGTCAAAAAATAATCGGGATTTTGCCCTATCTTTCTTTAAACTTTCTATCATGCCAACATTAAAGCCGGGTAAGCCTTCCACCTTTTTGTTGTTCCCCTGGGGACTTCTTTCTATAGTACTAATACTAATATTAAACTTCAGTTTGAGCGATGGGTGGTTCCGTAGCAACTGGAGTTGGATCACCCTGGTGCTCATTATTCCGGCTGCCATTTTCGAGAACTTCAAAGTGGGATATTCCACCATGCGCATCATGTTCATGAAAGTAGTCTATTCCCTTATTTCCTTCCTGTTAGTGGGAGTGGCTTTTGGTGGTGCACTATCCGGATGGTATCTCAAGAAATTTCAGAACCTGACCAACCTCGATAAAGTTAAACTTCCCTGGTATGTATTGCTTGCGCTGGTGGTAATGTTACTGATACAGGTAGCCCAGTTATTCAGTATGTTAAAGGCAGTAAAGCGGGAGTTCATGCAAATGGACCCGGACCAATAATAAGGTGATTATTTAGCAGGAGTCTTTTTTTGCCGTTTTAAAACGGCAGAATTGATGGCCGCTTTCAGAAAGGGCCACTTGGGCAGTGAAGAAATGATCTTTAATTCGCTTTTTAATGAACTTTCATTATCCAGAAACCTCAGCACAGCCTGGGGTTTATTCTTTTTAAACAGTTCAACAAATATGTCCTTTCCCGGATATGACTTTCGCTGAAGAATATTCAGCAGAATGGTATCGTAAAAATGAAATCGCTTTGAAACATCAGCTTTTTCATCAAAAGGTTTACCTGTCTTTGCCAGGAGGCTAACAATAGATGCTGAGTGTTTTTGAATAAACTGAAAAGTGTATCCACTGGACGCCTTGGTTTGGCCACCAGCCGTTCCAATATTAATGATATTGTTTTTCCGGGCCGGGAAGTGATGATTTGTCATTGGAATGGTTCCAAATTCTTCTTCATCTATTTTATAGGGTCCTTTAAAAACATAATCTTTTATATATTGGCGTAATCCCTCGTCATACTGGTTGGGATATAAAAGCGCTGAAGTAAACAGGGTGTATTCAACCAATGCCATATTGGATGAAAATGGCATTATATATACAAAGCTTGTTCCATTGTGCTGGTTGGTACGGAAATCCATAAGGGTTGCTTCCCTCGGATTAAATACAGACTGTGGAGTTTTAATTACCCACCCCTTAAAATGCTGAAGCAGGTTGATCTCATTCTTCTGTAAATCTGGTTTTTCAAACAGGATACTATTGAATATATAGTGTGCCGTGATCTTTTTACCATCTATCAGCGCATATGTTTCCTGCGCATTACTTACAACCTCTGTTACTTCTCCTTTTAATACGAAAATATTGGTTTGCTCACTGATCAGCTTAAAACAATAATTATAAAAATCAATCCCCCGGATCAGCTTATACTGGTAAGGTTCAAGGTCCATACCTTTAGAGAAATTATCTGAATGCACCCATGTTTTTTCCCATCTTCGGAAAACAATTTCTTCAAATAAGCCGGGTTTTGTCTCCCAAAAGCACCAGGTACGATCATTCCTGTTCTTTTTCTCCTTATCAACCAGTAATATCTTTTTTTGGGAAAACTGGCCCGAATGGATCATGTGAATGATAAGACTGAGACCAGCACAACCGGATCCGGTTATGATATAATCATATTCATGGCTGGTGGAAGCGGACATAATGATGCAAGTTAGAACAGATTACTTCAAATGTTGGGTTCTTTGGTGAAGATTGTTAGCCAGGTAACGTAAAAGTTCTCGTGGACTAATCCCAATAATACTGTGGTGAATGTGGCAAATGAAGGAAATGCTTAATTCTCAGGAGCGTATTCAACTTTTTGATTGCCTGCCATTAGTTTCTTATCCCGGTGGATCTTATTCCAGTATTTCTTTGCTACCAGTAACATTCCAAAGCTTTCGCCATCAAACCGGTCAAGATGTTTATGATGCATTTTATGGGCCCATCGAATGGCTCTTACATAAGTGGAATTGCTTTTGGTAAACCACTTAAACCGCTGGTGAATGATCACATCATGTACCAGGAAATAGGCAAACCCGTAGGCCATAATACCAAAACCAATGGATTGCATCCACCAGGCCTTATCGTAGGTGCCAAAGAAGATCAGTAATATGCTTGGAACGGCGAATATGATAAAGAAGGCGTCATTCTTTTCAAAAAACCCCGGTTCAACCTGGTGATGATCCCTGTGCAAATACCAAAGAAATCCATGCATGACATATTTGTGCGTAAGCCAGGTAATGCCTTCCATTATGCAGAAGGTAGCCAGTAATACCAATATGTATAATAGCACACTCATGCTACCTTGTTTTTATAATGTTCATTCCACCAGCTCTCTACTTTAGGGAAGGCCAGGCGGAACCATGCTGTATACCGGTTGGGCTGTGATTGAAGGGAATCGCTTATCTCATGCATTGGTTTGTAACAGACATCCATTACTTCATCTGCCGAAAAATCGATCTCCCCATCATAACTACCTGCATACACATGGTCAAATTCATATTCAGTCAGTCCGTTATCAAACTCCGCTTTGTAAATAAAATCAAATACTTTTTCCAATTCCGTTTCAAATCCGAGCTCCTCTTTCAACCTGCGTATAGCAGCTTTTTTTGTTTCCACATCCGGCTCAGGGTGACTGCAACAGGCATTGGTCCAAAGTCCGCCGCTATGGTATTTGTTCATGGCACGCTGTTGTAATAACATCTCTCCACGTTTATTGAAAACAAAAATGCTAAACGCTCTATGCAATAAGCCTTTCCTGTGCACTTCCATTTTTCCGGCAGTGCCTTTTACTTCATCCTTTTCATTAACTAATATCAGCTGTTGTTCCATACAATTAAATAAGTCGCAATTGATTTTTTACACCAGCCCTCAATATGATCATCAGCTTGGAGTAATTTGGAATTCTGATGCGTTGCTCCAATACCAGGGACGGTTTCATTTTCTTAATTTTTTTAAACAACGAGAGGTAATACTTATAGGCAACATACACGCCAAACCGCGCTTTCAAAGGCAATTTAATTACCCCTTTATACGCCTCATGGAAATCATTGTGGATATCCCACTCGATCTGTCTTTTTGCCACTTCCGTGAAATTATTAAAATCACAACCCGGAAAATAGACCCTCGACAAACCTAAATAATCAGACCGGATATCTCTCAGGAAATTGACCTTTTGAAATGCCGCTCCCAACGAACGGGCCGATGATTTCAACTGTTCATAAGTATCCTTTCGCCCTTCGCAAAATACATACAAACACATTAATCCCACTACTTCTGCCGATCCATAAATATATTCATTGAACTCTTCTTTCTGGTATTCCTGCTTGCAAAGATCCATTGCCATGCTTTGAAAGAAAGCTTCTATCAGATCCTGACTGATATTGTATTTATTAACGGTACACTGAAAACTGTTCAGAATGGGATTGCAGCTGATTCCCCGCTCAATGGCCTCATATGTCTCTTTACGAAATTGTTCAAGCAGGGCTTTTTTATCATAATCATGAAAAGTATCCACGATCTCATCAGCAAATCGCACAAATCCATATATATTGAATATGGGAGTTCGCAGGTCCTTATGCAATAGACGAATGGCAGACGAGAAGGAAGTACTGTATTTCTCCGTTACTACCCGGCTACATTTTGCGCTCACTGTATGAAACAGGTCTATCATAAGTTGCTGGTTTCACATTTTCCAAATTGTTTAATCACCTGCCTTGCCACTACTTCCCCACTGATCAGGCTGGGCGGCACACCTGGGCCTGGTACAGTTAACTGACCGGTAAAAAACAGGTTTTTGACCTTCTTACTCTGACAGGAGGGTCTCAAAAGAGAGGTTTGCCATAAAGTATTGGCCAACCCATAGGCATTCCCCCTGAAAGAATTATAATCACTTACGAAATCACTTACACCATAGGATTTTTTATAGACCACTGAACTGGAAATAGATTCTCCCGTATGCTTCTCCATACGCTCCATTATCATCGTAAAATACTTCTCCCGTAATGATTCGGAATCATCCTGTAGTCCTGAAGCTACGGGTATAAGAAATACAAGGTTCTCTCCTCCTTCAGGGGCAACCTCGCTGTCAGTCACTGAGGGCACACTTACATAGAACAGGGGTTCAGAGGGCCATTGTGGAGTAGTGTAAATCTCTTCTCCATGCTTATCGAATGGAACATCAAAAAACAGCGAATGATGAAGCGTATTGTTGAGGCGTTTATTCAATCCAACATAATACAATAAGGCGGATGGAGCCATCACTCTTTTAGACCAGTAAGTATTTGAATAATTACGGTACTGTGGTGATAGTAGTCTGCTTTCAGTAAAATGGTAATCAGCGCCACTGATCACCACATCAGCTGTATAAGTATCCTTATCTGTATTTACACGCCTGGCAAGTCCCTTTTCAACCTTTATTTCATTTACATTTTCTGCAAACCGGAAATTTACTCCCAACTCACCAGCCAGTGTATGCATGGCTTTCACAACTGAATACATACCTCCCCCTGGATACCAGGTTCCCCCTTCCATATCTGCATAATTCATCAAGCTATATAGTGCGGCAGTATCTTTTGGTAATGCTCCAAGGAAGAGTACCGGAAATTCCATTATCTGGCGAAGCTTTGGATGTTTAAAGTATTTATGGATATGGCTTTTGATGGAAGTGAATACATCCAGTTTGAACATTCCCTTAATGGTTTCCCATTCCATGAATTCCTTCAATGATCTTCCGGGCTTATATACAAGATTATTGATACCAACCCGGTACTTATACGCAGCCCCTTCCAGGTATTGATCAAGTTTTATTGCACTGCCTGGTTCCAGGGACTCAAAGAATTGTTTTAATTCTTCCAGTCCAGCCGGCATATCGGTAGCAATATCATTCCAGTAAATTCTGTAAGAGGGATCTAATCGTTGGAGAGAATAATAATCAGACCTGTTTTTTCCAAAGCGAGAGAAATATCGTTCAAAAACATCGGGCATCCAATAAAAACTGGGCCCCATGTCAAATACAAATCCATTTTCTTTTAATTGCCTTGCACGGCCTCCGGGTGTATCATGCTTTTCAATGACTGTAACATCCCAACCTTCTTTTGCCATAAAGGAAGCGGCGGACAAGCCCGCAAACCCACTTCCTATAACTATGACTTTTTTAGGAGGCGTCATTATGTTATTGACCCGCCTGTGCAGGGCTTGAATCGGAAGCCCTGCACAAACGAAATTTTTTAATACCTGGTAAGGCGGTCTTTCAACAATTTGCGGGCAAAATGTATCCTGCTTTTTACCGTACCCAGAGGTTCATTCAACACATCGGCAATCTCCTGGTATTTGTAACCATCAAAATACAACTGGAACGGCGTCTTGAATATTTCTGGTAAATGATGGATCGCTTCATGGATCTCCTTCAAACGCATTGCACCTTCTGCTGAATTGCTAACAGCTACCTGTTGTGAATTCAACAAAAAATCATTTGGCGTGTTATCAAAGATGGTCCTTTGTTTAGCTTTTCTGCGATAATCATTAATGAAGATATTACGCATGATAGTAAACAACCATGCTTTAATATTGGTACCGGCATTGTATTTTTCATGATTAGCCAGGGCTTTATACAGAGTCTCCTGGTATAGATCATTAGCAGCTTCGCTGTCCCTCGTCAGGTTTATAGCGAAAGGCTTCAGAAAGTCGGCATTCTGAACTAGCACTTTATCGAATTCTGCGGTTGACATATATACTCCTTTGTTTAAGTTTCAACGTTATAAAGTTAAACATAATTCGAAAGCCCGAAAAATTTAAATTTCTGATTCTGAGCTTGTTTATGTTATTAAGGGAAGAGAGGGTCAAAAACTTTGCCCTATTCGAATCCGGTTAAAATGGCAGGCTTGTTAATTAAAGGTCTGATATAAAATCCGTTATTTCTGTTAGGGATTTCTTAAAGGAGATGCAGGGAGGTATTTCTTTGCCGTATTTATGGGTGGGGTATCCAGAGATAACAGTGGGCAAATTATCCATTTGAGAGGGAATTTTATGGATCAGCTTCTCAAAGTGGAAATTGGGGCATATTGAGGTCAGGTGGATAAAGGCGATATCCGGGTGGATCATTTCTATGACATTTTGGACATCTGACATAGGCACATTGGCACCCAGGTAGATCACTTTGATGCCTTTTTTCTTCAGCAGGTAGTACACGAAAAGCAGGCCCAGCTCATGGTATTCCCCCTCGGGAAGGAAGAGAACTGCCTTTTTCCCCGGCTGCCCGCTATGGCCAAGGCTATCGATTGCCACGATCAGCTTCTGCCGGATAATATTCGAAACAAAATGCTCCTGGGCTGGCATGATATGCCCGGTTTGCCAGAGAATGCCAATCTTATCCAAAAAGGGGAAAATGATTTCCCTGACTGCGAGTTCAATTCCGTTTTCCTGAATATAGACGTGAATGATCTTTTCAAACTTCTCTGTTTCCAGGTCCACCATATGCCTCACAAGATCATTTACCACTCTTTCATCAACCGCTTCCTTCTCATTTAATGAAAGCACTTTTGCGCATATCTCCTGATTACACATCTGATCAATATGGCAAAGCTTGAATCCGTACTTATTAAGCAATGCAATATTGAGCAGGGTCTTTAATTCCTCATTGCTGTAAAAACGAATATTGGTATCAGTGCGCCTGGGTTTGAGAAAGTTATAGCGCTGCTCCCATATCCTGATGGTATGGGCCTTGATACCCGAAAGATTTTCCAGATCCTTTATGGTAAAATCATTCATAACCAATATTACAAAAGGAACCCTGAAAAGTTCAACTCTTTTGTTTGCTTAAACTATTATTTGACAGTAAACAATTTATTTTCCGGGAGTTGTAATATTCTCACAATTCCTTATTCGTAAATTTCCCCCAGTCAACTCCCTTAGCGAATGCTGCTGCAGTACGTGGACTACCCAATTCATTCAGATGGCCATTATGATGCAGGTCTGTACCGGCGAGGGAATAAAAATTATTCTTTAGCAAATATTGAGAAAGCTCAGTGACTGTTTTTCCATAGCCTCCTCCCAATGATAGCAGGTTCAGCTGGAATAAACATCCAATATCGCGTAACTCATCATAAAACTCTTTATTGCGAATAAGATAGGAATACCGTTCAGGGTGTGCAATGATCGGTGTATAACCCTGCATCTGCATTTCAAACAGCAGATCTTTTATATTCATGGCAGGGAAGGCCATGGAGAACTCAACCAATACTTTATGATCATTCACTGCCAGTAATGGTTCTTTTGCTTTAAGCAGATCTTCTACATGTTCATCGAGGAAATATTCAGCTGCAGCTTCAATGGCTATATCTATTCCTTCTTTTTGCACTGCATTTCTAACTTCATCCCGTTTTCTTTTGATGATCTCGGGTGTATTCCGGTACATGTCCCACATGATATGCGGAGTGGCGATGAGTTTGCTATATCCCAGTTCTTTCAAACCCCTGATCAGTTCTATAGAAGTCTCCATGCTATCTGATCCATCATCAATACCTGGCAGGATATGGGAATGCATATCTGTTTTCAGGACTGAATAATCAAACCTGCCTCCTTTGGGTGTTGATTTGGAAAACAATTTGAACATGGCTAACCGGGAATGATAATCTACGAATTTAGCTATTTATTGGTAGTACTGGAATTCCTGTAGTAAAACTTAAAAACTTCTGCGAGGGAGAGAGGGGAAAACTTTATAGACCAGCTTGCTGTTGGAGAATATAATATACCAGCCTGTAAGGAAGAGGATCATGCAATCTGTGTAAAATGATACATGCTTTTGATACCAGACTTCTACTGCACCCTTATAAGGAAGAATTACCTGGCGATAACATTCGTGTGGTGGAAGGGTACTTTTGGTTATGATCAGTTCTTCATCCCGGAATACAATGGAACCTATACCGGTTAATCCGGGTTTTGCCTGATATACCTTTTCTTTCATTTCGTCTGAGTACCTGTCGAATCCCGCTTTCATGAGCGGACGCGGCCCTACAAAAGACATATCACCCGTCAGAATATTGATCAGTTGGGGAAGTTCATTGAGTTTACTGATACGCAGGAACTGTCCCATTTTGGTTACACGAGGATCATTACGCGTGGTTACATCGCCACTGCCCATATTTGGACTGTTCTTGAGCATGGTTGCGAATTTCCAGATACGGAATATCTCATTATGAAACCCAACCCTGTTTTGCCGGAAAAAAACCTCATGCTCACCCGTCAATAACAAAAGAATAATGATCGGAATAAATAATGGTAGCAATATGATCAGTGCAATGAGGGAAAAGACAATATCGAAAAATCGTTTTACTATTGAGTACATGGTTCGGGCGGGGCTAATGAGAGATTATAGCGTTATCAGGACAGGGCCAGTTTTACTTCCTTCGCAACAATTTCCAGTTGTTCATCAGTTATACTGGTTGAACAGGGTATGCTCAGGCAGGTGTTGTATATGTAGTCAGCGTTATCTTTCTTCTGTATATAGGGACAATCCTTATACATGGGCAGTTTATTCATGGGCATCCAGAAACGGCGGCTCAATATTTTATTCGCATTCAGATGATCCAGCAATTGCTGTTGATGTTTCGTTTGAATGGTAAATAACCAACCGTTGGTTTCCACATCTGGCGATTCTTTCTGAAAGCGAATATCAGCTACTCCTGCCAGCTCTTTCTTATAGAATGCTACTGCTTCTTTTTTTCTTTTGATGAAGGCAGGAAGTAATTCCATTTGCGCTACTCCCACTGCCGCCAGTATATTCACCAGGCGATAATTATATCCCACTTCATCATGGTAATATTCATCCGCACTTGCTTTGGCAGTATTGGTAATATGCTTAGCTTTTTTTGCGAGTTCTTCATTGTCACTAACGATCACTCCCCCTCCACCGGTTGAAATGATCTTATTGCCATTGAAACTGAAGCAGCCCAATGGACTGAAAGTTCCTGCATGTTTTCCTTTATATCTCGTACCTAATGCTTCAGTAGCATCTTCAACTACTGGCAAAGGATATTTTTTGATAATGGAAGCAAAGCGATCCATATCGCACATATTTCCCAGTATATGTACTGGCATAATAGCTGCAATGCGACGTCCATCCTGGATATAGATCAGCTCACCATTTTTCTCATCCGTTTCGTTTTCCAGGAATTCTTCCAGCAGATCAAGGTCCATCTGCCAGTAATCGGGATCTGCGTCTATCAGTATTGGCTCAGCTCCAATGTATTTGATTGAATTAGCAGAAGCCACAAATGTGAGATTGGGCAATATCACATAATCATCAGGCTTTACACCGGATAAAAGAAGCGAGATATGCAAAGCAGATGTTCCGTTCACTGTTGCCACTCCATACTTAGCCCCGGCAAATTGCGCTACCATTTGCTCAAACTGGGTAACATAAGATCCCACGGAGGAGATCCACCCCGTATCCAGGCAATCTTTTACATATTTCCATTCATTGCCTGCTATATTGGGCACACTGAGTGGTATCAACTGTTGATTACTCATAAACCTTATTTCCTTCTTCCAGATATTGATTATACCAGGCGATAGTTTTCTGCAAACCTTCTTTCCAGAGCACTTCAGGTTCAAAACCCAATTGTGTCCTTGCTTTTGTAATATCAGGACAGCGGCGTGAAACTGATCCCGGATAGGTAGGTGCATTTTCATACACTCCTGTGAATCCCATCAGTTCGCCTGCATAATGGATCAAATCACCAATGGTGATCTCATCCTGCGTACCTATATGATATATTTCTGCATTAGTTCCTGGCTGTTCCATTGCCAGCACGGTTCCTTTCACCGCATCAGTGATATAACAAAAGGCTCTTGTCTGATCATGTCCATATACCTTGAAAGGGGTTTCACCTTTACGGAATCGAACCACCAGGTGCGGAATCACATGCTTGAACCCCATACGTGGACCATAAACGTTATGATAGCGAACTATGGTTGCTTCAAAACCCAGTATGCGGGAATAATTCAGAAAACCTGATTCACCCAGCATTTTGGTAACAGCATAAGTGAAACGGGGATGACCGATATCTTCAATACAAAGCGGAACCTGTTCTGGAGTTGGAATGGTATATCCAAATGCATCGATAGTTCCTGCGTAACATTCGCTGGTAGAGGTGAATAGTACCTTGCCGATTTTGGAACGGCGTATCCATTCCAACGTATTAAAAATTAAAGCTGTATTGATCCGGATGATCTCATGCGGAATGGAATTGGCATTATCAACTCCTACTACCGAAGCCAGCATGTACACCTGGTCATATTCCTTATCAAGGAGATCAAAGGTTTTGGGATCAGTATAATCACCCGCCACAACATTGATGTTATGCTTTTTTACCAGCTCATTAAACAATACATCCTGCTTGCCTCTTGCAAAATTGTCAGCGATAGTGATGGAATAGTTGCGGTTCTCAGCCAGGTATTTTGTAATATTAAATCCAATAAATCCGGCACCGCCGAGGAGTAGTACTTTTTTGCTCATTCAGTTATGATTATTAGAGATCGCCTCTTCCGATTACTTTCACCGTGTGAACGGTGGCTAATTGTTTTATCTCATCATTAGACAAAACCCCGATGGTATCATAAATGAACCCGGGTTTATGAGATAATAAGGTTTTGATCAGTTCAGGATTGTTTCTATAATCCCTGTGACCAGTAGTAATAATTACCAGGTCATAATTATTGTTTAATAAACCCTTCAGGTCGGGATTCACTTTCAGGTCTTTTTCCTCCCAATAAGGTACATGCGGATCATGCAGGGTAATATTGCAGCCTGCTGCTTCCAGTTGCTCATAAAATCCCTGAACGGGAGTATAGCGGGTGTCACCCACATCATTGAGATAGCTCACGCCAAGCAATAATACTTTCTTGCCTTTCAGTGAACCCTCATATTGTGAATCGAGGTGTTGAAACGCAAAATAAGGCATCTGGTCGTTGATATGAACCCCTTTCTCACTTTGGCCTAATTTATCTTCACTACCAAAGAGATTCATCTTTGCCCAACTCGCAAGGAGAGGATCTTTCGTTAAACAATATCCTCCCACTCCAAGTCCCGGCAGCATGATATTCTTATGTGTTGGACGCATACGAATGGCATTCACCACTTCATAAATATCAACTCCGGCTTCTTCTGCAAATCGGCTCCATTCTACCATAAACGCAATGTTCATGGCACGGTAAGAATTCTCCAGCACTTTGGCCATTTCGGTTGCATGAGTATTTCCCAACCTTGTAAGCGGGTATTCATCTGTGCGGATGACAGTTCTCAAAAAAGTTTCCGCAGCCGCTGCACTCTTTTCATCCACCCCTGAGAATACACGGTAAAAATTCTGAATGCTGTCAACATATTTTGGACCCGGCATTACTCTTTCATAAGAATGACCCACTTTCAACTGATCAGTGGGAAGGCCTCTTTTCTGAAGTGAATCTTCCAGCAGGGGCTTAACTATTTTTCCTGAAGTGCCAGGAGGCACAGTGGTTTCCACCAGTACCAGCACATCTGGCTTGCAAAAAGCACCAATACTTTCAATCGCTTTTGTGAATGGAGTAAGATCAACACTGTATTCTTCCAGCTGGCCATTGCCATTGGATTGTTTTTTTACATCCAGGTTTATATCCACTACTACCACATTAGCCTTGCTATAGGCGTAGGGATCATATGTTGCGTAGAGATTTCCTTTTTCCCTGGCCTGCTTATAAAACTGGCCGATCTTGGGATCATCAGCCACCACAGGAAACAACCCTTCATTAATGGACTGGATCTTCCACCAGGATGCCGGGGTGGGCAGGTCAATACCGATAACGGCATATTCCTCTGTGAGGGCATTTGCCACTACCAGGCTCATTACCGAACCCACAAAACCCAAACCCTGCACTACCACTACTTTTTTGCCAGGGTGTGCGGCCACAAATCGATCGATTCCTTCTTTGTCTTGAGGAACTTCAGGGATGAGATATTCTTTGCCGGTTAAAGGGCTGACAGATTTCTTGATTATAGCTTCTTGTAGCATTGGGTTTGGTATCAGGACTGCAATTTAAAAACGCGCTCTCCGATTCTTGTAAACGCCCAGGGGGTCTTATATGTTGTGGCTTTTATTCTTCTGGTGATCTCCTGTTCAGTCATATTGGGCTTTATCTCGCAGAGTTCATTCAATTCCCGTCTGGTATAGGGTTTTCGTTTCCAGGTTTCACTGGTAGTCGGCAACGAACGCCCCTGCAAGATACACTCCATTACCTCATAAAACATTTCTTCCACCAGTGCGTGACAGCGTTGTGTCACCTCATAAACGGTATCTTCTTCTTTCAGGGGGAATCGCTTTACTGCAATGATGTCACCACTATCTACCAGGGCTTTCATATAGTGAGCCGTTACCCCGTAATCCTTTGCTCCGTCGTAGATCGCAAAATTGGTACAACCAGTTCCAGGGTATTCAGGACTTCCCGGGTGAAAATTGATGGCCCCAAATTTTGCAGCATCCAGTAATGATTGGGGGTAGATCCAGGAGGAGATGAACGAGATCAGCAGATCACCCTGCCACGTAAATACTTTCTGAGGCAATGGCTCTTTCCTGTCACCCGCGAATATTAAAGGATTTTTGAAATGACTGGAAATAAATTCTGCAGCCCTTTGCCCGTACACATTCTCCTTCTTACATAGAAATAAAACTCTCAGATCGTTCATACTCCCGCGAAGATATTAAAGTGACGGCAGTTGACAACAGAAGGAAGGCCACCAGTGGCGGCCTGTTCTTTGATCTTAATACGATTCGATTGTCAGAATGCTTTTAAGCTGCTTTGATAAAACGGGCTGGTTTTTTGACCAGTGTTTTGGCAGGGTTACCTACCACCGTTGTATTGTCGGGGATATCTTTGATGACTACCGTACCGGCTCCAATAGTTACATTGTTGCCGATAACGATGCCCTGTTTGATAACAGAATTAGCACCGATGAATGAGCTCCTTCCTACCGTAACATTTCCGCAGAGAACAGCACCTGGTGCGATATGGCAGAAATCACCAACCACAACCTCGTGGTCAATGCTGGTAGATGTATTGCAAATAACGCCTCTGCCTAAGGTCACCAAAGGATTAAGTGTGGCATTGGCAGCGATCATTACTCCTTCTCCCATTTTAACGGAAGCAGAAATAACAGCGCTCGGATGTATTGCATTGATAGGATCGCCAAGGAACTGGCTGAGCTGATTATGAATTTTTTCGCGGATACCATTGTGACCTACACAGGCAAAAAAGTCAAACTGTTTCAGTTTGTCAATCACTTCCATTTCTTTTCCGAGATAAGTAAGATGATAGGGATTGCTTGCCTTTTCTTCTGAATCACAATAGGCAGTTACAAGCCTGCCGGCATTGAGAAATATATCGATGATCACGTAAGCATGGCCGGAATAGCCAACGATCGCCACTGGTTTTTTTAGGGTGGTTTTCACTGATTTGGATTTTGGATGCTTAAAAATAATAGCAATCCTTTAGTATCCAAAACAGAGGAAGAAGGAGTTGGGAAAATAAGGTAAAACCACCATGGCACTTATCGTAGTTTTCCCATTACCTGAACGGATTAAATGTTAAATTCTTAAGAGTTCCCTATAACGTTTCCGCATCTGCTGGTGAATGATGGGTTGATCAAAATGCTGTTCTATTTTTTGCCTGAGCTTAACGGCATACTCTTTCATACGGTCGGGATTAGAAAGAGAAAATTCCAGTTTTTCCATCAATTCTTTTTCATTTTTTACCTCAAACAATACCCCGGTTTTTTCATGGTCTACGATATCTACATTGCCTTCAATCCTTGAACAGATAATCGGGCAAAGCATAGCGCCAGCCTGCAACAATACATTTGGAAATCCTTCCCGGTGAGAAGGATGTACCAGTGCAAACGATAAGGGCATGAAATATTCTACATGATCGCTCCAGCCAGCCTGTATAACAGCCGGATGGGTCTTCAGTATATTTCTTGCCGCTTCACTGATCGGATCAAGTTCATCTTCAAAAGCTCCTACCAGTACAAGACGGCAGCGGACATCTTTTGAATGAATATGAATAAATGCATGGAGCAATTCATCTATTCCTTTATCATGTACAATACGCCCTACCGACAAAAAATAGATCAGTTGATCATCATACTTTATCAATTGCTTTATTTCCCGGAGCCTGTTTTCATTCAGCGCTGCAGGCGAGAAGCGCGACAGGTTGATTCCATTGCTGGAACCCAGGCTTATTACTTCCAGTTTTTTTGTGTCTACCAATTTATTCGTGCGGATATAATCAAGGAGGGAAAAACTATTCGGCCACACATGAGTGGCCGCCTTTCCTGTCAGTTTTTCCATCGCCACCAGAATCCTACGGGTCAATCCCCCGGCTGTCATGAAGCGAAGCCCGGCAATAGTATGTATCCTGATCTTTACGCCGGCCATTTTTGCGGCGAGCATGGCCAGCAAGCCTGCTTTGGGCGTATGAGAATGAACAATATCCGGTTTTTCCTTTTTGAAAAACCGGTATAAAAGCCATAGGGAACGAAGGTCGGCAAAGGGTGTTATTTTTCGGGTCATGGGGATAACCTGGTGACGGCAATGCTCATTGCGGATCACTTCTTCGCGTTCGGGACCTTCACTGCTCACCATCACCACTTCGAACCCATTCTGTTGCATAAACCGCATCTGGCCGGGTAATAAATATTTAAGGGATAGCGGCGCGGTTGTAATACGGATCAGTTTAGGCATTTTTCAGATAACATTTCTTATACCATACTTCCAGTGCGAAAAGGGTCCAGATCATCTTTGCTCTTTTTTCATCCCCGGTTTTTATTTTCCTGTTCCATAGATCATTGGGAAAAGAAGCCTGTACAAAATTCCTGCAATAAGCATTGGGGGATAAAATATAGGATGCGATCATTTCTTTCAATTCTCCATCAATCCATTTTTTCAATGGAATTTCAAATCCGCGTTTCGGCTGATTGATCAACTCAGCAGGCAAATACCTTTCTGCAAGTTTCCGGAGGATCACTTTTGTTTGTTGTCCTCTGATCTTATAACCGTCCGGCAGGGTAGGAATATATTCCAGTAGTTCTTTGCTCAGTAATGGGCTTCTTCCTTCCAGCGAATGGGCCATGGTAGCAATATCCATTTTTACAAGGAGGTTCCCGGCAAGAATATTATCAAAATCAAGGTTCATGATCTTCTGCAAACCCGTCATGTTTCTTTGATTGAGCGCCTCAAAATCCTGTCTCACCTGTTTCAGTTGATTATTGCCGCCAACCAGGTATTTTTCCAGCCCTTCGAAACTGTCAATGGTAGCAGAAAGATAAGTATCCAATCCATTTTTGCGTGCAAGATCGGCCAGCCGGTATATATAATTGTACTTGCTTTTCTTATTATGCGTCACCGGTAAGATGGCATGAGCGAGGGATGCAATTCCTTTTACAAAAGTTCCCGGTTTAAAAAAATCATATTTGGCAAATGGCACATAACGACGGTATCCGCCGAATATTTCATCACCACCATCCCCGTTCAGGATAACGGTTAAATATTTTTTGGCTTCGCGGCTTACATAATAACTGGGAATGGCTGAGCTGTCAAAAAAAGGCTCACCATAATTGCTCAATATTTTTTCAACATCATTGATCAGGTTATCAAACGTTATTTTTATTTCATGGTGACTGGTTCCATAGCGTTGTGCAACCAGTTTAGCCAATGGCGCTTCATCATATTCGCCATCGAATGAAACAGTAAAAGTCTTTAATCCGGGATTGTATGTTTTGGCAATCGCAGATACCAATCCGCTATCAATTCCGCCACTTAAAAAAGAGCCTACTTCAAGATCGGATGATTCAACTCTTCTTTGTACTGCCAGGTGTATAAGATGATCTGTTTTGAGTAAGGCCTCATCAAAATTATCAGTACTACGTTCAGTGTACGCTTTACTGATATTCCACCATCGCTGTACTTTCACTTCCGGCTTATCCAGCGGAATTGTGGCAAAACATCCTGCCGGCAATTCCCAGACATTTTTATAAGGAGTAGACGATTTATAAAAATATCCCATTCGTACATACTGGTGAAGGTGTTCTTCATTGATCTGGAGGTCCAGTTCAGAACGAATCGCGTTTAGCTCACTCGCAAATAAAAAACGGTTTCCATCTGAAAAATAATAAACCGGTTTTTTTCCCGCCCTGTCCCTGGTTATAAACAATTCCTTTGCTTTCCTGTCATAGATAGCAAGTGCAAACATGCCGTCGAAATCATTGAAGCACATCGGGCCAAGCTTCGCATATGCATGCAGTATGGTTTCAGTATCGGAATTAGTAATACAGGCCAACCGGTGTCTTGACCTTACTTCCAGGTGGTTATACATCTCGCCATTGAAAATAATCGTCAGGTGCTGATAGTGCATTGGTTGCCTGCCTCCGGCAATATCAAGAATGGCCAGCCTATGATGATGCAGTTGCAGCCGTTCCTCACCAAATGTAGCCTGTTCATCAGGACCACGATGATAAAGTACCCGCGTAAGCTCAGGAATATTGAGTGAATGATTAATAGATCCGGCTATGCCACACATAATACGAGCAGTGTTATTTTATAAGCTTCAGTATTTTCGACAAAAATCTTGGATAAGGCAACTTAGCCTTGAGGTATATAAGAAACAAAATGATAAGATAAAATGGAATACAGGGGATCTTATATCGTGACAAAGCGCCGAAGTTAGCTGTAGAAGCGCCTACACCTACTGCAAAAACAAGAGCGAATATAAATGACATCATCATCCTGGGATCGCTGAAGATGATACGAAAAGGTGCGGAAAACCCCGTCTTATAAAAGACATGCAGCGTCAGCAGCATAAAACCAAAAGCTTCAACAGCAGATAATATGGCAGCGGCCGAGTTAACTTCCCAGAGAAATGGTCGGAAAAATACCGCGCCTATACTGTTTATTACCAGCAAAAAAGGATTGGAAGTATTAATGCTGTAATAAGACGTATTCTGGTCGAACATCCTGTCCACCATTTCATAATTACTTCGCTGGTATTCTGCCTGTGTGATAAAACTTTCAATCTGGTATTGTCGTAGTGATTCCTGGGAAGTGAAGTATTGCAGCAGAAAAAACCCAATGACAATACCAACCACAAAAGTCAAGAATGCAAATATTCTTCGTAATGTTTTTTCCTTGATGAGTTTGTTGGTTTCAGCAAAAAGCCAGATCACGACGGCCAATATCAGGATAAGGAAGATATATGTTTTAATCACAAACAGCAGGTAGCCGCATAATATTATCCAGAATATAGATGGCCTGATTTTTATTTTACGAATAAATATATTCAGCAGTCCATATAATATAAAGCCTACACATCCAAACGTGATCGTGTCCTTTAACACACCGGCACTCCAGAAGCCAACACTGGGAAGAAACATTACTGACAATGCAATTTCCCTTCTCGCTTTTGGATAAAAATAATAGAAGAACTTGAAGAGCCGAATGGCTCCCCCCAGTGCAAAAAAGGAAAAACAAAGGGAAATGCAAAGGTAGCTGTCATTAAAGATCATTGCCGGTATTATTCCCAAACGTGGCACAAAAAAATTACTGGCCGATTCCATATAATTATATGTCAAATCGATGACATAATTATCATACAGGAAGTAAGGGGCAAGGGGATTATCAAGACTCAGGTTTGGGGATGTTATAATTTTCCAGAAAAGATCCGGATCTTCCGATAACGCCTGCCTCAGGTCCTTGATACCCTTATAATAA
>Ga0207648_10002778_pt1 | contig 18578 bp, 17 predicted proteins | sample KBSMisM32_FD_184310 | JGI IMG/M metagenome (GOLD analysis project Ga0207648, IMG submission 184310) | Miscanthus rhizosphere microbial communities from Kellogg Biological Station, Michigan, USA - KBS Miscanthus M3-2 (SPAdes) (version 2) | ecosystem: Host-associated > Plants > Roots >...
CATCGCCGCGACCGGATCGCCGCCGAGCGGAATCTCGGGCAGGCTCCACAGCCGCCCCCACACGCCGGTCGACGGCCGCCGCTCGAGCAGCACTTCCCCGGCGCGCTCGACGAGCAGCACCTGCACGGCGCGATGCGGGAGCTCGCGACGCGCGCGCTTGCCCGGAAGCTCCGCGATGCGATCCTCGACGCGCGCGACGCAATCGGATGCGACGGGGCAGGCATCGCAGCGCGGGTTCGCGCGCGTGCAGATCGTGGCGCCGATGTCCATCATGCCCTGCGTGTACGCCTCGATGTCCTCCTGCGGGAGCAGGCGCGTCGCGACGTCCCACAACGTCTTCTCGACCGCCGGCGACGAGGGATCTCCGCCGATGCCGCGGTGGCGCGCGAGCACGCGCTTGACGTTGCCGTCGAGGATCGCGCCGCGCTCGCCCGAGGCGAACGCCGCGATCGCCGCCGCGGTCGAGCGCCCGATCCCGGGCAGCGTCGCGAGCGTCGCGGCGTCGCGCGGAAATGCCCCGCCGTGCGACGCGACGACCTCGCGGGCCGCGGCGTGCAGGTGCCGCGCGCGCCGGTAGTAGCCGAGTCCGCTCCACTGCGCGAGCACCGCGTCCTCGCTCGCCGAGGCGAGCGTGCGAACGTCGGGGAAAGCCTCCATGAAACGCGCGTAGTACGCGAGCACGGTGGCGACCTGGGTCTGCTGCAGCATGACTTCGGACACCCAGATCCGGTACGGATCGCGGGTACGCTGCCACGGAAGATCGTGGCGGCCGCGGGCGCGCTGCCATGCGACGATTCGGGACGCGAAAGCGCGCATCGATGTCCTTGCGGGTCGGGCTTCGGCCCGACGAAATTCGTCAGGCTGAAGCCTGACCCACAACTTCGCTGTCGCTATCTCACGCCCAAGCGCTGCCGCGCCTTGCCTGCGGCCTCGGACGTCGGATACTTGGCGATCAGCTCCTCGAGCGTGCGCCGCGCGGCGGCGTTGTCGTTGAGCTCGGCCTGCGCGGAGCTGATGTTGAGCAGCGCGTCGGGCACCTTCGAGCTGTCGGGGTAGGCCTGGATCAGCATGCGCTGCGCGGCGATCGCCGACCGGAAGTCGCGTTTCGCGAACTGCGCGTTGCCGACCCAGTACTGCGCGGACGGCGCGAGCGGGCTCTTCGCGTGCGCGCGGACGAACGTGCCGAACGACGCGATCGCGCCGTTGTAGTCGGCTCGCTTGAACTGCTCGAGCGCGGCGTCGTACTCGCGCTGCTCGGCCGCGCTGTCGGCCGCGGCCGAGACCGGCGGCGGCTCGGGCACCGCACCGGCCGCGGGCGGTTGCGTTGCGGGCGGCGGCGCGGCCGCGGTCTCGAGCTTGCGGATGCGCGAGTCCAGGTCGACATACAGGTCGCGCTGGCGCTTCTGCGCTTCCGCGAGCTCGAACTGCAGCACCTCGAGCTGCCCGCGCAGCCGCGCGATGTCGCTCTTGATGCCCTCGACCGTCGCGAGCATCTCGACCAGGCCCTGCGCGCGAAGCTGCTGCTCGAGCTGCGCGAGCCGCGCCTCGAGCTGCGCCTGGACCTGCGTGAGGCGGACGTTGGTGTCCGCGATGCGCTTGCGCGCCTCGTCGTCGTCGAACAGGGCCGCGCTCGCGGCGCTCGCCGCGAACGCAAGCGCGAGGACGGCGAGACGTGCGGCTCGCATTACTCGCCCGCGTAGACGATGTCGTCGCGGCGGTTCTCGGCCCAGGACGCTTCGTCGTGGCCGGCGTTCTTCGGCTTCTCCTTGCCGAAGCTCACGGTCTCGATCTGGCCGTCCTGCGCGCCGAGCAGGGTCATCATGCGCTTGACCGCGTCGGCGCGCTTCTGGCCGAGCGCGATGTTGTATTCGCGCGAGCCGCGCTCGTCGGTGTTGCCCTGGATCGTCATGCGCGCGTTGCGATTCTGCGCGAGGTAGCGGCCGTGCGCCTCGATCAGCGGACGGAACTCGTCGCGCACCGCGAAGCTGTCGAAGTCGAAGAAGACGACGCGCTTCGACAGCGGGCTCGCCGGATCGCGCAGCGGGTTGCCGGTCGTGCCCGACCGCGTCGCGCCTTGCTGCGAGCCGGAGACGCTGCCGGTGCCCGCGCCGGCGGTGCTCGCACCGCCCGGCGTGGTCGAGCCCGCGGCGCTGCGGTCCTCGACCGGCGCGGCGGTCTGCGTGGTCGGTTGCGTCTGGCATCCGGCGAGGAGTGCGACGAATGCGGCGGCGAAGATGACACGGTTCATGGGGTCCTCCTGAAGTGTTGTGACGTTCCGGGACGCTTGACGAAATGGGCGGGCATCAGCGGGGCAAGGGTCCCCAGGCGGGCTCGCGCACGTCGGCGGCCGGCGCCACGATGCGCTGCTTCACGCGCCCGTCGGCCGACACCGCGTTCAAGATACCACGGCCGTTCGCCTCGTTCGCGTAGAGGATGAGCTTCCCGTTCGGCGCGACGCTGGGCGATTCGTCGAGCGGCCCGCCGGTCAGGATCTGGGTCTGGCGCGTCGCGAAGTCCATGATCGCGACCTGGAAGCGGTTGCCGTCGCGCCGCACGAACACCATCCCCTTGCCGTCGGGGAGCGCGCGCGGCGTGACGTTGTAGCTTCCGTCGAAGGTCAATCGCTCGACGCCGCCGCCGTCGACGCCGACGCGGTAGATCTGCGGGCTCCCGCCGCGGTCGGACGTGAACAGGAGGGAGCGGCCGTCGGGCATGAACCACGCCTCGGTGTCCGCGCCCGGCGACGTCATGATGCGCCGCAGCCCCGTCCCGTCGGCATTCATCAGGAACAGCTGCGAGCCGCCGTCGCGCGTGAGCGTCACCGCGACCGTGCGCCCATCGGGCGACCATGCCGGCGAGCTGTTGCTCCCGCGGAACGCCGCGATCGGCGTGCGCGCGCCGTTGGCGAGGTTCTGGACGTAGACGACCGGCTTGCGCTGCTCGAGCGACACGTACGCGAGGCGCGTGCCGTCGGGCGACCAGCGTGGCGAGAGCAGCGGCTCGTCGGTGCTGACGATGGTCTGGGGATCCGCGCCGTCGGCATCGGCGACGATGAGCTGGTAGCGCGTGCCCTGCTTGGCGATGTACGCGATGCGCGTCGAGAACACGCCGACGTCGCCGGTCAGCTTTTCGTAGATCTCGTCGGCGATCTTGTGCGCGGTCGCGCGGAACTGCGCGGGCGTCACCACGTAGCGCGTCGATGCGAGCGTGGCGCCGCGCACCGCGTCGACCAGCGCATAGCGGACGTCCACGCGTCCTTCGCCGATCGGCTGCATGGAACCGACGACGACCGCGTCGGCTCCGCGTCCGCGGAACACGTCGACGCGCACGTCCTCGGCGCGCGACGGGCGCGGCACCACGCCGCTCGCGTCGACCGGACGAAAAAGCCCCGAGCGCTCGAGGTCCGCGGCGACGATGCCCGAGACGCCGAGCGGGAAGCCCGACTCGCCCTCGAAGGCGACGACGGCGATCGGGATCGCGGTGCCGGCGCCGCCGACGATCTCGATGGTGAGCTGGGCGCGCGCCGCCAGCGGCAGGCAGAGCGCGGCGACGAGGAGCAGGCGGCGAATCGGTGATCGCATGGGGTCGAGGGCGTAGTGCGCCCCGGCAGCCACGTCCTCCCCACGCGACTCCGGAGCGTCGATTATAACGACCGCACGAACGCGGGAGGGTTCAGTCTTGTAAACAATTCAATGCGGTGCGGAAATCAATGTGGTGCGATGGCGGTCGCGAGCCCGAACGCGCTCGCGAGCCGGTCGGCCGTGCGGCGCGCGTCGTCGCGCGTCGGATAGGGACCGACGTAGACGCGATAGAGGCCGCCGGCCTCGCGGACGCGCGGCGCGATGTCGGCGGCCGCCGCGAGCCGTTCCTGCATGTGCTGAAGAAAACTCTTCGCGTTGGGCTCGCTCGCGAACGCGCCGAGCTGCACGACGAAGCCGCCTGCCGCGCTCTGGACCGGTGCCTCGGCGGGTTCCGGCTTGCCCGCCGCCGTCGGCACCGGCGTCGTGAGGACCGGCGCGACCGAGGCGACCGTCTCGCCGCCCGCGAGCAGCGATTCGACGACGACCTCGCCGCTGCCGCGCTGCGCGATGCCGAGCCGGTGCGCCGCCGCGTACGACAGGTCGACGATGCGCCCGTGCAGGAACGGACCGCGATCGTTGACGCGCACGACGACCGAGCGGCCCGACGCGACGCTCGTCACGCGCGCGTACGACGGGATCGGCAGCGTCGGATGCGCGGCGGTCATCGCGAACATGTCGTAGGTTTCGCCCGTCGACGTGCGCTGGCCGTGGAACTTGCGGCCGTACCACGACGCCATGCCCTGCTCGCGGTACGGCGCGAGCGCGGTCGCCGGCACGTACTCGCGCCCCATCACGACATAGGGCCGGTTGGCATAGCGGTGCAGCGGCTCGGCGCGCGGGATTGCGTCGGGGATCGCGTCGAGGCCGCCGGGCACGCTGTCGGGCGGGCCGTCGTCCGAGTAGTAGCGCGACGACGGCGAAGGTGCGGTCGTCGAGGGCGTCGAGGGCGTCGTGGGCGCACCGCCCGGCTTCACCGTCGCGCACGACGCGACGATCGCGGCGACGATCGCGGCGCCCGCGACCTCGGCGACGCGCTTCGCGATCGTGTCGGCGAGCGGGACCCGCATCGGGGCGTAGCATACGCGCTCGCTCCGCGCCCGACCACGATGGCCACGCATCTTTTCGCCTTCAATCCCAAGCTCTGGAACTGGCCGTCGCTCGCCGACGACATCCGGACGCTCGCGCGCCGCGGGCACTTCGACACCGAGTGGTCGTGCGGCCGCTTCCGTGCGATCGAGCCGGGGAGCCGCGCGTTCATGGTCAGGCTCGGCGTCGCGCCCAAGGGCCTGATCGGCTCGGGCGTGGTGATGACCGCGCCGGCCGAGCGCGATCACTGGATCGAATCGAAGCGCGCCGCCGGCGCGCTCGCGCGGTCGGTCGTGCTGCGTCTCGACAAGCTTTTCGAGATGCCGTTGATCACGTTCGACGAGCTCGAGGTTCCGCCGTGGCGGCGCTTTCGCTGGGGCATCCGCGCGTCGGGCACGCGGCTGCCCTCCGCGCTCGCCGACGCGCTGGAACCCTGGTGGGCCGAGCGCACCGACGCGGCAAGCGCGGCACCGCGCAGGGGACGACGCCGATGACGGCCGCGACGATCCACGCCGTCCTGCGCGACGATTACGAGGCCATCCCGTACGTCGGCCGCCCGAACCCCTTCAGCGAGCCCGGCCGCTTGCATGCGATTGCGCATCTTCACGGCCTGGCGGTGCCGCCGCGCGCGACGCTTTCGGTGCTCGAGATCGGCTGCGGCGACGGCTCGAACCTGGTTCCGCTCGCGGAAGCGCATCCGGAAGGCCGCTTCGTCGGCGTCGACCAGTCGGCGCGGCTGTGCGCCAGCGCGCGAGAAATGGCCGGGGCGCTCGCGCTTCGCAACACGAGCGTGATCGAAGGGGACCTGCGCGCGCTGCCGCGCGACCTCGGCCGCTTCGACGTCGTCGTCGCGCACGGCTTCTACTCGTGGGTGCCGCCCGACGTGCGCGACGCGATGTTCGACGCGATGGTCGCGCACCTGGCGCCGCACGGCGTCGCGTTCGCGAGCTACAACCTCCTGCCCGGCGCGTGGATCCGCCGCATCGGCTGGGACGCGATGCGCTTCCACATCCGCGCCGACACCGACCCGGTCGAGCGCGTGGCGCACGCCCGCGACGTCATCGGCACGTTCGTCGACGCGTGGCGCGCGCAGGACGGCCCGCCCGCGATGGTCGCCGAGAGCTTCGCGAACGAGAACGAGCGCACCGACGGCGGCTTCGCGCACGACAGCCTGTCGCGCGTGAACGATCCGGTCTACTACACGCAGTTCGTGCAACAAGCGGCCTCGCGCGGGCTCGCCGTGTTCGCCGACGCCGACCCCGCGACGCTGTCGTACGGGGGCGCGAGCGCCGAGTATCGTGCGCGCCTCGACGCGCGGCCACCGGTCATGCGCGACCAGATGCTCGACTTCGTGCACGCGCGCACGCTTCGCCAGTCGCTGATGGTGCCGTCCGCGGCCGCGGCCCGCGCGGACGTCGACGTGTCGCGCGCCGCCGGCCTGCACTATTCCGCGACGATGGCGCTCGTCCAGCAGCGGGCGCGCACTTCCGATGCGGCAAGCGCACTGCTCGTCGAGCGCTTCCCGGCCACCGTGCCATTCGACGAGCTCTCGCGCGCGCTCGGGTGGCCCGCCAATGCGCCGTCGCGCGTCTTCGACCTCTGCGTCGCCGGCCTGGCCGATCTGCATGTCGCGGCGCTGCCGATCGCGTCGCGGCCGACCCGGCGGCCGACCGCGCGCGCGGTCGCGCGTTGGCAGGCGCAGCGCCGGCCGTTCGTCGCCAACCTGCGGCATGTCGGCGTCCGCCTCGCCGACGACTGCGCGCGCGCGCTGTTGCCGCTGTGCGACGGCACGCGCTCGATCGACGCGCTCGTCATGGCCGCGTCGCCGGCCGTGCCGGCGACCGAAGCGTCGGATGTTCGCGCGGCGGTCGAAAAGCGCCTCGCGCAATTCGCCTCGGCCGCGCTGCTCGAGGCCTGACCGGGCGCTCGGCATGCTCGACCGGCTCGCCGCCGACACCGTCGTCGCGCTGCACCTCGCGTTCGTCGTGTTCGCGGCCCTCGGCGGCATGCTCGCGTGGCGCCGCCTCGCGTACGCGTGGGTTCACCTGCCCGCGCTCGCATGGGCCGGCTTCGTCGAGTTCAGCGGCACGATCTGCCCGCTCACGCCGCTCGAGAACCGCCTGCGCGTCCGCGCGGGCGAGGCGGGATATCCCGGGAGCTTCGTCGAGCACTACCTGATGCCGGTGCTATATCCTGCAGGCTTGACGCCGGACGCGCAAAAGTGGATCGGCGCGGCGCTGGTCGCGCTCAACGTCGCGATCTACGCCGTAGCGCTGGCCCGGGCGCGCCCGCGCAAGGGGGAGCGATGACCAACGCCGCGATCACCGGCTGGGGCAAGTGCATGCCGCCGGCCGTCCTGTCGAACGCCGACCTCGCGACGTTCCTCGACACCGACGACGCGTGGATCACGCAGCGCACCGGAATCCGCGAGCGGCGCATCACGCACGTGCTCGGCAGCGAGCTCGCGCACGTCGCCGCGTCGAAGGCGCTGGCCTGCGCGGGACTCGCGGCGAAGGACCTCGACCTGATCGTCTACGGCTCGTGCTCGAGCGAGGAGGCGGTCCCCAACACGGCCTCCGGCCTGCAATTCCGGCTGGGCGCGTGGAACGCGGCGGCGATGGACCTCAACACCGCGTGCACGAGCTTCCTGTACGGCATCTCGTCGGCCGCGGGCATGATCCGTTCGGGCACGGTGCGCAACGCGCTGGTGATCGGCGTCGAGACGATCTCGCCGTTCATGGACTGGGACAACCGCAACGTCGCCGTGCTGTTCGGCGACGGTTGCGCGGCGGTCGTGTTGCAGGCGGCCGACGGTGACGAGGGCCTTCTCGCCGACAAGCTCGGCTGCTACGGCGACGCACGCGCGATCCTGCGGGTGCGCGGCCACGGCACGACGTACGCCAACCGCGACGTCAGCTTCGGCGACACGCAGTGGGACTTCGACGGCCAGGAGATCTTCAAGCGCGCGGTCGGCGGCATGAGCGAATCCTCCGCGCACGTCCTCGCGAAGGCCGGCGTCGGCCCCGACGCGATCGACCTCGTCGTGCCGCACCAGGCGAACCTGCGCATCATCGAGTTCGTCGCGAAGCGCGTCGGCATCCCGATGGAGCGCGTGTTCGTGACCGTGCACAAGTACGGGAACATGTCCGCCGCGACGGTACCGGTCGCGCTGGTCGACGCGATCGAGGAAGGCCGCGTGAAGCCTGGCGCGCTCATCCTCACGCCTGCGTTCGGCGCGGGACTCACGTGGTGCTCGCACCTCATCCGCTTCGGCGAGCGGGTCACGCCGATCGACACGAGCGACGCCGTCCTGCCGGCGTGCGACCGCTCCGCCCTCGACATGGTGAACGCGCTGCGCGCGCGCAAGGTCAACCGCGCGCGATCGCTGCCGGGGCTGCTGGGACCGGTGTTTCCGGAATCGGTCGCGGCGGTGGCGCCGACGGCCGCCGCCTGATCCGCGTTGCCGGTGAGCGCTCCCTCCAAGCTGGTCGTCTACGGCGCGATCGCCGCGAACCTCGGGATCGCGGTCACCAAGTTCCTGGCGGCGGCGAGCACGGGCAGCTCGGCGATGCTGTCCGAAGGCATCCATTCGACCGTCGACGCCGGCAACGGCATGCTGTTGCTCGTCGGCATCGATCGCAGCCAGCGCGCGGCGACCGCCGAGCACCCGTTCGGCCACGGCAAGGAGCTCTATTTCTGGAGCCTCATCGTCGCCGTCCTGATCTTCGGCGTCGGCGGCGGCGTGTCCGCGTACCAGGGGATCCTGCACATCATCGATCCTGCGCCGATGGGCGACCCGACGTGGAACTACGTCGTCCTGGCGGCCGCCGCGGTGTTCGAGGGCGCGAGCTTCGCGATCGCGCTGCGCGAGTTCGTGAAGACCAAGCGCGAGCCGTCGCTGTGGGATTCGTTCCGGGCCAGCAAGGATCCGACGACGTTCACGGTGCTGGCCGAGGACGCCGCGGCGCTCGTCGGCCTGCTCGTCGCGGCGCTCGGCGTCTGGCTGAGCGACACCTTCGACTCGCCCGCCTTCGACGGCGCCGCGTCGATCGCGATCGGCCTCCTGCTCGCCGGCGTGGCGGTGCTGCTGATTCGCGAGTCGCGGAGCCTCCTGGTCGGCGAGGGCATCCGGCCGTCGACGGCGGCGGCGATCTGCGAGCTCGCCGGGCGGCACCCGCGCGTGCGCTCGGTGACGCGGCCGCTGTCGATGTACCTCGGGCCCGACGAGGTCCTGGTCGTGCTCGATGTCGAGTTCGAGCCCGACGCCGGCGCCGAGGACATCGCGAACGCGGTGCGCCGCATCGAGGCCGACATCCGGGAGCGCTTCCCGGTGATCAAGCGTATCTACATCGAGGGACGGTCTGCCGATCGCCCGAGGCCCGGCTGAAGTACGACCGGGCGGCGTCGTGACGAGCTTGCGGTGCGCCGGATGCCGGCGGGTCGTCGCTACTCGATCACGCGGTCCGCACGCGCGATGACCGCCGGCGGGAGCGTGACGCCGAGGAAGCGTGCGGCCTTCGCGTTCACGACCACCTCGAAACGCGTCGGCTGCTCGACCGGGATCGTCGCGGGACTCGCGCCCCGGAGCACCTTGTCGACGATCGACGCGGATCGCGCGATCTGGTACGGGAGCGCCGCTCCGTAACAGAACAGCGCCCCGGCCTCCACGATCTCGGCTCGGTGGCCGGCGACGGGGACGCGGCGGGCGTTGGTGAGCGCGATGAGCCGCTGGCGCAGGTTGAACGTGAGCGTCGAGTTGGTGAGCACGACGTCGACGGGACGCGCCAGCAGGCGGCCGACCGCGGCATCGAGCTCGGCGGGGCTCGATGCCGTCGCCGGCACGAGCTCGAGTCCGGCGCGCGACACCAGCGGCACGAGCGAGTCCTGGTCGATCTTCGAGCGCGGATCGGTCGCGTCCCCGAGCACGCCGATCCGGCGCGACGCCGGCAAAATCTCGCGCGACAGCTCGAATAGCTTCGGGGCAAGCGAGTCGATGATGCTCGTGATGCCGGTGACGTTGCCGCCCGGGCGCGCGAGATTCGCCACGAGCCCGGCACCGACAGGATCCGTGGCGGTCGCGAACACGATCGGTATCGTGCTCGTCGCGCGGCGGGCGACGACGGCGGCCGGGAACGGCGGCGCGTAGATGACGTCGGGCTTTCGCGCGACCAGCGCGGCGGCAACGCGGTCCATGTCCTGGTGCCGGTCGTCGCCGTACGCGTAGTCGTAGACGACGGTCGATCCCTCGACCCAGCCGAGCGCGCGCATTTCGTCGAAGAACGGCTTGAGCGTCACCGCCTCGCGCTCGCGCGAGCTCGGCGCGAGGACGCCGACGCGGGGAACGCGTGCGGGACTCTGCGCGCGGCCGCGCGTCGCCAGCGCGGCGGTCGCCAACGCGGCGAGCGCCCCGCGACGGTTCACGTGGTCACCAGCTTGCGATGCGCCTGCACGCTCATCAGGATGCCGATGCCGATGAACAGCGACACCATCGCGGTGCCGCCGTACGAGACGAACGGCAGCGGCACGCCGACCACGGGCAGGATGCCGCTCACCATGCCCATGTTGACGAACGCGTAGGTGAACAGCATCAGCGTCACGGCGCCCGCGGTGAGCCGCGCGAACATCGTCGACGCGTTCGACGTGATCAGCATCGCGCGCGCCAGCAGGACGAGGTAGAGGATCACCAGCAGCACGTTGCCGATCAGGCCGAACTCCTCGCCGAACACCGCGAAGATGAAGTCGGTGTGCTTCTCGGGCAGGAAGTCGAGGTGCGCCTGCGTGCCGTTGAGCCAGCCCTTGCCGACGACGCCGCCCGAGCCGATCGCGATCGACGCCTGCGTGGTGTGGTAGCCGGCGCCGAGCGGGTCCGTCGACGGATCGAGGAAGGTCAGGATGCGCGCGCGCTGGTAGTCGTGCAGGTGCGACCAGATCGTCGGGCCGGCCGCCGCCGCGACCGCCGCGAGGCCCACGATCACCTTCCACGACAGCCCCGCGAGGAACAGCACGTAGAAACCGGCCGCGGTGAGCAGGAGCCCGGTGCCGAGGTCGGGCTGGCGCTTCACGAGGTACGCGGGGACCGCGATCAGCAACGCCGCGACGACGAAGTCGAACCACGCGATGCGGCCCTCGCGCTTCTGGAAGTACCACGCGAGCATCAGCGGCAGCGCGATCTTCATGAGCTCGGAAGGCTGGAAGCGGATCACGCCGAGGTCGAGCCAGCGGCGCGAGCCGTTGACGACGACGCCGAACAGCGCGACGCCGACCAGCAGCACGACGCCCGCGGCGTAGAGCGGCAGCGCGACGCGCGACAGCGTCTGCGGCGGGATGTTCGCGATCACCCACATCGCGACGAGCGCGACGCAGAGGCTCACGCCCTGGTTGACCATCCGGTTGACGCTCTGGTCGGCAGCCGAGAACAGCGTGACGAAGCCCACGCCGACGATCGCCAGCGCGATCGAGAACAGCGGCCGGTCGACTCGGCGGACCACGACCTCCCACAACCGGCCGGCGACGTCGTCGATGCGCAGCGTGGTCATGGCAATGCTTGTGGGTCGGGCTTCAGCCCGACGGGATCAGGCGTCAGGCTGAAGCCTGACCCACAAGTCGTTGCAGCGTCTCGCATGATCAATCGCTCGCGTCGTCGGCGTCGGGCGTCGGCCCCTCGAACAACGGTGCCGGCCCTGCGCTCTTCTTGCCGAGCAGGTAGTAGTCGAACACCTGCCGCGCGATCGGCGCGGCGGCCTGCGCGCCGAAGCCGCCGTTCTCGACCAGCACCGCCACCGCGATCGCCGGCTTGTCGGCAGGTGCGTAGGCCATGTACCACGCGTGGTCGCGCAGCCGCTCGTCGACCTTGTGCGCCTTGTATTCCTCGCCCTTGAGCGAGTAGACCTGCGCGGTGCCGGTCTTGCCGCCAGAAGTGTAGGGCGCGCCGCGGAACGCGGTCGCGCTCGTGCCTTCCTTGTTGACCTGGACGAGCGCGTTGCGGATCACCGCCATGTGCTCGGGCTTGAGGTTGAGCCGATACGCGGGCTCGCGCTCGACCACGCGCACCTCGCCGGTCTTCGCGTCCTCGATGCGCTGGACGAGGTGCGGCCGGAACCCGACGCCCTCGTTGGCGATCGTGGCGATCGCATGCGCGAGCTGCACCGGCGTGAACGCCGTGTAGCCCTGGCCGATGCCCGCCGAGATCGAGTCGCCGAGGTACCACTTGCGGTGCTCCTCGCGGTACTGCGCGCCGGCGAAGCGCTGCCGCTTCCATTCGCGCGACGGCATGATCCCCGTGAGCTCGCCCTCGATGTCGATGCCGGTCTGGCGGCCGAAGCCCAGCGACGACATGAACCGGTAGGTGTCGTCGACGTCCGTGTCGTTGGCGAGCAGGTAGAAGTAGGTGTCGCACGACACGACGATCGCCTTGGTCATGTCGACCATGCCGTGCCCGCCCTTCTTGTCGTCGCGGAAGCGGTGCGCGGCGCCGGCGAGCTGGAAGTAGCCGGGGTCGTTGAACACCTGCGTTGCCGTCCGCTTGCCCGACGTCAGCGCGCCGAGCGCGAGGAAAGGCTTGATCGTCGAGCCCGGCGGGTAGGCGCCGCGCAGCGGGCGGTTGAGCAGCGGCTTGTCGGGCGACTCGTTGAGCTCCTGCCACGACGCCGGATCGATGCCGTCGACGAACAGGTTCGGGTCGTAGCCCGGACGCGACACGAACGCGACGACGTCGCCGGTCGACGGCTCGATCGCGACGAGCGCGCCGCGGCGATCGCCGAACGCGGCTTCGGCGGCGAGCTGCAGCTGGATGTCGATCGACAGCCGCAGGTTGTTGCCGGACACCGGCGGCGCGCGCGAGAGCGTGCGCACGGCGCGCCCGGCGGCGTCGACCTCGACCTCCTCGACGCCGGTCGTCCCATGCAGCTCGCGCTCGTAGGTGAGCTCGACGCCGACCTTGCCGATGTAGTCGGTGCCCTTGTAGTCGGCGCTCTCCTCCCACGACGCGATCTTCACGAGGTCGCGGTCGTTGATGCGCCCGATGTAGCCGATCACGTGCGAGGCGATCGCGCCGAACGGATAGTTGCGGAACAGGCGCGCCTTGATCTCCACGCCCGGGAAGCGGTAGCGGTTGGCGGCGAAGCGCGCCACTTCCTCGTCGGAGAGCTTGGTGCGGATCGGCAGGCTCTCGAAGTTCTTCGATTCCTCGAGCAACTTGCGGAAGCGCTTGCGGTCGCGGGCGGTGATATCGACGACCTCGGACAGCCGGTCGATCGTGCCGTCGAGGTCGCGCATGCGCGACGGCTGGATTTCCAGCGTGTAGGCCGAGAAGCTTTGCGCGAGCACGACGCCGTTGCGGTCCGTGATGACGCCGCGGTTGGGCGCGATCGGCACGATCGCGATCCGGTTGGTCTCGGCGAGCGTGCGGAAGTGGTCGTGCTGCGCGACCTGCAGGTACACGAACCGGCCGACGAGGGTGGCAAAAGCGACCAGCACGAACGCGCCCGCGATCGCGAGCCGCCGACGGAACCGGTGGACCTCGTTCTCGGCGTTGCGAAGCTCGGCGCCGAAGCCGCCGCTGCCGCGGCGTCGCTGGCTGAACAACCGGCGGCGGATCGTCATAGCGTCGTGGACTTGTGCGACGGGCGCTGCGGCCATTGAAGCACGACCGTGAGCAGGGGCCAAAGCAGCGCGCCGACGATCGGCGGCACCGCATAGGTCCAGCGCGGCAGCTGCGCCCCGCCGATCATCCGCACGAAGAGGACGAGCGCGGCGCACCCGGCGAGCAGCAACGCGACCTGCACGGCCTGCTGCCACAGCGGGAAGCGCAGCACCCGCCGCCGGAAGTACTCGGCGGCATAGGCGAGCATCGCGTACGCGAGCGCGTGCTGGCCGAACAGCGTCGCGTCGACGACGTCCATCATGAGCCCCATCGACCACGAGACGCCGACGCCGACGTAGCGCGGCGCCTGGATGCACCAGTAGAGCAGCGTCAGCGCGACGAAGTCGGGCTTGAACGAGAGCGCGACGTCGGAGGCCGGCAGCGTGTTCGCGAGCATCGCGATCACGAGCGTCAGCACGACGAACCACGGCTTCGCCGGCTTGAGGATCTCCTCGGGACGCGCGGGCGCGAACGAGGGCATCTTGGCGGCGATCCTCATCATCATGGTTCGCTCACCCGGCGCGGCGCGCCTTCGCGCGGCTGCCCTTGCCCTTGGCCTCGACCTCGGACGGCTCCTCCGGCCGCGCGGGCAAGGCCGCCGGCGGCGCAAGCACGAGCAAGGTCGCGCTGCGATCGACGCCGCCGAGCGGCGCGCATTCGATGCGCGCGAAGATCTGGCCGGTGTCGCGCTCCAGGCGCGTCACCTGCGCGACCGCGAGCCCGGCCGGGTACGTCCCGTCGAGCCCCGACGTCACCAGGCGATCGCCGACGCGGATGTCCGCCGACGGCGGCATGAAGCGCAGCTCCGGCGACCGGCCCGTGCCGGCACCATAGAGCACGCTGCGCACCCCGCTGCGCTCGACCTTGACCGGGACCGCGTGGTCCTTGTCGCTCACGAGCGTGACCTCGGCGGTCGTCGGATAGACGCGCGTGACCTGCCCGACGACGCCGCTCTCGTCGATGACCGCGCTGCCCGCGACGAGCCCCGCCTCGCTGCCGCGGTTCAGGAAAAGCTTCTGCGCGAACGGATCGCGACCGGTGTAGAGCACCTCGACGATCGTCCCGCCGACCGCGTGCTTCGCCTTGAGGTCGGCGAGCGCGCGGAGCTTCGCGATGTCGTCGCGCGCCGTCGCGTACCCCTGCGCAGCGGGCGCCTGCGCGATCAGCTCGGCGCGCAGCCTGGCATTGTCCTGCTCGAGGTCGTGCTTGTTGGCGAAGTAGACGGCGACCGCATCCATCGCATCGCCGGGCACGCGCAGCGCGCGCTGGATCGGGTAGAGCACCGCGCCGACCGTGTGGCGCACGTCCTCGAGCGTCCGGTAGCGGGCGTCGACGAACAGCAGCACGATCGAGAGCAACCCGAAGAACGCGAGGCGCGCCAGCGGCGAGGGGCCGCGGTGGAAGAACGGCGGCGGTTCGGCGGGGATCGGGCGCATCCGGAGTTCCTATCGCCTGTCGCCCATTGCCGAGTTTGCTTCCGGGCTTGCTTCAGTCCGACGTGAAGATCGTCTGAAGCTTGTCCATGTTCTCGAGCGCCTTGCCGCAGCCGCGCACCACGCAGGTGAGCGGATCCTCGGCGACGATCACCGGCAGGCCGGTCTCCTCCATCAGCAGGCGATCGACGTCGCGCAGGAGCGCGCCGCCGCCGGTGAGCGCCATGCCGCGCTCGGCGATGTCGGCGCCGAGCTCGGGCGGCGTGCGCTCGAGCGCGCTCTTCACCGCCGATACGATGCTGTTCAGCGGGTCGGTCAGCGCCTCGAGGATCTCGTTGCTCGACACGGTGAAGCTGCGCGGGATGCCCTCGGCGAGGTTGCGTCCCTTCACTTCCATCTCCCGCACTTCCGACCCGGGAAACGCGCTGCCGATGGTCTTCTTGATCTGCTCGGCGGTCGTCTCGCCGATCAGCATCCCGTAGTTGCGCCGGATGTAGTTGACGATCGCCTCGTCGAACTTGTCCCCGCCGACGCGCACGCTGCCCGCGTAGACCATGCCGCCGAGCGAGATCACGCCGACCTCGGTCGTGCCGCCGCCGATGTCGACGACCATCGAGCCGGTCGCGTCCGAGATCGGCAGGTCGGCGCCGATCGCCGCGGCCATCGGCTCCTCGATCAGGTAGACCTTCGACGCGCCCGCGCCGAGCGCGGACTCGCGGATCGCGCGGCGCTCGACCTGCGTCGAGCCGCAGGGCACGCAGATGATGATGCGCGGCGACGGCGAGAACAGCCGCGAGTCGAGCACTTTCTTGATGAACTGCTTGAGCATCTGCTCGGTCACGGTGAAGTCGGCGATGACGCCGTCCTTCATCGGCCGGATCGCCGTGATGTTGCCCGGGGTGCGCCCGAGCATCTGCTTCGCCGCGAGCCCGACCTCCTGGATCACCTTCTTGCCGTTCGGCCCGCCTTCCTGCCGGATGGCGACGACCGACGGCTCGTCGAGCACGATCCCGCGCCCGCGCACGTAGATCAGCGTGTTGGCGGTGCCGAGGTCGATCGCGAGATCGGTCGAGAAATAGCCTTTGAAGAACTCGAACATGGGGAGCTTCGGGACGCCGGGAACGATCGGCTATGATACTCTAGGCATCTGGGCTAGTGCACTGAAAATGTGCGGTTTTCCGGCGTTTTGCCGACCGGGGGCGGTTTCGCCCTCCGCCGGCAAGCTTGCCCTGCCCGTCCCGCTCCCGTCCCGATGAAGCTCACGCTCGACGACGTCCGGCGCATTGCGCACCTCGCCCGCATCGAAATCGACGCGCAGGCCGCGCGCGAGGTGCACGCGAAGCTCGAGTCGATCTTCGCGATGATCGACCAGCTGCAGGCGATCGACACGACCGGCATCGAGCCGATGTCGCACGCGCAGGACGTCGTGCTCGCGCTGCGCGACGACAAGGTCACCGAGCGCGATCGCCACCAGGACTACCAGAAGGTCGCGCCCGCGGTCGCCGACGGGCTCTACCTCGTGCCGCGCGTGGTGGAGTAGCCATGGCTGCGCACGAACCGGACACCGTCGCGGGCCTCGCCGCGCGTCTCGCGAAACGCGAAGTGTCGGCCGTCGAGGTCGCGCGCGACGCGTTCCACCGCATCGCGAAGATCGGCCCGACGCTCAACGCCTTCCTGCAGGTCGACGAGGAAGGCGCGCTCGCCGCGGCGAAGGCTGCCGACGCGGCGATCGCGCGCGGCCACGCCGGGCCGCTCGCCGGCGTGCCGATCGCGCACAAGGACGTGCTGATGACCGAAGGGCTGCGCACGACGTGCGGCTCGCGCATGCTCGAGAGCTTCGTCGCGCCGTACGACGCGCACGTCGTCGCGGGCCTGAAGAACGCGGGCACCGTGCTGGTCGGCAAGACCAACATGGACGAGTTCGCGATGGGCTCGTCGAACGAGACCTCGTACTTCGGCCCGGTGCGCAATCCCTGGAACCTCGACTACGTGCCCGGCGGCAGCTCGGGCGGCTCGGCCGCCGCGGTCGCCGCGCGCCTCGTCCCCGCCGCGACCGGCACGGACACCGGCGGCTCGATCCGCCAGCCGGCGTCGCTGTCGGGCATCTGCGGCTTCAAGCCGACCTACGGCGTGTCGTCGCGCTACGGCCTGATCGCTTTCGCGTCGAGCCTCGACACGCCCGGCCCGTTCGCGCGCACCGCGCTCGATTGCGCGCTGCTGCAGAACGCGATGTCCGGCCACGATCCGCGCGACGCGACGTCGCTCGACCGCCCGCACGAGGACGTTGCACGCCTGATCCACGAGAAGGCCGGCGCGAAGCCCCTCGAGGGCCTGCGCATCGGCCTGCCCGCCGAATATTTCGGCGAAGGCATCGACGCGGAGGTCGCGTCGGCCATGGACGCGGCGCTCGCGGAATTCCGCTCGCTCGGCGCGACGACGGTGGCGATCACCCTGCCCGTCGTGAACCTGTCGGTGCCGGTCTACTACGTGATCGCGCCGGCCGAAGCGAGCTCGAACCTGTCGCGCTTCGACGGCGTTCGCTACGGTCACCGCGCCGCGCGCTACGATGACCTGAACGACATGTACCGCCGCTCGCGCGCCGAGGGCTTCGGCGCCGAGGTCAAGCGCCGCATCCTCGTCGGCACCTACGTGCTCTCGCACGGCTACTACGACGCGTACTACCTGAAGGCGCAGAAGGTGCGGCGCCTGATCGCGAACGATTTCGCGCGCGCGTGGCGCGAATGCGACGTGATCATGGGACCGACCGCGCCGTCGCCCGCGTTCAAGCTCGGCGCGAAGACCGACGACCCGGTGCAGATGTACCTGAACGACATCTTCACGATCGCCGCGAACCTGACCGGCATGCCTGCGATCTCGATCCCGGCGGGCTTCACGAAGGCGGGCCTTCCGATCGGGCTGCAGATCCAGGGCGACTATTTCACCGAGGCGCGCGTGCTCAACGTCGCGCATCGGTTCCAGCAGGCCACGGATTGGCACGCGCGCGCGCCGGCCATGGCGAAGGTGCCCGCATGAGCGCCGCCGGGCCGTCCCAAGGCGCTCGCCCCCTCGGGGGGAGGCGAGCGAAGCTCGCTTCGGGGGGATCATGACCGGCTGGGAAGTCGTGATCGGCCTCGAGACGCACGCGCAGCTCTCGACCGTGTCGAAGATCTTCTCGGGCGCGTCGACCGCGTTCGGCGCGGCGCCGAACACGCAGGCCTCGGCCGTCGACATCGCGCTTCCGGGCGTGCTGCCCGTGCCGAACAAGGGCGCGGTCGAGCGCGCGATCCGCTTCGGGCTCGCGGTGGGCGGCACGATCAACGCGAAGAGCGTGTTCGCGCGCAAGAATTACTTCTACCCCGACCTCCCGAAGGGCTATCAGATATCGCAGTATGAAATTCCTGTGGTGCAGGGCGGAGGGGTCGACATCGTGTCGCCGACGCGCGGCCCCGTGCGCGTGCGCCTGACGCGCGCGCACCTCGAGGAGGATGCCGGCAAGAGCCTCCACGAGCTCAGTTTCCAAATGGGCCACGGCATGTCGGGCATCGATCTCAACCGCGCCGGCACGCCGCTGCTCGAGATCGTCAGCGAGCCCGAGCTGCGGAGCTCCGACGAGGCCGTCGCGTATGCCAAGGCGCTGCACGGGCTGGTGCGCTGGATCGGCATCTGCGACGGCAACATGCAGGAAGGCAGCTTCCGCTGCGACGCCAACGTCTCGGTGCGCCGCGCGGGCGACAAGAAGCTCGGCACGCGCTGCGAGATCAAGAACCTCAACAGCTTCCGCTTCATGCAGCAGGCGATCGACTTCGAGGTGCGCCGGCAGGTCGCGCTGATCGAGGA
>Ga0207648_10002785_pt1 | contig 18546 bp, 11 predicted proteins | sample KBSMisM32_FD_184310 | JGI IMG/M metagenome (GOLD analysis project Ga0207648, IMG submission 184310) | Miscanthus rhizosphere microbial communities from Kellogg Biological Station, Michigan, USA - KBS Miscanthus M3-2 (SPAdes) (version 2) | ecosystem: Host-associated > Plants > Roots >...
TAAACAGATTACCAATGCGGGTATACTTCCATTCTTCATGCTTTGCACCGGGTATGCCCAACTTGCTGAAAGATGTAATAGCATTCTTTCTTGCTGGTGCAAGACTGTTATCAGCTACATTCAACTGATCTAATCCTTTATTCAGATATTCTACGTTGCTCATTTTTTTATTCTAATAGCTAATGGCTAATGGCCATTAGCTATTAGCCTTTAGCCATTAGTGTTAACATTCATTAATTACACCCCTTCCCCCACATTCACTTCATTCTTAATAAAATCATATCCTTTTTCTTCCAGTTCCAGCGCCAGTTCTTTGGTACCGGACTTAACAATTCGTCCATTATATAATACGTGCACGAAATCCGGAACGATATAATCCAGCAAGCGCTGATAGTGAGTTACCAGCAGCACTGCATTGTCTTTATTTCTTAATTTGTTCACGCCATTGGCTACAATGCGGATAGCATCGATATCCAGACCTGAATCGGTTTCATCCATAATTGCCAGTTTAGGTTGCAGCATGGCCATCTGGAAAACCTCATTGCGTTTCTTTTCACCACCGGAGAATCCTTCATTCAGCGGGCGGCTCAGCAATGTTTGCCCGATATTCATCATTGCCATTTTCTCCTTCATCATCTTCAAAAATGCAACAGCGTCCAGTGGAGCTTCACCACGGTATTTGCGGATTTCATTTACTGCAGTTTTGATAAAGTTGGTAGTGGTCAACCCTGGTATCTCTACCGGGTACTGAAATGCCAGGAACAAACCTTCACCTGCTCTTTCTTCAGGGTCAAGTTCAAGCAGGTCTTTTCCTAAGAATTCTACCGAACCGCTTGTTACCTCATATTCTTTTCTGCCAGCCAGTACTGAAGCCAGCGTGCTTTTGCCGGATCCATTCGGTCCCATGATGGCATGAATTTCACCAGCCTTTATTTCCAGGTCGATCCCTTTTAAAATGGCCTTTCCTTCAACGCTTGCTTGCAAATTGTGAATCTTCAACATTGTCGTTTCTATTTATGTAGTAATGTGTAGTTTTTTATATTATCCAACGCTTCCTTCCAGACTAATGGCGAGCAGTTTTTGTGCTTCCACTGCAAATTCCATCGGTAATTGGTTCATCACCTCTTTGGCAAACCCATTTACGATGAGGGCAACGGCAGTTTCTGTATCGATGCCTCGCTGGTTGCAATAGAATATTTGGTCTTCCCCGATCTTGGAAGTTGTGGCCTCATGCTCAACAATGGCCGTACTATTCTTTACTTCGATGTAGGGGAATGTGTGAGCTCCGCATTTATCACCCAGCAGTAATGAATCACATTGTGAGAAATTCCGTGCATTGGCAGCATTCTTACCAACATGCACCAAACCCCTGTAACTATTATTGCTTACACCGGCTGATATACCCTTTGATACAATGCGGCTCTTGGTATTCTTACCGAGGTGCTGCATTTTAGTACCGGTATCTGCCTGCTGATGATTATTGGTTACGGCTACAGAATAGAATTCACCAACTGAGTTATCGCCTTTTAGAATTACACTGGGATACTTCCAGGTGATGGATGAACCGGTTTCTACCTGCGTCCAGGAAATTTTGGAATTATCTCCTTTGCAAATTCCACGTTTGGTAACGAAGTTGTAGATACCACCTTTACCCTCTTTATCACCAGGATACCAGTTTTGCACAGTTGAATATTTGATCTCGGCATTATCCATGGCTATCAGCTCCACAACCGCAGCGTGTAACTGATTCTCATCACGCATGGGTGCAGTACATCCTTCCAGGTAGCTGACATAGCTTCCTTCTTCGGCTACAATAAGCGTGCGCTCAAACTGACCGGTATTTTCAGCATTGATCCGGAAATAAGTGGAGAGTTCCATTGGGCAGCGAACGCCTTTTGGAATATAGCAGAATGAGCCATCACTAAAAACGGCTGCATTCAATGCAGAGAAATAATTATCGGTAATAGGAACAACTGAACTCAGGTGTTTTCTAACCAGTTCGGGATGCTCCTGGATAGCTTCACTCATGGAACAGAAAATAATACCCAGTTCAGCGAGCTGCCCCTTAAAGCTGGTACCGATGGAAACGCTATCGATCACCGCGTCTACAGCCACACCGCTCAGGCGTTTTTGCTCATCCAGGGAAATACCCAATTTTTCAAAGGTCTTCCTGAGTTCCGGATCAATCTCATCCAGGCTGCCGGGTTTTATCTTCTGTTTTGGAGCAGAATAATAAATAACATCCTGGTAATCAATGGGAGGATAGCTGATATTAGCCCATTTGGGCTCTTCCATTTTCAGCCAGTGCCGATAGGCCTTCAGACGCCATTCCAGCATCCATTCCGGTTCATTTTTTTTGGAAGAGATAAAGCGAACGATATCCTCATTTAAGCCTTTAGGGGCCGATTCTGACTCGATATCTGTTACAAACCCATATTTGTACTCATTTAGAACGACATCCTCTATTGCGCTCTGGTCACTTTTCGGGCTCTCTTTTTCGATTGAAGCTATATCTGTTTTCATCACCGCAAAGGTACGAACTCAATTTCTACTAAAAAGTATAAATTATGTTTTTTAAGAGCGAAAATTACCGTTCATGTCGGGGGTTTTGTTGGTTCAGTCGGGTTTGTCTTAGTTGTGAGCGAGTTGGGTGTTAGTTGTATTCGGGTTTCATACGACTGGGAGTAGGTGCCGGGCCTCCATTTCAGGCTGGTGGTCGCATCAAACCCGGCTGCAACACGGCTACAACACGGCTGCTTAGTGGATGATGAGTGGAGACATAGCGAGCGGTCAGCAAGGGGTCTGCAAGGGGGCAGCCAGAAAATTTTCAATTCTTGCGGAAAAACTGAAAAAATCACTTCTGTTTTGCGAAGGAAAAAAAACTGAACTCCTCAGGTCTGCGAAGCTTTTTTAATCCATCTCTTATGAATCTGGCGAAGGCAGGAAGTGCAGAATGTAGAGAGGAGACCTGTTATCGTAATAAAACGAAATAAACAAGGTACCAAAACCCGCAAACAAATAAGACCAGTTGCAGATCATGGAGAATCTCGGAAATTCTTAATACTCCGGAAAATACCGGGGAAAATTTCGGTTATAAGTATTTGTAAATCTGGGATTTCTGGTCATTGAATCCTTTTTGACAACTTAATGATACCGGGTTGTTTCCCCGGATTCCGAGGAGGCAAAGAGAAGAAATCCCGGTACCATTAAGGAGACAATACATACGAACAAGCTAGCTTTTATATAGTCAAACTGGCCCGGGTTACTAATCCCCTATCTTTGAAAGGAGTATAGATTTTGGCACAACAGTGGGTATATACAGGAGATTTCATTTTAGAAAAATAGTTTCGGTACTGCTATTGATGTATAGATCACAAAGAAGGTAACCCCCTGGGGATTATTTTTCACATTGAGGGCAGCCGGACGGAGCAAACCAGATAGATCATCAATTTCGAATCATAAAACCAGACCATGAAGCTGTTTCTTTTTGCCAATCTTTTTCTGTTAGTAGCTATTACTTCATCTTTTGCTCAAACAAACGGGCAAACAGCTACGGCACCGGGTTCCAGTAAATTTAAGATAAGTGGTGGACGTACGTTCTGGATGGGTGCCAATTACCGAAAGGAATGGAAAAAGCCCATAACCGTTCCTGTGCTCAACATGAGTACGGAAAAAGGTGGCTTGAAACCGATAAAAAGAGGAGGCGGTAAACAAACCCGTACATTACGAGTAGAAGATCCTCAGGGAAGACAATATTCGCTACGTTCGATTCAAAAATTTATTACCAGTAAAACCCTGCCGGCTGATCTGCAAAGTGAAGCAGCAGAAGACCTGGTAGCTGATGGTGTTTCTGCTTCCTACCCATACGCTGCATTATCAGTTCCCATACTGGCAGAAGCAGCAGGCGTTCCTTATTTAAAGGTGAAGGTGGTTTATATACCTGATGATCCAAAGCTGGATTCATTCCGTAAGGATTTCGCTAATCTCCTGGCTTATTTTGAGGAACGTGTGCCGGAAGGTGTTGAGAAAGGATATGACACAGATGAAGTGGCGGATAAGTTGAAAGAAGACAATGATAATTCTGTTGATCAGAAAGCATTATTGCGAGCCCGTATACTGGATATGTTTGTAATGGACCTTGACCGACATGAAGACCAATGGACCTGGGCAGCAGTTGAAAAAGAAAAAGGAAAACAATACTACCCCATTCCCAAAGACCGTGATCAGGCATGGTATACCAATCAGGGTGTAATCCCCCACATAGTACAATGGCCATGGCTGGTTCCCCAACTGGAAGGTTTTAAAGCAAAAGCAAGAAATATCAATCGATGGAATTTCGCGGCACGTAACCTTGACCGCTTTTTCCTGAACAGCCTTAGTGCGGATGACTGGAGACGGGCCGTTGAAGAATTTATTCCAAAGATGACGGATGCCGTGATCGATAAGGCAATGGCTCAACAGCCGCCTGAGATCAGGCCTTTTTCTGCTGATAAACTGGCTGCTACCCTAAAAGAACGCCGTAAATATTTAACGGAAGAGGTAATGCAGTATTATCATTTCCTTGCTGAGAAAGTGAATGTAACAGCCAGCGATAAAAATGAACTCTTTGATATTACCCGCAATGATGACGGTTCGGTTTTATTGGTAGTATATAAAATTACCAAAGATGGAAAGCAGGCAGATAAACTATATGAACGCAAATTTGATCCTGCCGATACCAAAGAATTGAATGTATATGGTTTTGGTGGTGAAGATAAATTTGTTGTTAAGGGAAATGACGACAAGATAAAACTACGCATGATCGGTGGTGACGGCAAGGATGTTTTTGAAAGCCAGGTTACACATGGTAATGGCGGACGCGTTTATGACCTGAAGAGAGAACATAATGTGCTTACTGGCAGGTTCAGTAATAAACAAACCAACGATACCGTGGCCAATTCTTACCAGCGTATTTACTATAAATACAACCAGATCATTCCATTTCTTTCGTTTGGTTACAATCCTGATGACGGAGTATTCCTGGGGGGATATCTGAAGATCGTACGGCAGGGATTCAGAAAGGACCCTTATAAGAACAGCCACACGTTTACACTCAACCATGCGTTGGCATCTGATGCCTTCCGGTTCAGGTACAATGCGGAATTCATTGGAGTGGTAGGCCGCAAAACTGATCTGATCTTTGAAACAGATATCAAAGCTCCTAATATTACCAATTTCTTTGGTTACGGTACCAATACCTTTTATGATAAATCAAAACCCGGAAAATTCAAATTCTACCGCGCACGTTATGATCTGGCAGATATCGCACTTGAATTGAGAAAGAATTTCTCACCCAAAGTGATCATGACTATAGGACCTGTTCTTCAGTTTTATAAACTGGATCCTAATGATGAACACAACAAGGACCGATTTATTACAAATACTGCTGAAAACGGGCTTGACTGGAAAACATTATATGCAGGACAATCTTTTGCCGGCGGCAGATTTTCATTTATTGTAGATACCAGAAATAATAAGGTATTACCGCAAAGGGGTATTTACTGGGAAAGTGTGGTGCGGCATTTATCAGGAATCAACAATTCAGATTACAAAGTCACCCAGGTAAATTCGGATTTCACATTCAATATTCCCATTGTCAAAAAGGTGATAGTCCTGGCAGACCGTTTTGGTGGAGGCCATAATTTCGGCAGCTTTGAATTCTACCAGGCACAATACCTCGGTAGTGATGATAACCTTCGTGGTTATCGCCGTTACCGGTTTGCAGGAAAATCCAAAGCCTATAATAATGTAGAATTGCGCATTGCTCTAGCTAATTTCAAAACCTATCTTTTCCCCGGTTCTTTGGGAATACTTGGGTTCTATGATACCGGAAGGATCTGGGCAGATAATGACAATACCAATAAATGGCTCAGTGGATATGGTGCCGGTTTCTGGATATCACCTTTGAAACGTATGGTGCTAAATATAACCTGGGCCATGTCTGAAGAAGACAGTTTCCCGCTGATTGGTTTAGGATGGAAATTCTAAATGATTATTTTTTGCCGTACTGGAATTTCTTTTCAAGATTCACTGAATCAAAATCTGTAGCTTCTGGCAATACCAGATGGTAGGAAGCCAGTTTATCCATTTCAACATCAAACTGGTGGCCTTTGAATTCCATTACGTGACCGCCCACCTTCTTATCATCACTTAGAAAATGAAGGTGAAAGCCGGCTACGTTGATATCACCAATATAATCGGGACAATAAAAACCAACCATAGTTCCGGAGATTGCACCATGATCAAATTTGGGACGATCAGGCATTAAAACATCCAGACCAAGAGGATATGGCTTTTTCTGCTTGTACAGACTTCCCAATTTCAGGCTATCCAGATCAGCATGGATCTTAAATGCATAGAAATAATTCCTGGAAGGAAAATGCTGCTGGATCATTTTGCGGACAGTATCATAATTCAGTTGTCCGCTTAATTCATAAGAATAATCTTTATCAAAGAAAGTAGCATTGAGATAAGGAATATGAGTGCTATCGTTAGCCACTTCCACCACACCAGTTGAAGGTACATGATACATGATGCCATCCAGCATGATCAGTTCACCATCAGCACCATTGTAAGTACCCAGACCAATATCGCCCTTGGTTTTTCCTTCAGCAACCGTGAGATTGCCGTCAAACACTTTATTGACCAGGGCCGTCCAAATGGAATAATGATAGAAATCATCAGACTTCTTTTCAGCACCTGCAGTTTCATTATTTACATGTTCGGTAACATGGTTGCAACCCGCACTGAAGGCTGCACCAGCCAATAAAATCAATAAATAGCGTTTCATTTCTTTGCGAAGTCTTTGGCCATTTTATCCAGTTCTTTGGGAGTAAAGGTTTTCTTATCCTCCTGGATAATGATCCTGTATTTGAAGGTAACTGATTCTCCCTTTTTTAAATGTAAATTCTTTGCGCTCTTCCCGTTGGTAAATACTTTTTCTCCCAGCGGATTCGCTGCAAACAATCCATATCCTCTGGCATGCCAGAATGTGGGGTAATTGGGGTTTGAAGGATGATCAATGATGGAGATGCTCACAGAGTCAGCTCCCATTTTTCCATAGGCCTTGCACCAGGCGGCACGGGTGCTCCATGCAGAATCACCCACCTTCCCTTCGCTGGTAATATAATTACCTACTGCAATCTTATCCGTAGTGGCCTTAACTATAGTTTCTATTCCCTTGTCATCCTTAAACTTCTGATCCTTCATGGTTGGTATCTGTAACTCATGTGCCATGCGCAAACCCAGCATTCCGTCCTTGGCATCATTGAAAGCCACATCATCCATTACTCCTGTCAGTGTAGTGGTACGATCAATGATACGTAGTTGAGGCGTACCGCTGAATTCATAGCGGGTCTTTTCCGTTACCAGGGTTTCATTCTTTTGATTGGTCCACCGGGCACTATAGGCCAGCGCGCCTGTGTTCCCATCTTTCTTCTCAGTGATTGCATCGGTCTTGATCCAACCGTACTGTGCCTTTTTTTCTGCAGGTATGGCGAATGAATTGTTCCAGAAATCCAGTCCGTTCACATTTTCATAATTGAACCATAGTCCCACGTGATGTGGGTGATCAGTTGGTTCATCTGCCTTTGGATACATGGGATATCCTCTTGTCACCATTGTACCGGTGGAAGAATAAATAGGATAAAGAACCGGCTTGTACATTGAATCATTGAATAGCAGGGTTGTAAAAAGTTTGCCACCGATCATGACATCGATCTTATCCATGCCCTTTGCCGTAATCAATTTAACCGGTTCGGCTTTTTGAGCACTTGCAGAGATAATAAATCCGGATAAAAGCAAGGCCATGCTTATGTTCATGGCCTTGTTAGAAAAAAGGTTCCTCATGGATCAATATTTAAAGGGTTTGCCACCCACCATTATTTCCTGTGTTTTTTCATCAAAAGTTGCTTTCAAACCCGTGCGAACTGCAGCATTCGCCATTGAAGTTGCAATGGCATGGCTGTAACCAGCTTCTACAGGAGCATTTGGTGTTTTGCGACTGCGGATGCATTCCATCCAGTTACGAACGTGGTTAGAAGTAAGTTTATCACCACCTGTATTGGCTGACGCGATAACAGGTTCAACTTCTGACAGGCTCATTTCCGGTAATAGATTGGGCTGCATCTTCATTTCATCTGCAAAACGTTTTGTCAATCCACCTACCGGTGAAACTTTATTTGTATTCAGGTTGAGTTCACCGCCATTGCTATAATAGATCTCGGCAGGGCGTTCATCACCATTATGCATACGTGATCCAAAAGTTACCTGGAAACCCTGGGACATATCATTAGTAGGACCATAATCAAAAACTGCAGTAATGGTATCCCAGTTTCTTCTTCCATCCTTCCACATATAAATACCGCCATTAGCAACCACGCTGCGCGGATGCTGAAGACCACTGAACCAATGCACAGTGTCGATCTGGTGGCTCATCCACTGTCCGGGCAAACCGGATGAATAAGGCCAGAACAGGCGGAACTCGAGGTATTTTCTTGGATCGAATTTTTCAAACGGGCGATTCATCAGGAATCGTTTCCAGTCTGTATCTTCTTCCTTAAGTAATGGCACTACATTGGGGCGACGCCAGCGGCCCGGCTGGTTCACATTCCAGGTAAGTTCTACCATTGTGATAGGACCAAACTGACCTGATTTGATGAATTTATCTGCAGCATGATAATTGGAACCACTTCTGCGTTGAGAACCGATCTGGATGATCCTGTCGGTACCTTTGATGGCTTTCAATGCAGCACGATTATCAGCCATTGTTTCAGCAAATGGTTTTTCACAATAAACATCACAACCAGCTTTTACTGCTTCAATGGCATGTAAGGCATGTTGGAAATCAGCAGTTGCAACAAAGACAGCATCGACCGCCTTCTTATCATACATTTCTTCGTTGTTGCGATAGGCCGTAACATCATGACCCATTTTCTCTTTCCACATAGCAGCACCTTCTTCCCTTCTTCTTTTCCAGATGTCAGAAACTGCAACAAAATCGAAATTGAGTTCCTTATAATGGTTCATGAAACAGGGCATGTGTGAACTACGATGGCGGTCAGAAAAACCAACCACTCCTACCCTTACTCTGTCGTTGGCACCTAAAATGCGCCTGTAACTGGCGGCGGTGAAACCTGCATTGGCGGCGAGAATACCTGCTCCTGCAAATGTTGTTTGTTTGATAAAATCCCTACGAGATTTTTCCATACAGCTAGACTTTGTTAGAATTAAAAAATGTAGTATCAGTGAGTGCTGCTAAAGTTAGGGGAATAGTGAATACAAAGTTTACGCAAACGTTTGCGGATCAAAGAATTCATGACAGTACAGGATAGTAGGGCTGAATGACGACGACATAGAATTAGTGTATTTTTGAATAATGGCTTTTTACAAATCATATCCTCCAACAGTTTTTCTCAAAAGCCTGATCAGGGAGATTCAAATTTATCATATGAACCACCTGGAAGAGGATTCTCCTGGTCAATTTATTACCTGCCTTGCCAATACCGAACAAAACCTGTATTTATATATTAGTGACCTGGTCAAAATTGTGCCCGCTGAAAGAATACAGATTCCAATTCCGCGAGCAGTTGTAACGGGACCCAAATTCAAACCTGTCGGTTTATTATTTGGAGAGGATCACCTGATGATAAAGGTTGCATTTCATCCAACCGGTACCTACCGGTTATTGGGAATAGATATGCAACAAACGGTAAATGCAGGGGTGGATGCAGTTACTATTTGGGGAACTGAGGTAAATAATCTGCTAATAGAACTTAAGGACCTGGCCACGTCAAAACAATACGATAACATCTTCAATAAAGTTGTTTCTTTTATTGAAGGGAGATTTGATGCTTCCTGCAGACCGGAAGAGCCCATCGATGGTGTTGCCATCAGCATGCTAGATCCCGCCAATCATCACTCAATTGAAGACCTGGCTTCCAAAGCCTGCCTGAGTCCAAGGCAGTTTGAACGGAATTTCCTGACGCGCGTTGGCATCACTCCCAAATTATTTATGCGAATAGTGCGGTTTGAATATGCCATGCGAGTGAAGAACGAACATTCAACTAAAAGCTGGTCTGAGATTGCCCTTGAATGTGGATATACAGACTCCTCGCATTTATTAAGAGAGTTCAAAGAGTTTGCGGAATTTCCACCCAGTAAATTTTATGAACAACCAACCAGTGGTTATTCTTCTTTCCCTACCGGCTAGAATGTCGTTTTTATACTAAAGCTTCACTGCCTGTTGAATTTATTTTTACAGGAAAAATATATGGATCCTTCTATGTCAGTTCCTGTTAAGAAAGATTCTGCCGGTGTGTTTGTTCCACCGCCCCTAATTTATGTTGCTGTTTTCTTCCTTTCAATTTTAATGCAGTCATATATTCCTTTGGACCATTCATGGTTTCGATCAAATTCATGGCTGGCCTGGATATTTATTGGGTTATATCTTATTTTCTGCTTTCCGGCCATTTACAGATTCATTGTTTCAAAGACTACTATTACAACCATACATCCGGTAAAAAAATTGCAAACCTCAGGAATCTATTCAATCTCCAGGAATCCCATGTATCTCAGCCTGCTGTTTCTTTATTCAGGAATAGCAGTATTTAAAGGGAATTGGTGGACATTCATTCTCATACCGCTGATGATAATAATTGTGCAGCAATACATAATCAGGCGGGAAGAGAAATACCTGCAACGTCAGTTTGGTGCTACCTATACGGCTTACCAACGAAAAGTGAGACGGTGGCTATAAGGATTCAATAATCTACAGAGCTTTTACATCCTCGGATTACCCGGCTTTCTCGGATTGGCAAATGTATTAGCTCCTCTCGTTTTTAATTTACGACGCCAGACTTTATCAGCAGCTGATACATATAATATATTATAGTCCGGTCCACCGAAGCATACATTGGATACCTGTCCCTTGGAAGGAGGTGGTGCAATGATCGCATTCACACGGCCTAACTGATCCAGTATTTGTATACCAATTCTTGAAGTACAAAAGACTCTTCCGGCAGTATCACATTTCAAACCATCAGACCAGGCATTTTCACCAGTATCAGGTTCATGCAACCAGCCATATTTCTGTTTGAATTGAAGCGTTCCATCAGCCTTTATACTATAAGCCCATATCCAGTGGGAAGTAGATTCAGTAATAAATAATTGGGTTTGATCTGGTGATAGCGTTAATCCATTTGCAAATAGCAGTCCCTCATCCACTACCTGTTTCTGTCCGTTAGGACGAATCAGCCATATTTTACTTGGATTGGTATTTCCATTAGGAGCTGTTACATAAATATTACCATTGTGTGCTACTACAATATCATTCCCATTGATACTATCGGCAACTACTGTTGCTTTCCAGTTCTTATCATAACTGATAACCTGGCGGGTACCACCGGCAACCGTATACATTTTTCCATCTGCACCGAATGATGTACCACTGGCTCTTTTGGAATCGATGTTCAGTGTAGTGAGCTTACCATCCAACCCGATCTTATAGGTTTTGGAATTGGGAATATCCTGGTAGAATACTTCACCAGTTTCATTAGTAGCAGTGCCTTCTGAGAATCCATACCCTTCACCTACCAATTCCCAATCTTCACCGGGGATCAGAAGATCAGAGAGAAACTGGTTCTTTGAATTTCCTTTTGCAACTGGTTTTGGCCAATCTTTCCATAACCAGCGCATGGCTTGCGGAAAATAAGCTGTGCCCATATTTCCATTATGACCACCTTCGCCCCACACATGGTTCACTTCATAGCCAGCAAACTGAAAAGAGCGTTCCATCATTTCATTGGCTTTCCACCAGTCGCCCGCATAGATATTATTATCATTACTGCCATCCTGCAAATATATACGGATAGGCTTCGGTTCATATTTGCGGAGCATGATCGGATACCTATCACCTCCTCTTAATGCAACATAGGTCCCTATTGCACTGAATACACGAGAAAATTCTTCCGGTCTTTCCCAGGCAGCGGTAAATGCGCAAATGGCACCACTGCTGGAACCACCGATTGCCCTGTCATTCCCATTTTTGGATAATCGAATGGCACGGCCATCACTTGTTTTCTTTGTCTCTACTTCAGGCAATATCTCTGTTAAAATAAACCGTGCATAAGCATCACCCAGTCCATCATATTCAAAGCTCCGGTTGAAACGTGTTTGTGCATCAGAGCTGTTATCTGGAACTACTCGTCCTGGAGTAACAAATACTCCAATAGTGATGGGCATTTCATTTTTGGCGATAAGATTGTCAAATACAGTGGGTGCCTTCCATTGAATGCCATCCTGGTTCACATATACACAGGCAGGTTTATCAGCACGATATTGTGCCGGTACATACACCCAGTAATCCCTCACTGTTCCAGGAAATATAGTAGAATGATCAAAGGTAAATTTCATCACCTCTCCTTTAGGAACACCAGGTTGTTCTGTTGATGCCGGATCTGCCGGGTATTGTTCTGCAGGTGCCTGCGCTAATAAGGATACTGAGACGAGGGTTGAAAAGGCTAGCAATAATTGTTTCATGAAGCGTTGGTTGTTATTGGGGAAGAATGAATCATGAATGTATTAATTATTTCTGATAACTCAATTCAACCGGCCAATTCTACAGTTGAAACAGCCCTGGCTGGTTTCAATAACCCCTCGCGGATATTTTTGTCCTTAAAACCAGCATCATGAAACTGAGAATAATCGCATTATTACTTGTAGCACTTCCCATAGCATCGCAGGCACAATTGGGTGGTAAATTGTTCAATAAAGTAAAGAATAAAGTAGACCAGCGCGTTGATAAGAAGGTAGATACACAGATTGATAAATCTCTTGATGAAATAGAAGGAAAGGAAACAGCGAAACCAGCAGAAGCCACTTCTGCCCAACCTGAACCAGAAACCAAACCAGCTGATCCTGGTTTAAAAAGCTTTGCCAAATATGATTTTGTTCCGGGTGAGGTAGTGATCTACTCCAATGATTTTGCCACTGATAATATGGGTGAGCTTCCTACGGGTTGGAATACCAGCGGCAATGGCGTTGTTTCTACCATCGGTTCGCTTAAAGGAAACTGGTTACAACTTTATCAGAATGCAGCTTTTCTGAGCGATAATAAAGATTCTTTTTCAGAAAATTTCACTGTTGAGTTTGACCTGGTACTTCGAAGGGCCAATCCAAAGGCTGCGTTTCCCATGTTGGGTTTTGGAGTGATGTCAACCGGAGCTCTTCCTACAACCGATAACAGTCTTGTTAGGGATCATAATAAATGCTTTGCCCTGGATCTCAAATTGCAACCCGGTGATTACAATGGATCCCATATGCACCTTGAAACATATTCCAAAAACGTGCGTTATCTGGGAACGGATATCAAACAATACCCCAAATTGCAGAACTATTTTAACCAGACCGTTCATATTGCCATGCAGATCCAGAAAGAAAGATTACGCGTGTGGGTCAATGAAGATAAAATGTATGATCTGCCAAAGGCAATCCCTGCAGATACCATCTGTAACCAGATCTATTTCTATGTTAAAAGTTCTAATGCAAGGGATGAAGAGACAGGTTATAGTGTAGGCAATTTCAAAATTGCAAAAGGATTACCTGATACAAGGCATAAACTGGTAGAAGAAGGCAAATTCTCTACTACCGGAATTTTGTTTGATATTAATTCTGCTACTATTAAACCGGAAAGCACCGGCGTATTAAGAGAACTTGCCGATGTTCTTACTAAATTCTCAGATATCAAAGTTCTGATAGTTGGGCATACAGACAGCGATGGCAATGATGCGTCCAACCTTGAGCTTTCAAAGAAAAGAGCCGAAGCAGTGAAGCAAATATTGATCAAAGACTATAGTATAGATGCAACCCGTCTTTCAAGTGATGGTAAAGGAGAAAAAGAACCCGCAGGAGATAATAAAACAAAGGCAGGAAAGGCACAGAACCGGAGAGTTGAGTTTATTAAGGTATAGGTGATTTGGAAACAGCCATGGTTCGTGTCTCACGAACCATAACTGGATAATTACTTTTGTGGTTCGTGAGACACGAACCATGGCTTCAAGAGTGGAGTTTATAAAAGTTTAACCAAAAAAAAGCAGGCCGACTAGAAAGCCACCTGCTTTGGTCTTTTTATGACCGTTCACATGAGAAAACTGTTTATGACAAACCGGTTTCAACCCCGGTTTTTTGTTTTTACTGCTGACTTAAAAGTAAGGAATAACCCCTTGTTGAGACAGGCTTATTTACTTAACCATGAATATTGACTACTGAACTTTGAAGCCTGCCATTAGTCCCCTTATATTAAAATTTTAACAGGTAACTGATAAAAGAACAGCCTGTCAAATCATTAAGATTTACAGGCTGCTCAATCAAAGTTCGTGTACTATTTATCTGAAATTAATAGCCAGGATTTTGCTGATCCCTTATGGCAGGATTTGCATCCAGCTCCGCTTGCGGGATCGGTAATATTCTGCGGAAACTGGTAGTGGCGATAGTTAATGGTACGCCAGTATAATTTCCAGCAGTATTCACTCTCGTTACATTCATGTTATTGCGGGCAAGGTCCCAATAGCGATGACCTTCAAAAGCCAGCTCTTTCCTTCTTTCCAGTAATATATCACTGAACAATTGTGCACCGATGGATGAATAACCCAACGGATTATTCGGATCTCTGCGAGTAGCCACAGCATTTAAATATTGCCTTGCAACAGGCTCATTATTGAGATTAAAGGCAGCTTCTGCAGCAATCAGGTATACTTCTGAGAGTCGGATGATCTTTACTTCATCTTTATCAGGCTGTGTGCTGTTGGGATATTTATTCACTACCCTGGCATTGGGACCACGGGTTGGGCTTCCAACCAGGATCAGGCCTTTGCGCAGATCAGTTGCTGCATAAAGATTATAAAAAGCATTTGCTGCCAGCGCATCTCCATATCCTGCCTGGTCATAGAAATAAGCCAGTGCATCAATACCGCCATTGCCTACCAGGTCATTAGCTACTTCAAATAATGTTTCAAGCCCGTCATTTCTTACCGTATTGGATCTCCAGTAATTATTAAATGTTGACAGACCGAGCAGTGTATATCCACTGTTATTGATCACATCCTGCGCAGTAGCCAGCGCATTGGCCCAATCACCTTTGAATTGATACATCCGGGCCAACAGCGCTTTGGCAGCCCAGTCATTAATATAGGCAGTTGAACGATCCAGGGTTAAAAGGGGAATGGCAGCCTTGAAATCTTTTTCAATCTGTGCATATACCTCACCAAGTGTATTACGAGCAGGTTTCTTGAATGGATCATTGGTCAGAATGATAGGAACACCCAATGCGGTGGGACCAACCACAGTATAAGGCCGGCTGAAGAATTTTGCCAGCTCAAAGTACATGAGTGCACGAATGGCCAGTGCTTCACCTCTGAACTGAGAAGCTTCCGGAGTACCCGTTACGGAAGAATTGATGATGTTATTACAGTTCAGAATAGTATTGTAAGCACCCTGCCAGATACCTCTTGCATTTCCATTGTTCACAGTAAAGTTTACCTGGAAAAAATCAAGATAACGGTTACTGTTATTATTGGAGATATAAACGTTATCGGCCAGTTCATCACCAAACAACGGAATGGTGCGTCCAAACATTGCAGGAGCACGAAGACCGGTATAAGCGCCGCTAAGGGCTATTTCCATATCATCAACGTTCTTGATGGCATCATCTTTAGGCAGACTTCCGTATGGGTCCCTGTCCAGGAAGGACTTTTTACAGGAGCCGGCTACCAAAAGAAGAAACACAAGAACCGGTATAAATCTTTTATTTATGCTGAGTTTCATTTTCATTTGTTTTAAGGATGTAAAGGATGATTACAATTCAAGCGTTAAACCAACCGTATAAGATTTGGGATTAAAGAACTGGAGATCACTAATACCACTGATTGGCTGTTCAGGATCCATTGTGATGTTCTTATCAAATGTCTTGGTCCAGATATTTGTTCCGCGAACATATAATCTTGCACCAGTCAAATGAGCTTTTTGTACCCAGCGTGCAGGAGCATTAAAGCCCAGGCTCAGGTTACGCAAGCGAAGGAAGTCCCCTTTATACAGGTAACGGGTTGACACTTCATTGGAAGCTGACTGGTTATTATAGACAAACTGGGGAACATCTGTAACATCACCTGGCTTCTGCCAGCGTTGCATTGCCTTTTGGTTATGATTGATTCCCAGGAAGGCGCCATCACTGATAAAGAGGAAATCCCACTGGTTATAGATCTTGTTGCCATACTGGTAATTGAGCTGTGCATCCAGTGTGATCCATTTCCAGGTGAGTGAAGTGCTAACACCACCAAATCCTTTGGGATTTGCGCTTCCGAATATGATGCGTTCAGCTTCGCTGAAATCAGTAGTTGTACCACTCTTTGCCTTATCCTTAAACCAAAGAGGTTCACCTGTCTGAACATCAGCACCAGCCCACTGGCGGATATAATAAGCCTGTACATCTTCTCCTACCCTGAGGATATTGGGATTACCAATGATCTCAGTAGCGTCATCACGCAGGTGCAATACCTTATTCCTGTTCCATGCACCATTTACTGAAATGGTCCACATGAAATCTTTTGTTTTCACCGGAGTAGCGTTTATTGTCAATTCAATACCCTTGTTTTCCATTGAACCTACATTGTTAGGATAGGTAAGGAAACCAGATGTATTAGATAAAGGTTCATTCAGCAACAGGTTGCTGGTCTTACGCTCATAATAATCGGCTTCTACCAGGATGCGGTTATCCAGGAATCCCATTTCAAGACCTACGTCAAAAGGTTTGTTCTGTTCCCAGGTCAGGTTAGGATTTCCCACAGTGCTCTGAAAACTACCGGGTGCACCATTATAAGTGGTTGCGAAAGCAAAAGTGGTTCTCCAGTCATAATTGCCGATACCTGCATTACCATTCACACCGTAAGAAGCTCTGAGTTTTAATGCAGAGAATATTTTTGAATCGTGGAGGAAGGATTCTTCATCTACGTTCCATGCTGCACCCACACTCCAGAATGTTCCATAACGGTTATTTACACCAAAGCGGGAAGAACCGTCACGACGAAGGCTACCAGAAAGACTATACCTGCCAAGATAATTCAATTGTGCCCTTGACAGTATTGAAGTGAACGCATAATCGGATCCCGTAACACTGGCAGTTGTTGGCAATGCAGGGATTGGGAAAACAACGTTTCTGTTCTTGGGAACAGTTATACCATCATTTGACTGAAGCAATGTTTTTGAACGCTGGGCCTCATAACCAACTGTAATGGTACCATCCAGTTTATCTTCCATGGCATGGAAATTATAATCTGCAAGGTTGGTCCATACAAAATTGGTAAGCCTGTTATAAGAATTGGCAGCATAACCCTGAGTTGTATTGGCATCACCGAAAAAAGGGTTTTGGTACAGGTACTCTTCCACATTATTATAATCTGTTCCAAACCGGGTAGTCAACTTCAGGTTATCGAGGATCTTGTATTCGATAAAAGTTGAAGCAAGGATTTTAGTGGTCTGGTTATTTTGCTTATCATATTCCCTGATGGCAATAGGATTATATATCTGGTTAAATACACCCGGATCATAATTGGGAGTGCCATCATCATTATAAGCTTTGGCCGTAGGCAGCAATCCCATGGCAGCAATGATAGGGTTGCGGAAATTGGCTGTTTCACTTTCTCCCATTTGTTTAAAAGTGGAGAAATTCAGATTCAAACCAATATTGAAATGTTTATTCAGAGAATGGTTGAGTTTGAATGTGGAAGAATAGCGTTTAATATCCGCTCCATAGGCCGGGCTTTGCTGTTTGAAAAATCCGCCAGACAGGAAGAATTGTGTACGGCTATCACCACCAGATGCTGAGAGATTCACCTGCTGCTGTTGTCCCTTACGGGTAACCAGGTCCAGCCAGTCATTATTTTCATCTGTGTTATAGGCGAAGGCATCATCCATGATACCGGGTACATCAGCCGGATCGAACCCGGCATTTACCAGACCTTCAGAGAACAGTTCATACACCTGATCCCGGTTAAGGGGTTTACCCATTTTAGGTTTATAGGCGATATCCTGGTATCCTGCTTCTGAATCCAGCCTGATCTTTGTTTTACCTGCTTTTCCTTTCTTGGTAGTTACGATAATAACTCCGTTGGCAGCACGTGAACCATAGATGGATGCAGCTGAGGCATCTTTCAATACAGAGATACTTTCGATATCATTTGGATTGAGACCTGCCAGCAGGTTGCTGGAGTTGGTGAGGTTACTGGCATCGCCAGTATTCACAGGCATACCATCTATAACCCATAAAGGAGCGGAAGATGCGGATATTGATCCGATACCGCGTATACGTATCTGCTGAGCTGCACCGGGCTGGCCAGTAGTGGCAACGGATTGAAGTCCGGCTACTTTACCCTGCAGGATCTGATCAACTGAAGTCAGTGGTACGTTCTCAATCTGTTTTGCATTGACTTTACCGACGGCGCCAGTCAGTTTTTTTCT
>Ga0207648_10002786_pt1 | contig 18545 bp, 16 predicted proteins | sample KBSMisM32_FD_184310 | JGI IMG/M metagenome (GOLD analysis project Ga0207648, IMG submission 184310) | Miscanthus rhizosphere microbial communities from Kellogg Biological Station, Michigan, USA - KBS Miscanthus M3-2 (SPAdes) (version 2) | ecosystem: Host-associated > Plants > Roots >...
CCGCTGACGCTCTCTGAAAGCACGGCCGGTGCCACAGATCACAATTCCGGCAACCGCAAGCCGCATAACGCATTGCGGTCGGTCCATGGAGATCCGCGAAGCCGCCCGTGCGTCGCGGAGGCGGACGCAGCGTCCCACAACCGGACGACCGTACCTCGTGCACGCGTCCCTTCAAGGGACGCGTGCACGACGGTGATCTGATGCACGTCAGGCACGCGACTTCGCGCGCGCCACAGGCGTGCGGTGCCGCCCACCGCTACCGGAACCGAGCTGTTATCGTGGGCCACCGAGTGCACGAACCCTCGACTGGAGTATCGCAATGCGTCGTGAAGCCGCAGTCGCAGTCCTGGCCGCGCTGACGTTAGGCACCGCCTGCGCGGGTGATACGTCGATGTCACCCGATGCCGACACGCTGTCAGCCGATGGCAGGAAAGGCGGCGGCACCACCGCGCCGCCTGGGACCGGAGGCGGCAGCGTCGGCGCTCGACTCGTGTTCCCCGCGGACAACCCGTGGAACACGGACATCTCAGCGCAGCCAGTCGATCCGAACTCCACGACGCTCATCAACAGCTGCGGCGGCTCCACGCGACGCGTGCACCCCGACTTCGGAACGGTCTGGGACGGCGCACCTAACGGCATTCCGTACGTGCTCGTGGGCGGAACGCAGCCCAAGGTGCCGGTCTCGTTCGACTACGCGGATGAGAGCGACCCCGGACCGTATCCGATCCCGGCGAACGCGCCCATCGAGGGCGGACCGAACGGCACGGGCGATCGGCACGTGATCGTCATCGACACGATCGCCTGGAAGCTCTACGAGACGTTCGATTCGCACCCACTCAACGGTGGCACGAGCTGGCACGCAGGTTCCGGCGCGACCTGGGATCTGAGCTCGAACGCGCTGCGCCCGGCCGGCTGGACGTCCGCCGACGCTGCGGGGCTTCCGATCTTCCCCGGACTCGTGCGCTATGACGAAGCGGTGATCAAGGGCGCGATCAACCACGCGCTGCGGTTCACCTGTCCGACGACGCGCAAGGCATACATCTCGCCCGCGCGTCACTGGGCGAGCTCGCAAACGAGCACGAGCTACATGCCGATGGGCGCGCGCGTCCGCCTCAAGGCGGACTTCGACATCTCGACGTATCCGCCCGAGGTGCGCGTGATCCTCACGGCGCTCAAGAAGTACGGGATGTTCCTCGCCGACAACGGCAGCGGCTTCTACATCAGCGGCGCGCCCGACGCACGCTGGAGCGACGAAAACCTCGCCAAGCTCGGGCAGCTCACCGCCGCGAACTTCGAGCTCGTCAAGATGGGAACCATCGTAGCACCGTAGTTTGAACGGCCTGGTCATCAGTCATGGGTCATATTGTGATCAGTAGTCAGTTACCGACTGAAAACTGACGACTATACGACCCACGACTGATGACCGGGCCTTTTCTCACTGATGACCAGGCCTTTTTTTCATCCGGCGTGCGCGCCGGCGCCGCCGCGAAACATGAAGTACACGGCGCCGAGGATGCATAACGCCGCCCAGAGGTAGTCCCAGCGCAGTGGCTGCCGCATGTAGAACACGGCAAACGGGACGAATACGCCTAACGTGATCACTTCCTGCAGGATCTTGAGCTGCGCGAGGCTGAGCTGCGTGTAGCCGATGCGGTTCGCGGGCACCTGCAGCAGGTACTCGAACAGCGCGATCCCCCACGAGACGAGCGCGGCGATCCACCACGGCTTGCCGCCCAGGTGCTTGAGGTGGCCGTACCACGCCACCGTCATGAACAGGTTCGAGCAGGTGAGCAGGACGGCGCAGACGAGCGCCGGGTGCTGCGCGGCGAAGGCGGGCATGGAGGTCTTCCTAGGGCGAGCCCGCATTGTCGCCTATCCGGCCGGATCCTCCGCCAGCGGAAGCGTCACCACGATGCGCACGCCGCGTCCGTCGTCGCGATTTTCGGCGCGCACGCTGCCGCGATGGCGCGTCGCGACGATGCGCACGATCGCAAGCCCCAGCCCGAGGTGCGGCGCACGGCTCTCCTGCGTGCGCACCGACACGAGGGGCTCGAAGAGGCGCTCGGCATCCCCCGCGGGCAGCGGCGGTCCTTCGTCGGCGACCGTCAGTCGCGCTTGATCGCCGTCGCGCGCGAGCGCGATCACGATGGCGCCGCCCGTGGCGAAGTCGACGGCGTTCTCGACCAGCTTGTCGAGCATCTGCGCGACGATCTCGGGCACGCCCGAGACCATGAGCGGCTCGTCGCTCTCCTGGTACGCGAACGGCCGCTGCGGGTACGCGGCGCGGTAGCCTTCGACGCACCCCGCGACGACATCGCGCAGGTCGAAGCGCTCGCGCTCGGCGTCGTCGAGCGCCTCCTCGAGCCGCGACGCCTCGGTCATGCGCGCGAGGATCGCGGCGAGCCGGTCGAGCCCCTGCTGCGCGCGCTCGACGTACGGGCGAGGCTCCGCGGGCGGCGGCATCGCGGCGAGGTTGTCGAGCGAGCTCCGCACGACCGCGAGCGGCGTGCGCAGCTCGTGCGCGAGGCGCGAGGCGAGTTGCTCGCGATAGCTCGCATAGCCGGCAAGCCGGGCGAGCACACTCGAATAGCTGCGCGCGAGGTCGCCGATCTCGTCGCGCGCGTCGCTGCCCGGCAGCGGGCCGCGCACGCGCCCCTCGCGGTCGATCGCATCCTCGGCGTCGCGCGCGAGGCGCCGGATGCGCGACGACAGCCAGGTCGCGTAGATCGTCAGCGCCAGCGATCCGACCACGACGATCGCGACGACGATCGAGAACAGGCGCTCGAACGCGTGATTGCGCTCGGCGAGCACCGCGTTGGTGGTCTCCTCGACCAGCACGACGCCGCGCACGCGATCCCCGACCCAGATCGGATGCGCGGCGGCGACGACGACCGCGCGCGCGTCGGCCGTGTTGCGGCGGCCGGTCGCGGGGATGCCGTCGAGCGCGGCAATGATCTCGCGGCGCGCGGGCACGCTTCCGCTCCCGCCGTCGTCGACGAAGTCCTCGGTCGGCCGCGCGAGGAACAGCGCGAACAGCGGGTCGAGCCACGAGCCGTTTTCCGCGTCCTCGGACGGCCGCTTGAGCGAGCCGGCGTGCGCGAGGATGCCGAGGTCGCGGTCGACGACGCGGATGCGCGCGGTCGTGCGCGTCAGTCCCTGCAGGATCTGCTCGAGCTCGGGCGCCGCGACCGCCGCGCCGGCGGAAAGGACCGGACGCGCCGCGGCCGCGTCGACCAGGTCCTGCGGCGGGTTGCCGGAGGGCGCGACCAAGCGCACCGGCGCGTCGAACAGGCGCGGCCGGTCATGCAGCGCGATCGCGACGGCCTGCGCGGTGCCGGTGAGCGTGCGGTCCTGCGCGTCGCGCAGCACGCGCTCGAGCTCGCGCGCGTACTCGACGCCGAGCCAGGGAAGCGCGAGGAAGACGGTCAGCACCAGCAGGAGCTGGGCGCGGATGCCGAGGCGGGTCACATCAACCTCAGTCCGGCGACCAGCGGTAGCCCATGCCGTACACGGTCGCGATGCGGTCGAACGCGGGATCGATCGCCTGGAACTTGCGGCGAATGCGCTTGACGTGCGACGTGATCGTGCCGTCGTCGACGACGGTGTTCGCCTCGCGCATCAGCGCGTCGCGATCCTTGACGTGCCCCGGATGCCGCGCGAGCGCGTTGACCATCCAGAACTCGGTGAGCGTCAGGTCGACCGGTTGCCCGTTCCAGCGCGCGGTCATGCGCTTGACGTCGAGCGCGAGCGGGCCGCGGTCGATCACGTCCTCCGCCGACGCGGGCGAGCTCGACAAATCGGCGCGGCGGAACAGCGCGGCGATGCGCGCCGCGAGGTGCGGCAGGCTCGCGTCCTTGGTCAGGTAGTCGTCGGCGCCGACGCGCAGCCCCGACACGATGTCGATGTCGGCGTCGCGCGCCGACAGGATCAGGATCGGCAGCGCGCTCGAGAGCGAGCGAAGCTCGCGGCACAGGCCGAAGCCCGCGTCGGGGTCGTCGCCGAGCCCGAGGTCGACGACCGCGAGGTCGGGAAGCCGCGTGCGGAACGCCGCGAGCGCCGCGTCGCGCGTCGCGTAGGTCGCCACCTCGTAGCCGACGCGGCGCAGCGCCTCCGCGTAGTTCTCGCGGATCGCGGGCTCGTCCTCGACGATGGCGATTCGGCGGCTCATGGCGCGCCGACTATACCGCCTTGGGCGCGGCGCGCTTCGGCGTGTCATCGGTTTTCCACAATTGCTCGCCGGAACGCCCGAATGGCGCCGCGATCGCTCCCGCATCGGCGCGCGGAATGACAAGCGTCCGCCCGTGCGGATGCCACCGGCCCTCCCCGATGTCGACCTCCGCGCCCCTCCAAGACTCCCGTCCCGCCTCCCTCCTGCCGCCGCAAGGGTGGCGCGGTCTCGCCCGGCTCGCGCTCGAAGGCCTCGCCGCCGGCATCTTCGTGAGCTTCGTGCTCGCGCTGGCCGTATTCATCGTCGCGTCGCGGGCCGACGCGGCGCCGTTGCGCGCCCAGGGACTCGCCGCGGACGACGCTCACGGCGGCGTGCTCAAGCTTTCGGCGACCGGCGACGAGCCCGCGATGTCCGCACCGCTCGTCGCGACCGAGGTGCGCATCGAGGTCGCCGGCATCGTCGCGCGCACGATGCTCACGCAGCGGTTCGTGAATCCGACACCGGTCTGGCGCGAGGGCGTCTACCTCTTCCCGCTGCCGGACAAGGCCGCCGTCGACCACATGCGCGTCGAGACCGGCGGGCGCGTCATCGAGGGCGAGGTGCACGAGCGCGCGAAGGCGAAGCAGGCCTACGACGACGCGAAACGCACCGGTCGCCAGGCGGGCCTGGTCGAGCAGGAACGGCCGAACCTGTTCACGACCAGCGTCGCGCTGCTGCCGCCCGACGAGGAGGTCGTCGTCACGATCGAGTACCAGGAGACGCTGCGCTACGACACCGGCACGTTCTCGCTGCGGCTGCCGCTCGCGGTGACGCCGCGCTACATGCCGCTCGACAAGCTCGCGTCGCTCGAGGACGCCGAGGACGCCGAGCGCGTGTCGATGCCGTTCCATCTCGACGAGACGCGCGCCCCGGTCACCGTCGAGGTCTCGCTCGACGCCGGCTTCCCGCTCGCGAGCGTCGAGAGCACGACGCACGCGATTCGCGTGGAGCCGGATGCGCGCTCCCACCGCGCTCGCGTCGTGCTCGCCGACGGCGTCGTGCCGGCCGACCGTGACCTCGAGCTCGCATGGACGCCTGCCGTCGGCGCGGAGCCGGCCGCCGCGGTGTTCACCGAGAAGCGCAACGGGCGCACCCACGCGCTGGTGATGGTGATGCCGCCGTCGGTTCCGTCGGCGGGACCGACGATGCCGCGCGAGGCGACGTTCGTCGTCGACACGTCGGGCTCGATGGCCGGCGTGTCGATCGTGCAGGCCAAGGAAGCGACGCTGTTCGCGCTGTCGCGCCTGAAGAGCGGCGATCGCGTCAACGTGATCGAGTTCAACTCGCGCACGCGCTCGCTGTTCGCGCGGCCGATGCCGGTCGACGCCACGACGCTCGAGACGGCACGCAAGTTCGTCGCGGGCCTGACCGCGAACGGCGGCACCGAGATGAAGCCGGCGCTGACCGCCGCGCTCGCGCCCGAAGCGCTGCCCGGCTACGCGCGCCAGGTGTTCTTCCTGACCGACGGCGCGGTCGGAAACGAGAACGAGCTCCTGAAGCTCGTGCGCGCAAGCCTCGGCGACCGCCGCCTGTACACGATCGCGATCGGCCCGGCGCCCAACGCGTGGTTCATCCGCAAGGCCGCGCAATTCGGCCGCGGCACCGCGACGTTCATCGCCGACACTCGCGAGGTGAACGCGCGCATGACGGCGCTGTTCGAGAAGCTCGAGCGTCCGGCGATCACCGATCTCGCGCTCACCTGGCCGGTCGGCGCCGAGGTCTACCCGAGCACCCTGCCCGATCTCTACGACGGCCAGCCGATCGTCGTCAGCGCGTCGTTCGCCGGCGATCCGCAGACGTTGTCGATCGTGGGCCGCCGCGGCAAGTCCGCGTGGGGCACGCTGCTGCCGACGGGCGGCGGCGAGCCGTCGAGCGGCATCGGCGCGCTGTGGGCGCGCGAGCGGATCTCCGCGCTCTCGGATTCGATCGTCGAGGGCGCGCCGGAGGACGAGGTGCGGCCGCTCATCGTCGCGACCGCGCTCGAGCACCACCTCGTCAGCAAGTACACGAGCCTCGTCGCCGTCGACGTGACGCCGATCGCGCCGGCGGGCACGGATCCCGAGCGCACGCTCGTCCCGGGCCTGCTGCCTGCGGGCCTCGACGCGTCGGGCTTCGTCGGCTCGTTGCCGCAGACCGCGACGCCGGCGCCGCTGCTGCTGCTCGTCGGTCTCCTGCTGCTCGGCGTTGCTTGGCTGGTGCGTCGCCCGCGCATGCGCCTCGACGCGCCGATCGTCGCGCTCGCGCGTCGCGCCGACATCGCGCGCCGCGTGTGCTGACATGAAGGCGAACGCCCCCGAGCGGGGAGGACCTTTCGGCCCCATGACCCACGAACGTCCCATGCATCGAGGGGCCGAGTCTTCCCCGCTCGGGGGCTGGCGCGTCGCGCTGTCGTTCGCGCTCGGCGCCGCGGCGATCGTCGCGATCGGAGGTGCGGTCGCGATCCTCGCGAAGGCGCACGTCGGCCAGGCGCTGCTCGAGGTGTCGTGGAAGCGCGCGCAGTTGGGCGGGACCGCGCCGCCGCCGTGGCCCTGGGCGGACACGCGAGCGGTCGCGAAGCTGCTCGCGCCGCGCCAGCAGGTCGAAAGGCTCGTGCTCGCCGGGGCGAACGGACGTACGCTCGCGTGGGGGCCGGGCGTCGCCGACGGAACGGCGCGTCCCGGCGAGCACGGCAACGCCGTCGTCACCGCGCACCGCGATACGCACTTCGATTTCCTTGCCGACGTCGCGATCGGCGACCCGCTGCTGGTCGAGCGCCTCGACGGCTTGCGCGTGCCTTATCGCGTCGTCGCGACGCGAATCGCCGAGGCGTCGTCGCTTCGGATCCCGCGCGACGTCGACGTCCCGACGCTCACGCTCGTCACATGCTGGCCGTTCGGCGCGGTGAATCCGGGCGGGACGCTGCGCTACGTGGTGGTCGCCGAGGCGACCGGCAAGCCCGCCGGCGCGACGCGCGCCGTCGGGTCGATCCGGGAACGGATGCTCTAGCCGCCGCGCGAGCCGCCCGAGCCAACCGCCGGGGCGGGAGGAATCATCGGGCTGACCGATGGGCCCGACGTCGGCTTCGTTGCGTCCCGCTCGCGCGTGATGTTGGTGCCGGTCTTGATCTCGCCGCGCTCGGTCGGCTGGAGCTCCTCGCGCGGCAGCGCGGCGCAGGCGGCGACGCCGAGGCCGGCGACGAGAACGAGGACGAATCGGGGGAACGAGGTCATGACGGCCTTTCGCAAAAGCCGCGATGGTACGCGAAATTCCGCCCGTTCCCGCTGTCCCGGCGCCGTCACAGGCGACCTATTCGTTTCCGCGCTTGTAGTTGCCCGTCGCCCGCGCCATCTCGCGCTGGCGTGCCGCCTCGTCGGCGCCTTCGACGCGCGCCAGGAAGCGCCGCGCGGCGTCGCCGCGTAACACGGTGACCGTCTTGCCGCCGCGGGTGATGGCCACCTCGCCCGACGCGCGAGCACGGAAGGCGAACGGCTCGACGACGCTCACCGGATCGTGAGCGCGAGCCCGCCGATCGGCAGCTCGCCGTAATCGCTGGTCCAGGTCTCGCCGCGTCCGACCGGCCACGCATCGGTGAGCGTTCCGGTCGTCACGATCTCGCCGGCCGCGAGCGTGGGAAAGCGCGGCTGCGACGCGAGCAGGTCGCGCAGGTGCGCGAGGGCGTGCGCCGGGCCGTCGAGCACGTTCGCGCCGACGCCGGTGTCGACGATCGCGCCGTCGCGGCGCAGCGCCGCACGGAACGTCGGCAGCATGGCGGCGAGCGCGTCGCGCATCTCAGGCTCGACGCGAGTCGGCGGGCCGACGACCAGCCGGCCGTGCAACCCGAACGCCGCGGTGCAATCGGGCACCCTGAACTTCCAGCCGGGGAACACCGAATGCACGATCTCGAAGCCCGGCGCGATCCATGCAACCGCATCGAGCACTGCGCGCGCGCCTCCGTCGTTCGGCAACGGCGCCGCGAGGCCGAACACGACCTCGGGCTCGATGCGTGGCTCGTGCAGCCCCGTGACGTCGAGCGTCGCCACGCCGGACGGCGCTTGAACGACCGTGCGATCCCACACCATCGACCACATCGGGCGATCGACGCCGTAGCGCGGCCAGATCGTGCGGTTGGTGAAGCCGATCTTGCGTCCCACCGCGCGCCAGCCCTGCGCGACGCGGCTCGCGTGCAGGTCCGCAAGCGTTTCGTACGCCCGCTCGACGTCGAACGTCGTATCGGCGTCGGTGATCGGCGCCATCTGCGCGCCGCCGTCGGCGGCCGCGAGCAACCTCTCGACCACGCTCGCGCGGATCGCCACGTCGCCCGCGCTCATCGTTTCGTCGGGAACAGCACCGCGAAAACGACCCACAGGACCGTGGCCGAGACCATGCCGATGAACGCCGCGACGAGCGCCATCGGCGTCCCGGTCAGGCCGAGCGACGCGGCGGTCGCCCAGCCGACCACCGCGCCGGCGCCGGCGCACACGATGACGGCAAGGATGTAGAGGACGATCGACACGGCGGGCGGGAGCGGCATGGCAGTTGCGCAACGACGCGCCGGGCCAGTATAAGTCAGCCATGTCCGCGTTCCGAATCGCCGCCCTCGCGATCGCGATCGTCTCGGCCGCCGCATTGCACGCACCGGCCGCGCACGCGCAGCCGGCGAAGACGATCCGCGTCGCGTTCTCGGTCGCCGAGACCGGGTTCGACCCGCAGGTGATCCCCGACACCTATTCGTCGTTGATCGCCACGGCGATCTTCGAGCCGCTCTACACCTACGACTATTTCGCGCAGCCGGCGAAGCTCGTGCCCGCCGCTGCGGAATCGCTGCCCGAGGTGTCGGCCGACCTCAAGGTCTACACGATCAAGCTCCGCAAGGGGCTCCGCTTCGCGGACGACCCCGCGTTCGGCGGCAAGCCGCGCGAGGTCACCGCGCAGGACTACATCTACAGCTGGAAGCGCCTGCTCGATCCCAAGGTGCGCTCGTACTTCGTCCACATCTTCGAGAACCGCCTGGCGGGCGGCGACGAGGCGATCGAGAAGGCGCGCAAGAGCAAGGCGTTCGACTACGATGCGCCGATCGCGGGGCTGACCGCGATCGACCGCTACACGATCCGCGTCACGTTCACGCAGCCCTACTTCGGCTTTCGGCACTGGATGACCACGGTCACGCTCGCCGCGGTCGCGCGCGAGGTGGTCGACAAGCACAAGGACGCGTCGAACCGCGTGGCCGAGCATCCGGTCGGCAGCGGGCCGTATCGCCTCGTCGAATGGCGGCGCTCGCAGCGCGTCGTGCTCGAGGCCAATCCGAATTGGCGCGACGTGCGCTATCCCGCGCCGGTCGACGCGGCCGACAAGGCGGTCGCCGCGGGGCTGGTCGGGCGCAAGCTGCCGCTCGTGCCGCGCGTCGAGATCACGATGGTCGAGGAGGCGCAGCCGCGGCTGTTGTCGTTCGAGCGGGGCGAGATCGACATGGTCGACCTGCCGAACGACCTCGCGCCCAACGTTCTCGACGGCGACGTGCTGAAGCCCGCGTACGCGAAGCGCGGCATCGCGCACACGCGCATGCTCGAGCCGGCGCTCAACTTCACCTATTTCAACCTCGACGACCCGGTCGTCGGCGGCTACACGCCCGAGCGGATCGCGCTGCGCCGCGCGATGATCCTGGGCTTCGACACCGATACCGAGATCCGCGTGCTCCGCAACGGCCAGGCAGCGCCGGCGTCGCAGATCTCGCCCCCGTGGACCGAGGGCTACGACGCGAAACGCCCGCCTTTGCAGAAGTACGATCCCGCCGCGGCGCGCGCGCTGCTCGACCGCTTCGGCTACAAGGACCGCGACGGCGACGGCTACCGCGAGCGGCCCGACGGCAAGCCGCTGTCCGTCGAGAAGGCGTCGACGCCCAACGCGACCGATCGCGCGTCCGACGAGCTGTGGAAGAAGAGCATGGACGCGATCGGCATCCGCATGACCTTCAAGAAGCAGAAATGGCCCGACCTCGTGAAGATGGCCGAGGCCGGGAAGCTGCAGATGTGGGGGCTCGGCTGGATCGTGAGCATCCCGGATCCGGATTCGTCGTATGCGCTCCTGTACTCGAAGCAGATCGGCATGATGAACGACGCGCGCCTGCGCCTGCCCGAGTACGACAAGCTCTACGAGACGTCGCGCAACCTCCCCGACGGCGCCGAGCGCGACGCGCTGTACGCGAAGATGTCCGACCTCATGAACGCGTACGGCGTGTGGGCGGTCGGCCCGTCGCGCTACTCGAACTGGCTCGTGCAGCCGCGCCTGAAGGGTTTCAAGCGGCACCCGTTCCTCCAGCACCGCTGGGAGTACTACGACGTCGACTAGAACCGGCCGCGACCGGGCGCGGCGGCGAGGAGCTGGCGCGTGTAGTCGTGCTTCGGCGACGCGTAGACCTCCGCGATCGGGCCCTCCTCGACGACGCGCCCGCGGTGCATGACCGCGATGCGATCGCACACCTGCGCGGCGACGCGAAGGTCGTGGGTGATGAACAGCATCGTGAGCTGCAGGCGCGTGCGGATCTCGTCGAGCAGCGCCAGCACCTGCGCCTGGACCGACACGTCGAGCGCCGAGACCGGCTCGTCGGCGACGAGCAGCGCCGGCTCCATCGCGAGCGCACGCGCGATGCAAAGCCGCTGTCGTTGCCCGCCCGAGAATTCGTGCGGGTAGCGCCCGAGCGCCGAAGGGTCGAGACGCACGAGCTCCATCAGCGAGCGGGCCCGTTTCATCGCGTCGTCGAGCGAGACGCCGAAGTTCATCGGCCCCTCGACGATCGACGCACCGACGGTGCGGCGGGGGTTGAGCGAACGGTAGGGATCCTGGAACACGATCTGCACCTTGCGGCGCATCTCGCGCAGTCGCCGCCGCGGCAGCGTCGCGATCTCGAGCCCGTCGATCTTCACGGAGCCCGACGTCGGGTCGACGAGACGCGCGATGCAGCGCGCGACGGTCGACTTGCCAGAGCCTGATTCGCCGACGATGCCGAGCGTCTCGCCGCGCCGGATCTCGAGCGTGACGTCCTCGGCCGCGCGAACGTCGCGGCGCTTCGCCAGCCAACCGCCTTGCACGTAGGTCTTGCTCAGGCCCTTCGCCTCGACCAGCGGCGCCGTCGTGACGACGCTGCGATGTCGCGGCGTCATGCTCGGCACGGCCGCGATCAGCATCTTCGTGTAGTCGTGCTTCGGTGCGCGCAGCACCTCGTCGGCTGTCCCGAGCTCGACGAGCTCGCCTTGCCTCAGCACTGCGACGCGGTCGGCGATCTCGGCGACGACGCCGAAATCGTGCGTGATGAACAGCACGCCGGTGCCGTGCTCGCGCATCAGGTCGCGGATCAGCGCGAGGATCTGCGCCTGCGTCGTCACATCCAGCGCCGTGGTCGGCTCGTCCGCGATCAGGAGCTTGGGATCGAGCACCAGCGCCATCGCGATCATGATGCGTTGCCGCTGCCCACCCGAGAGCTGATGCGGATACGAGGACGCCATGCGCGCGGGATCGGGCAGGCGCACGTCGGCGAGCCCCTCGAGAACCTTCGCGCGACGCGCCGACGCGTCGAGCGTCGTGTGGCGTCGCAGCACCTCGTCGATCTGCTCGCCGCAGCGCATGACCGGATTGAGCGCGGTCATCGGCTCCTGGAAGATCATCGCCATGCGCGTGCACCGAAGCGCCTCGAGCCGTCGCTCGGACGCGCCGACGAGCTCCTCGCCCGCGAGCCGGATCGAGCCGCCGGTGACCGCGAGCGCGCGCGGCAACAGCCCCATCGTCGCGTGCGCGATCACGCTCTTGCCCGAGCCGGACTCGCCGACGAGGCAAACGATCTCGTTGGGGGAAACGGCGAGATGCACGCCGTCGACCGCATGCGCGCGATCCGAGCCGCGCGGCAGGCCGATCGTCAGCCCGGCAATCTCGAGGATCGGCGCCGGGAGGATCACAACCGCCGTCGCATGCGCGGGTCCAGCGTGTCGCGCAGCCCGTCGCCCAGCAGGTTGACCGAGAGGATCGTCAGCGCGAGCACGATGCCCGGATAGAGGATCGTGTGCGGGTAGACGCGGAACAGCGTGCGTCCCTCGGCCATGATGTTGCCCCAGGTCGGCGTCTCGGGCGGGATGCCGACGCCGAGGAACGACAGGATCGCCTCGATCAGGATCGCGAACGCCGCGATGTAGGTCGCCTGCACGATCAACGGCGGCACGGTGTTGGGCAGGATGTGGCGGAACACGAGCAACGGACCGGGCGTGCCTGCAGCGACCGCGGCCTCGACGTACGGCTCTTCGCGCACCGAAAGCACCACGGCGCGCACGAGCCGAACGACGCGCGGCACCTCGGGCACGACGATCGCGATGACCACCGCCGCGAGGCTCGCCGACGACAGCGACACGACCGCGATCGCCAGCAGGATCGCGGGGATCGCCATCAATCCGTCCATGAAGCGCATCACGATGCCGTCGAGCCAGCGCACGTAACCCGCGGCGAGGCCGATGCAAAGGCCGATCGCGATGCTGAGCAGCGCGACCAGCGCGCCGACCGCGAGCGAGGTTCGCGCGCCGTACACGACGCGCGTGTACACGTCGCGGCCGAGCGAGTCGGTGCCGAGCCAGTGCCGCACCTCGGTCTTCGTTCCGTCGTCGGCGCGCACCGCCACGACGGCGCCGGGAGACTTGTTTCGCGACGCCGGGTTGATCGCCGCGGGGTCGAACGACGTCAGGAGCGGCGCGGCGATGCCCGCCAGCGCGATCAGCCCCAGGATCGCGATGCCGGCGACGACCGTCGGCGTGCGCAGCAGGCGCGCGACCATGCCGCGGTCGATCGGACGCACCGCGACGACGCCTCGCTCCGGCAGCGCGATGACGTCGGTCAATAGCGGATCCTCGGGTCGAGGAACGTGTACGCGACGTCGACCAGCAGGTTGAGCAGCACGTAGACCACCGAGAACAGCAGGATCACCGCCTGCACGGTCGGATAGTCGCGCGCGAGCACCGCGTCGACGGTGAGGCGGCCGAGGCCGGGGATGCTGTAGACGCTCTCGGTCACGACGACGCCGCCGATCAGCAGCGCGACGCCGATGCCGATGACCGTCACGATCGGCACCGCCGCGTTGCGCAACGCGTGGCGCATCAGCACGGTCGAGCGCGGCAGGCCTTTCGCGCGCGCCGTGCGGATGTAGTCCTCGCCGAGCACCTCGAGCACGCTCGTGCGCGTGATGCGCGCGATCAGGGCGATGTAGATCACGGACAACGTCAATGAAGGCAGGATGAGGCGCGACAGGAAGCCCCACAGGCCCTCGCGGATCGGCTGGTAGCCCTGCACCGGCAGCCACGCGAGCTCAATCGCGAACACGTAGATCAGCGCGTAGCCGATCACGAACACCGGCACCGAGAAGCCGAGCACCGAGAATCCCATGACGAAGCGGTCGATCCACGTGCCCTGCTTGTAGGCGGCCACGACGCCGAGCGGCACCGCGATCGAGATCGACAGGACCATCGTGATCGTCGCGAGCGCGAGCGTCGGGCCGACGCGGTCGGCGATCAGCGACGCGACGGTCTTCTTGAAGAAGAACGACTCGCCGAAGTCGCCGTGCAGCAGGTTGCCGATCCAGATCGCGAACTGCTCGACGATCGGCCGGTCGAGGCCGAGCTTCTCGCGGATGCCGGCGACGTCGGCCGAGGTCGCGGCGGCGCCGGCGATGATCGACGCCGGGTCGCCCGGCGTCATGCGCAGCATCGAGAACACCAGCACCGCGACGATCGCCATCACCGGGATCGTCGCGAGCAGGCGGCGGGCGAGGAACCCGAGCATGCTTGAACTTCGTCAGGCGGAAGCCTGACCCTCAAGCATGGCCTAGCCCTTCGTCACGTTCCAGAACACGGTGACCGGCGCGGTGACCACGCCGTTCACGTTCTTGCGCATCGCGGCCGGCTGGTACCACTGCCCCAGGTAAATGTGGCTCGGGTTCTCCGCCCAGCGCACCTGCACCTGCTCGGCGATCGCCTTCTGCTTCGCCGGATCGGTCTCGCGCGCGAACTGGTCGCGCAGCTTCTCCATCTCGACGTCGCACGGCCAGCCGAACAGCGCCTTGTCGCAGCTCGAGTTCAGGAACGCGGTCATCACCGGGTTCAGCACGTCGGCCGACACCCACGAGGTCAGGAACGCGTGCCAGCCGCCCTGCGTCGGCGGATCCTTCTTCGAGCGGCGCGCGACGACGCTCTGCCAGTCCATCGACTGCATGTCGACCTTGAAGCCGGCGCGCTCCATCAGGCTCTTCGCCACCGGCGCGAGGTTGGTCAGCACCTGCAGGTCGGTCGAGTGCATCAGCACGATCGGCGTGCCGTCGTAGCCCGCTTCCTGCAGCAGCGCGCGCGCCTTGACGAAGTTCGACTCGAGCAGGCCCTCGGTGCCCTTGGTCGTCTCGAGCGGCGTGCCGCAGATGAACATCGCCTTGCAGGTCTTGTAGTACTTCGGGTCGCCGATCACCGCCTTCAGGAAGTCCTCCTGGTTGAAGGCGTAGAGCAGCGCCTGCTTGACCTTCGGGTTGTCGAACGGCTTCGCGGACGAGTTGAAGCGGAACGAGTACTGGTTGCCGAGCGGGTTGGTGTCGAGGACCTTGATGTTGGCGTCCTTGACCATCACCGGCAGGAGGTCGTGCGCCGGCTGCTCGATGAAGTCGATCTCCCCCGCGATCAGCGCGTTGGTGGCGGTCTGCTGGTCGGCGATCACGCGCCACTCGACGCGGTCGACCTTGACGACCTTGCCGCCGGCCATGCCCGACGGCGGCTCGGCGCGCGGCTTGTACTTGTCGAACTTGACGTAGACCGCCTTGTCGCCGGGCTTCCACTCGTCCTTGCGGAACATGAACGGGCCGCTGCCGGTGAAGTCGGTGATCTGCGTGTTCGGGTCGGTCTCCGCGACGCGCCTCGGCATCATGAACGGCGCCGCCGACGACGGCTTGCCGAGGCCCGAGAGCACCAGCCCCGTCGGCGTCGACAGGTTGACGCGGAACGTCTTCGCGTCGACGACCTGCAGGTCCTTGACGAACGTCATCAGCTTCTGGCCGGTCGCGTCCTTCGCGCCCCAGCGCTTGATCGACGCGACGCAGTCCTCGGCCGTCACCGGCGCGCCGTCGTGCCACAGGAGGCCGTCCCGCAGCGTCATCGTGTAGACGAGGCCGTCGGGGCTCACCGTGTAGCGGTCGAGCATCTGCGGCTGGATGCGGCCGTTCGCGTCGGTCGCGAGCAGCGTGTCGTAGATCATGTAGCCGTGGTTGCGCGTAATGTACGCGGTCGTCCAGATCGGGTCGACGATCTTGAGGTCCGAGTGCATCACGACGCGCAGCGTCGACTGCGCGAGCGCCGGCGCTGGCGCGACGATCGGCAAGGCGGCGAGTAGGGCGGCGGCCAGAAGGTGACGTGCGAGGCGGCGTGCGGCCATGGAGACGCTCCGGCGAAGGAAAAGGGACGGGACGCGCTACGGTAGCGCAAAAGCGCCGCGGCGCGGTAAGGATCCTACGCCGGGTCGACCGGCAGCCGCGCGACCATGCCGGCGCGCGCCTCGATCGCCTCGCCCGCGGCGAAGCACAGGTCCTCGCGGAACCGCGGCGCCACGACCTGGACGCCGACCGGCACGCCGTCGGCGAGCCCGGTCGCGACCGACAGCCCCGGCAGCCCGAGCACCGGCAACGCCATCAAGGTCGAGCATTCCCGCCACACGCGCTCGGTGCGCGCGGCGCTCTCGACGTCGAAGCCGACCGGGTAGGCCGGCACCGCGCACACCGGCGCGAGCACGAGCGGCACCCGCTCGAGCGCGAGCCACCACTCGCGCTGCAGGCGCGTGCGCTGCGCGAGCGCGCGCAGGTGATCGGCGTGCGCGAGGTCCGGCGCGAGCGCGGCGAGGTGCGACATCGCGATGCGGATGCCGTCGTCGCCGTCGCGCTCGAAATCCGCCTGCTGGAAATGGCGGAACTCGGGCACGTGCATGTCGAACCACAATCGCGCCGCCGCGCTGAAGCCCGGCGTCTTCGCGTCGACGCGCTCGTACCCGGCCTCCACGAGCCAGCGCGCCGCATCGTCGAGCGCCTTGGCGATGGCCGGCGACGGCGCGACGCCGTCGAGGTCGGCCGCGTCGTGCACCACGGTGAACTGCTTCGGCAGCGGCGGCCCGTCGAACGGGACCGGCACCCACCACGGATCGCGCGGATCGCGGGCGGCCATCGCCAGGAAGCCGAGCTTCGCGTCGTTCACCGTGCGCGCGATCGGCCCCTGCACGCTCATGAGCTGCGCCGAGATCGGGCGCTCGGATTTCAGTGACGGCTGATACGCCGGGACGCGGCCGAACGACGGCCGCAGGCCCGCAAGCCCGCAGCAATACGCCGGATAGCGCACCGAGCCCGCGATGTCGTTGCCGTGCGCGAGCGGCACGATGCCCGCCGCGACCGATGCCGAGGCGCCGCCGCTCGACCCGCCGGGCGTGATGCCGCGCTTCCACGGGTTGTGCGTGCGCCCGCGCAGGTCGTTGACCGTGTCGAGCCGCATGCTGAACGCCGGCGTGTTGGTGCGCCCGATGACGATCGCGCCGGCCTTCCTCAGGTTCGCGACGACGGCGTGGTCCTCGTGCGCGATCGCGTCGCGGTAGGCGACGACGCCGTTGGTCGTCGCGAAGCCCGTCTGGTCGACGTTCTCCTTGATCGTGATCGGGACGCCGTGCAGCGGCGACAGTGCGTCGCCGCGATGGACCGCCCGGTCGGCGCGGTCGGCCAGGTCGAGCGCCTGTGCCGACAGGTCGACGGTGACCGCGTTGATCGCGCCATTGACCGCGTGCATGCGCTCGACGCACGCCTCGATCGCATCGCGCGCGCTGATCTCGCGCGCAGCGATCGCCGCCGCGATGCTTCCGGCGTCCCAGCGCCAGATCTCGTCCGCCATGCGTCCATTCAACCACACCGAAGGATTGGCGCAACCGCGCGGGCTTTGCTACGCTCGTCCGCTCCAGGCAGGGGCACGGTCATGGCGCGCATCGCCGTCGGCGGATTCCAGCACGAGACGAACACCTTCGCGCCGACCCAGGCCGACTACGCCGCTTTCGAGTCGGGCGGCGGCTGGCCGCCGCTCACGTTCGGCGACGAGATCGCCCCGCGGCTCGACGGCGCCAACATCCCGGCGACCGGCGCGATCGATGCGCTGCACGCCGCCGGACACACGACGGTCGGCCTCGCGTGGGGCGCCGCGTCACCGTCCGCGCAGGTCACGAAGGACGCGTTCGAGCGCATCGGCGGCGCGATCGTCAAGCGGCTCGCTGACGCGGGCCCGGTCGACGGCGTCTACCTCGACCTGCACGGCGCGATGGTCGCCGCGCACGTCGACGACGGCGAAGGCGAATTGCTCGCGCGCGTGCGCGGCGTCGTCGGGCCGAACGTGCCGATCGTCGCGAGCCTCGACCTGCACGCGAACGTGACGCGCGCGATGGTCGCCAAGAGCGACGGCCTGGTGGCCTACCGGACCTATCCGCACATCGACATGGCCGCGACCGGCCAGCGTGCCGCCGCCATGCTGCTCGACCTGATGCGTCGCGGGCAGCCGCTCGCGAAGAGCATGCGTACGCTCGACTTCCTGACCGGCATCCCGTCGCAATGCACGACGATCGAGCCCGGCAAGCGCCTCTACGCGTTGCTCGAGCAGCTCGAGCGCGAGCACGGATGCGTGCTTTCGTTCACGCCCGGTTTCCCGATGGCCGACTTTCCCGAATGCGGCATGGCCGCGTTCGGCATGGGCCCGGACGAGGCGCGCGTGCAGGTCGCGGTCGCCGCGCTGAGGCAGGCGGTCGCCGACGCCGAGGGCGAGTTCCGGATGGAGCTCTACACGCCCGACGACGCGGTGCGGCGCGCGGTGCAGCGCAGCGCCCCGGGGTCGCCCGTCGTGCTCGCCGACACGCAGGACAACCCCGGCGCCGGCGGCAACGGCGATACGACCGGCCTCCTGTCGTCGCTCCTGAAGCACGACGCGCCGGGCGCGGTGCTGGGGCTGCTGGTCGATCCGGCGTCGGCGAAGCGTGCCCACGAGATCGGCGAACGGCACGCGGGACGCTTCCGGCTCGGCGAGATCTCCGGCGTGCCCGGCCACATCCCGATCGAAGGCGAATACCTCGTCGAGCGTCTCGGGGACGGCAAGTTCACGTGCACCGGGCCGATGTTCCACGGCTTCCGGATGGACCTCGGCCGGATGGCGCTGCTTCGCCGCGGCAACGTGCGCGTCGTGCTCGCGTCGGTCAAGTGCCAGGCCGCGGACCAGGCGATGTTCCGGCACGTCGGCATCGAGCCGCGCACCGAGCGCATCCTCGCGCTCAAGAGCTCGGTGCA
>Ga0207648_10002789_pt1 | contig 18531 bp, 20 predicted proteins | sample KBSMisM32_FD_184310 | JGI IMG/M metagenome (GOLD analysis project Ga0207648, IMG submission 184310) | Miscanthus rhizosphere microbial communities from Kellogg Biological Station, Michigan, USA - KBS Miscanthus M3-2 (SPAdes) (version 2) | ecosystem: Host-associated > Plants > Roots >...
CCAGGTCGGCTCCTTCATCGTGAGCCACAGGCGGAAGGCCTTGAGCCGCCACTCGAGCAGCCACTCGGGCTCGGCCTTCTTCTGCGAGATCAGGCGGACGATGTCCTCGTTGAGCCCCTTGGGGATCGTCTCGCTCTCGACGTCCGTGACGAAGCCGTACTTGTACTCGCGGTTGGCGAGCTGTTCGATCGTTTCTGTTGCCGTTGACATGATGTCTTGCCGCGCCTCCGGCGCTAGACGCTGAATGACGTCCCGCAGCCGCAGCTGCTCTTCGCGTTGGGGTTCTGGAAGATGAACCCCTTGCTCACCAGGCTCGTGTCGTAGTCGAGCGTGGTGCCGTCGATGAACTGGAAACTCTTGCGGTCGATCCAGACCTTCGAGCCTTCGGGGCCTTCGAAAACGTGGTCGCCGTCGCGCGGCGTGGCCTCCCAGGCGAACGTATAGCTGAGCCCCGAGCAGCCGCCGGCCTTGATCCCGATGCGGAGGCCGCCCTGGGGAATCCCGTGTTTCAGGGTCATTTTTCGGATGAGCTTGCCTGCGTTATCGCTGATCTGAAGCATTGCCCTCTAGCTGGCCCGTAATACCGACCAGAACAGTCCTATATTATCGCCTGCCGGTAGAGGGTTGCAAGATTGATCAGTAGCGCGACTGAGATGGGTCTATGTCGTTGATCCACGCGAGGATACCGCCGGTGAGATTGGCCGCCCCGCCGTAGCCGTGCTCGCGGAGCAGGCTGACCGCCCTCGCGCTGCGCCCGCCGGACTTGCAGTGGACGACGATGTCATCCCCCGGATTCAGCTCGGATAGGCGTCGCGGCAGCTCCCCCAGCGGGATCAGACGGGACCCCGGGATACGGCAGATCGCATGCTCGAACGGCTCGCGGACGTCGAGGATCACCGGGGCGATCCCGGCGTCGATCCGCGCCTTCAGCGCCGCCGGGGTCAGACACGGGTCAGCCGCCTCCGCTCCTTCGGAGCTTCGGCGGGCCAGGGACCCCTCGCAGTACTCGCCGTATTCACGAAGCTCGGTGATCGTCGGGTGCGTGCCGCAGACGGCGCAGTCGGGATCCTTCGGCAGCCGCAGCTCGCGGAACCGCATGCGGAGCGCGTCGTAGACGAGAAACCGCCCGACGAGTGGCTCGCCGATCCCGAGGATCACCTTGATGGCTTCGGTCGCCTGGATCGTGCCGATGATGCCGGGCAGCACGCCGAGCACGCCGGCTTCGGCGCAACTCGGCACCAGCCCGGGCGGCGGCGGCTCCGGATGCAGGCAGCGGTAGCACGGGCCGCCGGGCGCCGAGAACACCGAGGCCTGGCCTTCGAAGCGGAAGATGCTGCCCCACGCGTTCGGCTTGCCGGCGATCACGCAGGCGTCGTTCACGAGGTATCGCGCGGTGAAGTTGTCGGTCCCGTCGAGGACGAGGTCGAAGCGCGCGACCAGGTCGAGCGCGTTCGACGCCGAGAGCCGCGCCTCGAACATCTCGATCGCGACGCCCGGATTGATCGCGTGCAGCCGATCGCTCGCCGACTCCAGCTTCGAGCGGCCGACGTCCGCGGTGCCGTGGATGATCTGCCGCTGCAGGTTGGTGACGTCCACCCGATCGAAGTCCACGAGCCCGAGCGTGCCGACGCCGGCCGCCGCAAGATACAGCGCGGCCGGAGATCCCAGGCCGCCAACGCCGACGCACAGCACGCGCGCGTCCTTGAGGCGCTGCTGTCCCTCTTCGCCGATCTCCGGCAGCAGCATGTGACGGCTATATCGCTGCCGTTCGCCAGCGGAAAGCTGCATTGAGGCGATCATACCGGGTTACACTCGAACCGGGTGTCCATCTCGCTGATTCTGCTGGCGTTGTTCGCCGCCGCCGCTGCCGCATCGATCGCCTGGACGGTGGCCGCGGAACGGCGCGCCGCCGATCTCCGGCGGGCGCTCTCTCAAACCGAAACGGCGCTGCTCGCCGCGCGCACGTCGCTGGCCGAGGCGCAGAAGGCGCACGCCGCGCTCGACGCCTCCTTCGCGGCGGAACGCCGCAGCGCCGGCGAGAAACTCGCGCTCCTCGCCGACGCGCGCGACACGCTCAAGGACGCCTTCGCCGCCGTCTCCGCCGACCTCCTGGCGCAGAACAACACGCGCTTCCTCGAACTGGCGAAGCAGAAGTTCGGCGAGCTGCAGACGGGCGCCGTCGCCGATCTCGCCGGGCGCCAGAAGGCGATCGACGATCTCGTGCAGCCGCTGCGCGAGTCGCTGAACAAGGTCGACGCCAAGCTGCAGGACGTCGATCGCGAGCGGGCCTCGTCACACGCCGCGATCGCCGAGCAGCTCCGCTCGCTGACGCTGGCGCAGGCGTCGCTGCAGTCGGAGACCGGCCGGCTGGCGCGCGCGCTGCGCTCGCCGAACGTCCGCGGCCAGTGGGGCGAGCTGCAGCTGCGCCGCGTCCTCGAGGCCGCCGGCATGCTCGAAGGGCACCACTTCGAGATCAAGGAATCGGTGCACGGCGACGAGGGCCGGCTGACGCCCGACGTCATCATCAGGCTCCCCGGCGGCAAGAACGTCGTCGTCGACGCCAAGGTCGCGCTCACGGCGTTCCTCGACGCCATCGAGTCCGACGACGATGCGGTGCGCGAGCAGAAGCTGCGCGATCACGCGCGCCAGGTGAAAGATCACATCGTCCGCCTGGGCAACAAGGGCTACTGGACGCATTTCCAGCCGGCGCCCGACATCGTCGTCATGTTCGTGCCGGGTGAGGCGCTGCTCAGCGCGGCGCTGCAGCACGACACGGCGCTGCTCGAGTTCAGCATGGGCAGGGGCGTGATGCTGGCGAGCCCGTTGACGCTGATCGCGCTGCTGCGCGCCATCACCTACGGCTGGCAGCAGGAAACGATCGCGCGCAACGCCATGGAGATCAGCGAGCTCGGGCGGCAGCTCTACGAGCGCATCGCCAAGCTGGCCGAGCACTGGGAGAACGTCGGGAAGAGCCTGGCAAAAGCGGTGACGGCCTACAACGGCGCGGTGGGGACGCTGGAGACGCGCGTGCTGGTGACGGCGCGCCGGCTGAAGGACAAGGGCGTGACGGCGCCCGAGGAAGTGCCCGATCTGGAAACCGTCGATCAGACGCCGCGGCCGCTCGGAGCGCCGCAGTTGACCGGCCTGTTCGACGAGAACGGCGAGGTCGAGGCTAGCGAATCGACACGGTCAAGGTGACGCGGGATCGGATCTCGATCTCTCCCGCCTCGAGCGGCACCGCCGCCTGCGCCGCTTCCGACCCGCGCATCGCCATCGTCATCGGGCGGACGATCTCTCCCATCTCACGCTGCTCTTCGATGCGGATCACGCGGTCGATGTTGACCCCGCCGCCCGACGCCGCGGCATCGGCGCGGGCCCGCGCGTCGCGGACCGCGAGGCGCAGCGCCTGGCGCTCGGCCGCATCCCGATCCTTGAGATCGAAGCGCACGCCACTCACGCTGGTCGCGCCGCTGCCGACCGCCGCGCCGATGACGTCGCCGGTCTTCGCCAGCGCGTCGACGCGCACCTGCACCGAGTTTCGCGCCACGTAGCCGCGCAGCGTCTGCTTGCCGTTGGCGTAGTCGAACTCCGGCTGCAGGTTGTAGCCCGACGTCTGGATCGCCTCGGCGGGAATGCCGGACGCCTTGATCTTCTCGATCACCGCCGTCATCGCATCGGTGTTGACCTTCTGCGCGTCGGCCGCGGTTCTTGCGCGGCTTTCCGCGGCAATCGTCACCCATGCGCGATCCGGCGCCTGCTTGACGACCCCTTCGCCACTCATCACGATCACCGGCGGCTGCGGCTGCGGCTGCGGCGCCGTCGTCTGGGCCCCCGCCGTCAGCACCGCCGCGATGGAAAGACACGCCGCAAGCACGAGAATCTTCATATGTGAACCCTGTCGGTCTTCGGTCTTCGGTCTTCGGTCCTCGGTCCTCGGTCCTCGGTCGTCGGTCGTCGGTCGTCGGTCGTCGGTCGTCGGTCTACACCGAGCACGCCACGCGAAAGCCAATCGCGTACGAGTAGGTATCGGGCGGCACCTTGTGCCGATGGCTGCACGACAGCATGCGGACGTCGGCGACCAGCCAGCTCCCGCCGCGCAGGATCCTGAGGTAGCCGCTCGGCGGCCCGATCGGGTTCCTCGGCGGCGCGGCGCCGTAGTAGCGCGGATCGTACCAGTCGGAGACCCATTCCCAGACGTTGCCGGCCATGTCGAAGAGGCTGTAGCCGTTGGCCGGAAACGAGCGGCACGGCGTGGTGCCCTGCGTTTGCCGCTGCGCCGGATCGATCAGGAAGTTGGCCATGTTGCGGTCGAGCCGGTCGCCCCACGGATACCGTTTGGACTCCGCCCCGCCGCGCGCGGCCTTTTCCCACTCCGCCTCCGTCGGCAGCCGAAACGGCTTGCCGGTGGCGGCCGCCAGCCACGAACAATACGCGACCGCGTCGTCATACCGGACGAGCGTGACCGGGTGATCGGCCCGCTCGGTCGACGGATGTCCGTCCTCCCACACGTATGGACCGCCGGACTGACGGAAGGATCGCTCGCGCTCGACGCCGCCCGCCTTCACGACGATCGGCAGCTCGTAGATGGCCGGCGTCCGGTGCCCCGTGTCGTGCACGAAGCGCGCGTAGTCGGCGTTGGTGACCGGCTGGACACCCATGAGGAAGTCATCGACGTGAACGCGATGAACCGGACGTTCGTCTTCCTCGGCGTCCTCGGATCCCATGAGGAAATCGCCGGAAGGAATCAACGCGAGCTCGGGCGTGGGTTCAGACGACGCCATTTGACGGGCTCAGAAGGATATCGCAACACGCTTTTCGGACTAAACTGGCGCGCATGAAACTCGAAACGTTCGCGCTCGAGCGTTTCCAGTCGGTGTGGGAAAACCGGGTCGCCTGGAACATCTCCGAGAGCGGTGTCCATCCCCTGCGCGTCTCCGAACTGGTGGACACGCCGGCCTTACACGACGGGTTGCTCGATCACGAACTCGGCTATCCCCAGACCAACGGCACCGCCGAGTTGCGCGAGACGATTGCCGCGCTGTACGGGGGGGCCACGGCGGACCACGTCCAGGTCACCAACGGCGGGTCGGAAGCAAATTGCGTTCTCCTGATGCGGCTGGTCGAGCCGGGCGACGAAATCGTCTTCATGACCCCGAATTACATGCAGGCGGCCGGGCTGGCGCGCGGGCTCGGCGCCCACGTTCGACCGTGGCGCCTGCGGGAGTCCCTTCGACCTGGCTCAGGGCAGGCGGGCGAGGGGGAGACGCAGCGGTGGACGGCTGACCCGGAGGAGCTGGCCACGCTGGTGACGGCCCGCACCCGCGCGATCCTGATCTGCAACCCGAACAACCCGACCGGCGCGCGGCTGGAGGCGCCGGTCCTCGACGCCGTCTGCCGCATCGCCGAACGCGTCGGCGCGTGGGTCATCGCCGACGAGATCTATCGCGGCGCCGAGCGCGAGGCGGACGACACGCCGTCGATCTGGGATTGCGGCTACGAGCGCGCCGTCGTCTCGAGCGGGTTGTCGAAGGCGTACGGCCTGCCGGGGCTGCGCATCGGCTGGATCGTGGCGCCGCCGACGCTCGTCGACGAATTGTGGGCGGTCCACGACTACACGACGATCGCTCCCGGCGGCATCAACGACCGCCTGGCTCGCATCGCGCTGGCGCCGGGACGGCGCGAAACGCTGCTCGCGCGCACGCGCGGCATCATCCGCGCCAACTATCCGCTCGTGAAGCGCTGGATCGAGAAGCAGGACGGGCTCAGCCACGCCGCCCCCGAAGCCGGCGCGATCGTCTTCGTCCGCCACACGCATCCCTTCCGGTCGTCGGAGCTGACCGACCGGTTGCGCGACGAGCGCAGCGTGCTGCTGGTGCCCGGCGACTACTTCGACATGGACGGGTATTTCCGGATCGGTTTCGGCTCCGCGCCGGACTATCTCGCCTCGGCGCTCGCGCTGGTCGGTGAGTTCCTGACCTCCGTCGGCGCTCATGCGCGCTGATCTCGCGCTGGTCGGCTTCGGCAACGTCGCACGACGTTTCTCGCGGCTGATCGAAGAGCGGCGCGACTGGCTGTCGCTCGACTACGACCTGGAATGCCGCGTCGTCGGCATCGCGACCAGGCAGCACGGCGCGCTCTTCAAGGACGCCGGCCTCGATGCCGTCGCGCTCGCCGACGCGGTGGAGTCAGGCGGCTCGCTCGAGGACGGATCGACGGGCGCGGCCGACAGTTTCGACGTCATCCGGCGCCTGGCGCAGAGCGCCGCGCCGATGAAGGTGGTGGTCGAGACGACGACGCTCGACATCGCGGCGGGACAGCCGGCCATCGATCACGTCCGCGCGGGACTCACCGGCGGCTGCCATGTCGTGACCGCGAACAAGGGACCGGCCGCGTTCGCCTACGAGGAGCTGAGCGCGCTCGCCGCCGATCGCGGCTGCTGCTTCCTCTTCGAAGGGGCGGTGATGGACGGCGTGCCGATCTTCAACCTGGCGCGCGAGACGCTGCCCGCGGTGCAGATCACCGGCTTCCGCGGCGTCATCAACAGCACCACCAACCACATCCTGACCGCGCTCGAGGATGGCGAGAGCTTCGACGCGGCGCTGCAGCGCATGCAGGAGCTCGGCATCGCCGAGGCGGATCCCTCGCTCGACGTGGATGGCTGGGACGCGGCGGCAAAGACGGCGGCGCTGGCCAACGTGCTGCTGCGCGCGCGCATGACGCCGCAGGCGGTCGAGCGCGAGGGCCTCGGGCCGGCGACGGCGCGCCTGGCGATGGCGGCCAAGGCGCGCGGCCATCGGGTGCGCCTCGTCGCCTCCGCGACGACGACGCCGGCGGGCGTGCAGACGTCGGTGCGGCCGGTGGAGCTGCCGGAGACGGACCTCCTGGCGGGGCTGCGCGGCATGGCGAACGCGCTGGTGCTGCAGACGGATCTGCTCGGCGAGATCGCGGTGTGCCAGTTGGGCGGCAGCCTGACGCAGACGGCCTACGCGCTGCTCAGTGACGTGATTGCGATCCGCCGGCGGCAGCAGCCAGCGCCGCACGCAGCTTCGTCTGGTCGAAACCCGTGATCACCTGGTCGTCCACCACGGTGACCGGAACCGAGCGCGCGCCGAGCGCGAGCAGTTCGTCGTACGCGTTGTCATCCTCTTCGACGTTCTTGGCTTCGAATGCGTGGCCCTCGCGTGAAAGAAACTCCTTCACCAGGTCGCACGCGCGTCAACGCGAGCCGGAGTAGACCGTGATCTTCATTCCTTCATTGTGACATGACTCCCCTCGACGGCCTGACGATCCTCGACTTCACGCGCGTCCTCGCCGGGCCCTACTGCACGATGCAGCTCGCCGATCTCGGGGCGCGGGTGATCAAGATCGAGCAGCCGGGGCGGGGCGACGATACCCGCGCCTGGGGCCCGCCGTTCGTTGGCGGCGAAAGCGCCTATTTCCTCAGCATCAACCGCAACAAGGAGAGCGTCGCGCTCGATCTGAAGCATTCGCGCGCGCGGGGAATCCTCGACGCGCTGGTCGCGCGCGCCGACGTGGTCGTCGAGAACTTCCGACCCGGCACGATGGAGCGCCTCGGGCTCGGATATGACACGCTCGCGGCGACGCATTCCCGCATCGTCTACTGCTCGATCTCCGGGTTCGGGCAGACCGGGCCGCGCCGCGCCGAGGCGGGCTACGACGCGATGATGCAGGCGGAAGCGGGGCTGATGAGCATCACCGGCCCGGCCGACGGGCCGCCTTTCCGGCTCGGCGTCGCGATCGGCGACATCGCGACGGGAATGTTCGCGGTGCAGGGGATTCTCGCGGCGCTCTACGCGCGCGAGAGGTCGCAGCGCGGCCAGCGCGTGGACATCGCGATGCTCGACGCGGTCACGGCGCTCCTGACCTACCAGGCGTCGATTGCCTTTGCCACCGGCGACACGCCGAGCCGCATGGGCAACCGGCATCCGTCGATCGCGCCCTACGACACGTTCACCGCGGCCGACGGGGAGTTCGTGCTGTCGGTGGGCAACGACGATCAGTTCCGCCGCCTGGCCGGGATCCTGCGGCGGCCGGAGCTCGGAATCGACCCGCAGTACGCGACCAACGCCGACCGGGTGCGCCACTACGACGCGCTGCGCGACACGTTGTCGCGGCTCTTCTCGTCGTGGGCCCGCGCGGACCTGCTCGCGGCGCTGACCGCGGCCGGCGTGCCCTGCAGCGCGGTCCGCTCGGTGACGGAGGCACTCCAGGATCCGCAGTTGTCCGCGCGCGAGATGATCGTCCCGCTCGAGCACGTGTCGGCCGGCGGCATCCGGGTGCTGGGGTCGCCGCTGAAGCTGTCAGAGACGCCGGCGTCCGTCCGCACACCGCCGCCGGCGCTGGGGCAGCACACGGACGCGGTGCTGAGGGAAATCGGATTGAGCGAAAGCGACATCGCGTCCCTGCGCGCCGGACGGGCGATCGCGTGAAGTCTTCCGCCTGAAGGCGGAAGCCACGAGTTGTCTTTATGAGCGCTCGGTGTGCTCTGTGCGGCGCGCCTGCCTGATCTGAGATCCTGTGGCTTCCGCCTTCAGGCGGAAGATCACCGTTCGATGAACGGGATCAACTCTTCCAGCATCGCGGCGACGAGATCTTCCTGCGTGACGCCGGCGATCTGCGCCCCTTCGCCGACGATGCGTTCGGTGCTGACGATGCGGCGGCCGCGGCCGCGCGTCGAGCGCAGGAGCAGCGCGGGCTCGTCGCGATCGGTATCGAGCGACAGCTCGACGAACTCCTCGGCGGATCGCTCCAGGGACAGCCGCACCGCCTCGCCCGGCGTGAAGACCTTGAAGCGGTGCCCCTCCGCAGTGAGCGCGCCGGCCATCGTGTGAAACGTCGGCACCGCCACTTCGGGCAGCAGGCGCTCCCACGCGCGGCGGGCGTCATCAACCCGCGTGCGCCGCTCCACCGAGCGCTTCTTCGCGTCGTCGATCGCGGAGCGGAGACGGCGTCGGAGGTCCGAAACTTCCATAGGCAGGATCGTATCTCACGAGGGGTGAATCCCTGAATCCCGGATCCCTAATCACTCATCCTGGATCACTAATCCCGGATCGTCGATCCGCCGATCCGCGATCCGCGATTAGTGATTCGCGATCCGCGATTGGTGATCCGAGATGAGGGATCAGGGATCCGGGATTCGGGGATTCGCTCCCGACGCTGGGATCCTCCCAGTGTTAATCGCCATCAGCCCTCCGAGCAATGGAACGACGCGACAGTCTGTGAACCCCGCGCGGTCGAGCATGGCGGCGACGCCGTGTGCCCCGGGGTAGCGTTTGATCGACTCGGGGATGTAGCGGTACGTGTCGGGATCGCGGTGCAGGGCCCAGCCCAGCGCGGAGCCGGCGATGGTGAGGTAGCCCAGGTAGACGCCGCGGACGAGCGGATTCGACGGACGGTTGAAGTCGAGCGACAGCAATCGCCCGCCGGGACGCAGCACGCGGCGGATCTCGGCGATCGCGGGCTCGAGGCGCGGGACGTTGCGGAGGCCATATCCCGCGGTGACCAAATCGAACGACGCGTCCGCGAACGGGAGCGCCATCATGTCCCCGGCGAGGAAGGCCGCCGCGGGCGCGGGCGGGATCTTGGCGCGGGCGAGTTGCAGCATGCGCAGCGTCAGGTCGAGCCCGACGACGTCGGCGCCGCGCGCGGCGAGAGCGAAGGCGATGTCGCCGGTGCCGCAGGCGAGATCGAGCGTGCGTGTCGAAGGGCCGGCGCCGGACAGGTCCGCCATCGCCACGAGCCGGCGCTTCCAGCGCGCGTCCTGGCCGTACGACAGCACGCGCGTGATCAGATCGTAGCGGTCCGCGATCGTGTGAAAGAGGCGGCGGACGTACGGCGCCTTCGACTCCGGAGACGCCAGCGCCCGGCGCAGCCTGCTCATTCCACGATTATGGTGCCCTTCATCGTCTGCTGGTGCGGCGAGCAGTAATAGCCCGTGCGCGTGCCGCGCGACGGCGCGGTGACGACCATCGAGGCGTCGCGCAGCCCTGCGACCGGAGGAGTCGCGGCGTTCCATTCGGGGACGGTGAAGTCGTGCGTCATGCCGCGGTCTTCGTTGCGCAGCACGAGGCGGACGGTTTCGCCGGCGTGCAGCCGCAGCGTGGGATTGGCCTCGCCGGCGCCGTCGAGATAGAAGGTCATGCCGCGCGCGACGAGGCGGATCTCGCGCACGTCGTGGGTCTCGGCCGCGCGCCAAGACATCGCGGCGACACCGAGCGCGGCAGCCAGCAGGACGCCGATCGCCTTAGCCAACGAGCATCCCCGTCGCATACATCACCATGAAGCCGGCGGCCAGCCCGCTCATGACGGGAACGGTCGCGAACCGCTCGACGAGCGGACGCGCGCCGGCGATCTGCCTGGCGAGCTGGTAGAGCACCTGCGCGATGGCGCCGGCGCCGAGCCCCAGGCACAGCACGGCCACCGCCGGGGAGGACACGAACCCGCCGAACCACGCCCCGGCGATCGTCGGCACGCCGCCGATCAGCCCGAGCTCGATCAGCAACCGCAGCGGCGGGCGCTCCTTCGCGACGGGCGCGAGGATGGCGAGGCCTTCGGTGGTGTTGTGCAGGGTGAAGCCGACGATCAGGAGCGTGCCGAGCGCCGCCTCGCCGAGCGCGAACGCGGCGCCGATCGCCAGCCCCTCGCCGAAGTTGTGCAGGCCGATGCCCATCGCGATCAGCAGCGCGAGGACGGCGCCGTCCGACCGACCGTCCTGGACGCGGCTCGCGCGAGCGGCCCGCAGCCGCTGCCCGAGCACTTCGAGCCCGAGGAACGCCGCGACGGTCGCGCCGGTGAACATCGCAGTCCCCTGGAACGAGTCGGCGAGCGCGGAGGCGCCTTCGAGCCCCTCACGCGTCGCGTCGACGAACAGGAATGCGAGCAGCCCGATGGTGAGCGCGATCACCGCGTCGAGGCCCGCGCGCTCGAGACGCGCGAGCACCGGATACCAGCAGAGGCCGAGCAACACCGGGAGCACGCCGACATACAGGCCGATCATCGCGAAGGCGGCCAGGTGTGTGGCGGTCACTCGCGGCGTTTCCACCGCAACCGCGATCTCGTGCTCGAACGGCGTGCCGGTGGACGTGAGCAGCTTGACCAGGTGCGCTTCACCCTGCACCCACGGATACGGCACGTGCACGGTGGTGCGCCCGAGGTGCCGCAGCGTCGCGCTCCCTTCCATCGTGAACGCCCAGTAGGCGTCGTCCACCGTCACCTGCGCGATCGTCACCGTATCGGGGCCGTCGTTCATCACCGACAGCCGGATGCCGTCCTGGCCGAGCGTCGCGCGCTCGATGCGCAGGCGCTCGATCGCGGGCATCCCCTCGGGCCGCAGCCGCTCCGCCGGCTTCAGGGTCACGAGGGCCGCGATCAGCGCGGCCAGCAGCACGAGCGGCGCGATTGCGGCGAGCCAGGCGTTACGTGTCACGTCCCCCTCCTTCCGCGCGGAACATCCCCATCCATCCAAGCTCGGCGAACTCGCTTTGATGGGCGTGGAACATGAACCGGCCCGGATAGCGGAACCGCGTCTCGAGAATCGCCCGCTCCCCCTGGCACAGCATGACGGTGTCGGTCGTCTCGCTCCGCGACAGCGAGGTGCCCGTGCGGAAGACGTCGAAGAACATCCCGTGCAGGTGCAGGCTGTTGATCAGATCGAACTCGGTCAGGTTGACGAGGTAGATGCGCACCAGCGCGCCGACCCGGACGGCAATCGGCTCGTGCATGAAATGGTTGGCCACCGTGTTGACCGCGTAGACCTCGTTGTCGGCGTCGAAGTTGGTGTCGAACCCGTTCATCACCATCACCATCTCGTCGGCGGGCGGGCGCGGCGTCTTCGGATCGACGATGAAGACGCCGTAGAGGCCCTTGTGCAGATGGCGTTTCAGCGGCACGGCGTGGCAGTGATACAGGTGCAACCCGAACGGCTCGGCGTCGAACTCGTAGACGAACGTGCCGCCGGGCATCACCTCGTGCTCCGGCAGCGCGCCGTCCATCTCGGGAGGGTGCCAGCCGTGAAAGTGGATGGTGTGGGGGTGCGAGCCCTGGTTGACGAAGGTCACCCGCACGCGGTCGCCTTCCGTCGCGCGCAGCGTGGGGCCGGGCACCTGGCCGTTGAACGTCCACGCGGGGAAGAAGATCCCGGGCGCGATCTCGATCTCGCGATCGGCCGCGACGATGCGGTACTCGCGCAGTAACGACCCGTCGGGCCGCGTCGTATGACGATAAAATCGCTCGCGTTCGGCCGCGGGCAGCGCGGATCCGTTGAAACTCCGCAGATAGAGCGAAGGGTCGAAGGCCTCGGTCGAGACGCGGCCCACGGGGCCCATGACATGGTCGACATGGCCGGCGTGGCCGCCGTGGCCCGACGGTGCATCGGACGTGAGGGCGCGGGCGTTCAGCACGGACGCGCCGGCCGCCGTGCCAAGCCCGGCCAGCTTGAGGAGCGCGCGACGCGAGAGGGTCTTCATTCGAGTGACCTCAACTAGAATTTTGACTGGTCAAAAATATAGAAACCGTCTATAAAAGTCAAATGGGCCCCTCGTCCTCGACCGTCGAGAACTACCTGAAGGCGATCTACCAGGCGCAGCTCCGCCTGCCGCGGCGCGGCGACCTGGTGCCGATGGGGCAGCTGGCCGGCGCGCTCGGGGTGGTCCCGGGCACGGCGACGACGATGGTGAAGGCCCTCGCCGAATCGGGCCTGGTGAAGTACGAGCCGTACGGCGGCGTGCGGCTGACCGCCGCCGGCGAGAGGCTCGCGGCGCTGGTGGTCAGGCGTCACCGCCTGATCGAACTGTTCCTCGTGAAAGTGATGGGCATGAGCTGGACCGACGTGCACGACGAGGCCGAGCATCTGGAGCATGCGGTGTCGGATCGGCTGATCGAGCGGATCGACGAGATGCTGGGACATCCCGCGGCGGACCCGCACGGCGATCCGATCCCCGACCCCGACGGCGTGCTCGACCGCCGCCCGCTCGACACGCTGCTCACCTGCCCCCTGTACGCGCCGGTGACGATCGCGCGCGTCACCGACCAGGACGCCGAGTTCCTGCGCTTCGTCGAGCGGCGCGACCTGAAGCCGGGCGCGGTCGTGGCGGTCGAGGAGCGCGACGCCGCCGCCGACAGCGTGCGGCTGCGCGGCCGCGACGCGCGCGAGATCACGATCGGCACGCGCGCCGCGTCGAAGGTGCTCGTCGAAGCCGCCAAGGTGGTCGTCTTCGTTCTGATGCTCGCCGGCCTCGCAAGCGCCCAGACGCCGTCATCGCCGCCGGCCGGCGCGCAGGAGGTGAAGTCCGAGCCGTTCCAGATCCTCGACAACTCGTTCCTGGTGGAAGAAGCGTTCAACCAGGAAGCGCGCATCTTCCAGAACATCGTCAACGCGACGTGGCAGGAAGGGGGCAACTGGCAGATGACCTTCACCCAGGAATGGCCGGTCCCCGGCCAGCGCCACCAGTTCTCGTACACGCTGTCGGGCGGATCGACCGGCCAGCGCGCCGCGTTCGGCGACACGCTGCTGAACTACCGGTTCCAGGCGCTACAGGAGGGCCCCGGGCATCCCGCGTTCTCGCCGCGGTTCAGCGTCATCGTGCCGAGCGGACGCGAGACCGACGGCGCCGGCGACTCCGGCGTCCAGGTCAACCTGCCGTTCAGCAAGCAGCGCGACGACTTCTACTTCCACTGGAACGGCGGCTTCACGTGGCTGCCGCGCGGAGACAGGGCGGATCTCTTCTCTCCCGCGGTCGCGGCGAGCGCGATCTACCGTCTGCGCCCGATGCTCAACTTGATGCTGGAGTCAGTGGTGGCATGGCAGGGAGGCGACAGCGAGACCGGACGCGTCGAGCACACGGCCAACGTCACCATCTCTCCCGGCGTCCGCGGCGGGTGGAACCTGGCCAAGGACACGCAGATCGTCATCGGCGCCGCGATGCCCGTGACACACAGCGCCGGCGACACTTCCGTCGCACTCTTCGGGTATTTCTCGTATGAGCTGCCGTTCAGAAAGTAGCGCGACTCAGCGTAGCGGTTTCTCTCGATACGGCGTCGGGTCGGCGACTCCCGCATCCCTGAATGCATCGCGCCGCTCGCGGCACTTGCTGCAGCGGCCGCAGTGAAGTCCGTCTTTCGGCTGCATGCATGACAGGGTGAGCTCGAGGGGGACGCCGAGCTCCACGCCTTTGCGAATGACATCCGATTTGTGCAGCGCGGCAAACGGCGCTTCGATCGCGATCGGATGCGCGAGGCCGAGCGACAGCGCACGTGCCATCGCCGCGAAGAACGAGGGCGTCGCGTCGGGAAAGGGATTGCCCGCCAGAGGACCGATGAGCACGCGCGACATGTCGTGCCTGGACATGTAGACCGCAGCCTTTGACAGCAGAATCACGTTGCGGCCGTCCAGGTAGACGTCTTCGTCGGGCGTGTCGAACGCCGGCGGCTCGCCCCGCACCGCCCAGTGCGTTGCCGGAAAGATGTCGCGCATGTCGAAGCGCAGCTCGACCATCGGCTCGACCGCGCCGGTAAACGGCGGCGCCGCGAAGAGCCGCCGCGCCATCGCGCGCTCCTCGTCTTCCCATGCGAAGCCGACGCTGATGTAGATCGGCACGACGCGGGTGTCGCGGGCCTGGCCCGGCGAAGCCGCGGTGGAGGCGGCCGCTTCCGCGACGAGCACCGCGCTGTCGAGGCCGCCCGAGAAGAGCACGGGGATATACTTTTCCGGCATGTACCTCGTCACGAAGAAGATCGAGTTCTGTTACGGGCACCGGCTGCTCGACTACGACGGCATCTGCAAGCACCCGCACGGCCACAACGCCTCGGTCGAGATCGACGTGCGCACCGACAGTCTCGACAACCGCAATATGGTCGTGGATTTCAGCGACATCAAGCGGATCGTGAAAGGGTGGATCGATCGGGAGCTGGATCACAAGATGATCCTGCGCCAGGACGATCCCCTGGTGGATCCGCTGCGCCGGCTGGGGGAGCCGATGTACCTGCTCGAGAGCAATCCCACCGTGGAGCGGATCGCGCGGCTGATTTACGAGAAGGGACGCGAGCTGGGCGTGGCGATCACCGCCGTCCGCGTCTGGGAGACGCCGACGTCAGTGGCGACGTATTCCGGACCCGCCGCCTGATTGCGCTCCGGGCGGTCCGCGCTAGGACGCCTTCAGTCGGATGGAGCCGTCGCCCGTGCGGATCTTCAGCACCTTGCCGCCCGAACCGATCCGCCCCTTCAGCGTGCGGCGGCCCGAGTCGCCGTCGGAGGAGACGTCCAGCTCGCTGCGGATCGAGCCGTCGCCGGTGTGCGCATCCAGTTCAGCGGCGAAGTCCGACGGCAGGTAGACGGCGACGCCGCCATCCCCCGTCGACAGCGACCAGTCGTCTTTCATCGCCGTGCCCCGCTCCGCGCGCAGGGTGATCGAGCCGTCGCTGGTGTGCAGGCGCAGCGTGCCCGGCTTCCCCGACACGCTGACGCTCCCGTCGCCGGTGCTGACATCGAGATCGCCGTCGGTCTCTTCGAGCGTGACCGAGCCGTCGCCGGTCTGCACCGCCAGCGTGCCGCCGACGTCGACGCCGCGGATGCTGCCGTCGCCGGTGCGCAGATCCAGCGATCCGTGCACGTGCTCGATGCGGACCGATCCGTCGCCGCTCTTGGCGATCACGTTCCCCTGGCGCGGCATGGTGACGATGAGGCGGGCGGTGGGTGAGGTATGGCCGATGCCGAAGAGGACCACGTCGCCGTTGCGCGGCTTCCTGACTTCGACGTCGATGCGGTTGCCGTCCTGTTTCGTGTCGACCTTGAGCTGCTCGATCGCGTCCTGCGTCGGGCCGCGCTTTTCGATCTCGACGACCACCGTTCTGGCGTCGCCCGACCGGATTTCGATGGAGCCGTCGAAGGTCGTGAGGTGCAGCTCAGGCGTCCCGGAGACGGTGAAGCGCTTTTCCTCGCGGGCGATGTGCCCCTGCGAGTCGACGACCACGCACGCGGTGCCGAGCGGCAACGCGGCGGCGAGAAGAGCTGCCGCCGGTAGTACAGATTTCATACAGTTGTCTTGGACGGGGCTTCGTAGGCCAGAGTTCCCGCTACCCAGGTCTGGATCACCCTCAGGTCGCGATCGAGGACGACCAGGTCGGCGACCGCGCCCGGCGCAATGACGCCGAAACCCTGCAGTCCGAGCGCGCGGGCCGGCGTCGTCGCGCAGACCGTTGCCGCTTCCGACAAGCTGATACCCACCTCCGACGTGAGCCGCGCGAACGCCCGGTCCATCGTCAACACGCTGCCGGCCAGCGTCCCATCGTCGAGGTAGGCCCCATCCCGGACGGTGATCGGCCGTCCCCCGATCGTCGACCTCGAGCCGCGCGGCAGGCCGGCGCCTGCCGTCGCGTCGGTGATCGCCATGATGCCTTCGGCGCGCTTGGCGGCCAAGGCGACGCGCATCATTCCAGGATGCACGTGGACGCCGTCGCAGATCAGCTCGGCGATGACGTCGCCGCTCTCGAGCACCGCGCCGGCGAGGCCGGGGGCGCGATGGCCGATCGGCGTCATCCGGTTGAAGAGATGCGTCGCCTGTCTGGCGCCGGCGCGGACGCCTTCCATTGCCTGCTCGTAGGTGGCTCCGGAGTGCCCGAGCGAGACGTGATGCTCGTGCGCGACGAGCTCGCGAATGAGATCGATGGCGCCGTCCAGCTCCGGCGCGATGGTGATGATGCCGACGTCGGGACGGGCCGCCGCAATCTCGGCCAGGATCTCCGCGCCCGTCCAGGCCCCCGGGGTTGCCGGGGTCAGACACGGGTCTGACCCGGGTCTGACCCCGCGCAGGCAGTCGAGGGGCTGCGCGCCCTTGTAGTCGGGATTGATGAAGTTGCTCTCGAGGTGCGCCGGCAGCACACGCGCACCAGCGGGCGGGCGCTGCGTGCGCGCGGCGCGCACGTTCGACAGCATGCGGCGCAGCGCGACCGGATCGCAGGCGATCGTCGTCGGGCAGAACGCGGTGACGCCGTAGCGCGGCAACCGCTCCGCCATGCCGGCGATCGACGAGGCGCCGCCGTGGCTTCCGCCTTCGGGCGGAAGATCCAGCGTGTCGAGCCCTTCGACGCCGTGCACGTGCACGTCGATGAAGCCGGGGACGATGTAGTGCTCGGCAAAGGGAAAGTGGAGATGCTGCGACGAGGCATCGCCGGCGCCGTCAGCGCCGGGGCGGACGTCGACGATGCGATCGCCGTCGAGGACGAGCGTGCCGCCGCCGAGCACGCGGTCGGGCAGCACCAGGTCGGCGCCCGACAGGACGATCATGCGGAACGCGTCGTCTGCGCGAGGCGCGCGGCGCCCGCGGCGATGGCGCCGGGGCCGAGCGTCGAGAATTCCACGCGCAGGTCGGCCATCGCCTCGGGCGCCAGCCGCCGCGCGCACTCGAGCCGCACCGGCTCGAGCATCAGGTCGGCGGCGGCCACGCTGCCGGCGACGACGATGACCTCGGGATCGATCGCCGCGGCGAGCGTCGCGACCGCCATGCCGATGTACTTCGCGGTGTCGCGCAGGACCGAGATGGCGACGCCGTCGCCGCCGCGCGCGCCGGCGAAGACATGGTCGCCGGTGATCGCGTCGAGCGAGCCTCCCGCCTGTTCCAGCACGCGCGACCGATCGCCGGCCTGGATGCGCCAGGAGAGACGGCGCGCGATCCCCTTCGACGAGACTTCCGCGGCGAGGCTCCCGAGCTTGCGATAGTCCTGGCGCTCGACGGGATTCAGCGCGAGCCACGCGGCGGCGCCGGCGCGGTTGTGCGCACCGGCCCAGGGCTTGCCGTCGAGCCAGAGGCCGGCGAAGACTTCGTCGCCGATGTAGAGGCAGAGCGCGTGGCGCGCGCCGCGCGCGGCGCCCATGAAGACTTCGGCGGTGATCGCCGCCGCGCCCGGGCTGCACTGCGTCACGCGCGCGATGCCGGGCAGCGAGGCGATGGCGCCGTCGATGGCGGCGACGGCGGCGACGTCAGGCGTCCGTCCGCGGGTGGCTTCGCCGGCGGCCGCCGCAGCGTCGGCGCCGCTGCCGCTGGCGACGATCTCGCCGTGCTCGTCGAGCATCGCAGCGCGCACCGGCCGCTGCGAGAGATCAACACCCAGGCTCAGCATCGATATGCCACTCCACCTTCCGCCGCTCGAGCGGGAGCGCGCGCGCCTCGGCGACGCGGAACAACTCGCGGTCCATCTTCGCGAGCAGCCGCCGCAGCCATCGCTCGTCGGGCACGCAGAAGACGATGACGCCGGCGCCCTCCTCGGGCGGAAACTGCCGATCGTCGAGATAGTCGCGGTCGAGCGTCACCAGCGTGCGCCCGAGCTGGCGCGCGAGGCGGTAGTGCTCGATGTCGCGGGCGCGCCGCAGGTCGTCGTGCTCGATCACGAACAGCACGTCCCACCCGAGCTTCTCGCGCATGTAGCCGACCACGCCGCTCGGCATGTTGGCGTCGGCATACACCCGCGGCTGGTTGACGATGTGCTCGACGAACGGCCCGAGCTCGGACGAGAGGGTAC
>Ga0207648_10002796_pt1 | contig 18512 bp, 21 predicted proteins | sample KBSMisM32_FD_184310 | JGI IMG/M metagenome (GOLD analysis project Ga0207648, IMG submission 184310) | Miscanthus rhizosphere microbial communities from Kellogg Biological Station, Michigan, USA - KBS Miscanthus M3-2 (SPAdes) (version 2) | ecosystem: Host-associated > Plants > Roots >...
GAGCTCTCCGACCAGGTCGGCATCGTGGCCGAGGGCGAGGTCGGCCTCGATCCGTTCTTCGAGTGCGTTTAGTCGCAGCTCCTCCAGCCGGGCGATCTCCGGCTGAGCGAATGGCTCGTACGTGAAGTCGGCGAGTGGTGCGCCGCGCCAGAGCGCGAGAGCCTTGCGGAGATCGCTCGCTGCGTTCGCCGGTTCTCCGGCGGCGAGCGCTCGCCTTCCTTTTTCCAGCAGATGCTCGAAGCCGTGGAGGTCGAGATCGTCCGGATCGATGCGCAGCTCGTAGCCTGGCGCTCGCGTGATCAGCCTTCCGGTCCCGAGGGTCTTCCGCAGCTGCGAGATGTAAATCTGGATGCTCTTCGCGGCGCTCGCGGGAGGATGCTCGCCCCAGAGCCCGTCGATCAGCCCGTCGGTCGAGACCACCTCGTTCGCATGCAAAAGCAGGATCGCGAGGAGCGCCCGCTGCTTCCCTGCGGTCAGGACGAGCGACTGTCCTGCCTCGACCACCTCGATCGGGCCGAGGATGCGAAATTCCACGACCGCCTCCTCCGACGGACGACCCGACCGTAGCACCGTCACCGAGCAAGGTCGAGCGCCGCGCTTTACCGATCCTCAGGCCGTCTTTACCGACTTCCAGCCGACTGGGCACATGGTTGTTTCAACGCGATCACACCCTGGTGATCCACGAATCGAGGGAGGCACGATGAAGCGCTCACTCGTCGCACTAGTGCTCACCGCCGTTGTCGCACCGTCGGCGCAGGCGATGCATGCACCCACGGAAGTCGGCAACAACAGCTCAAGGACGTTCGGTAACGACGCAGCCGCACGACATCACCATCCGGACGTTCTGCAGCCGCCTACGCGCATCGTCGCGGTCGCCGGGTCGGACAGCTTCGACTGGGGAGACGCTGGCATCGGGGCGGTCGGTGCGCTCGGTGCCACGATGCTCGTCGGAGGTTCAGCTGTGCTGCTCGCGCGCGACCGCCGAGGAACGGTCAGCGACCCCGCCGGCGATCTCGGCCGATGAAGAGACTGGCTCGGCTAGCTACCGTCATCTGTGCGAGTGCGTTCGCAGCCGCGCTGACCGTGACAGGCGATGCCCGCGGAACACTTCCTGGCAGCAATGGTCTGATCGCTTTCGCACGGGTCGCGGCGAACGGCGACGAGGAGATCTACGTGATGCGTCCGGATGGCTCGGGGGTAACTCGGATCACTTCGCCGGGTTTCGTCGACAGAGGGCCGGAATGGTCGCCGGACGGCAGGCGAATCGCCTTCGCGAGCTCGCGCGGCCGCAGTGACAGGGCAGCCATTTGGGTGATCAATGTGGACGGGTCAGGTCTCAGGCGTCTCTCTCACGGCGCACACGAGATCAGCGATTCCCCCACCTGGTCGCCGGACGGGCGCTGGCTTGCTTTCAACCGGTTCGTTCGGATCGGCTTCTATCGCGTGTACGCAGTAAAGCTGTCGACCGGCAGATTGCGCCTGATTACACCGCGCGGTCTTGACGCTGAGGAGCCGGATTGGTCTCCCGACGGTCGCCGGATCGCGTTCATATCGACCCAGCGAACGAGCGAGGCCTCCCAGATCTATGTCGGAGGCATAAATGGAACCGGCGCGCACGCGCTCAAGCTTCCTGGAACACGCGTGAGGTCCAGCCCCAACTGGTCACCCGACGGTCAGGACTTAGTGTTCTCGCAGGCGCTGCCATCAGCACGGGATCTGACTGGCTCCATCTACCGTGTGCACGCAAACGGCACGAAGTTGGAGCGGCTGACCAATCCGCCGCACGGTATCAGTGACGAAGATCCCGCCTGGTCTCCCGACGGAACCAAGATCGTCTTCACACGCTACGGCACCAACTTTCAAGGCGCCATCTATGTCATGAACGCGGACGGCAGCGAGATGCGGCCTGTGAGCCCGCAGACAGCCAACGACACAAGCGGGAGCTGGCAGCGGACCTAACTCCGCGTCACGGGCGACTGTTCGCACGACGCGCCAAGCTCGCGCGCCCGGCTGCAGACGATCCTCAACGGTGTGACGCATGCCCAGGTGTCGTTGATAGACGAGCGCGCCGCTGGCTCGCGGCTACCTTCTGGCCGACAGTGGCGCGGGTCGCCAGTCTTTACCGGCTCCGTCGTTACCTCACTCTTACACCGATCCTTGTTGTGGCGGGTTTGACCGGCATGTCAACCGGCTGCTTCTCAGGAGGAGGCGGCGGACTGCCTTCCTGGGCGAAGTGGGACGACGCATGTCCCGCCTGGTCGCCCAACGGGAAGCAGATCGCATTCGCGAGCAATCGAGCGGCCGTCGAAGCATCAGTGAAGGTCCGCGCTGCATCCAGAGAATGGGGGTACCACTACGACCTCTTCGTCATGAACGGGGACGGCACCGGCGTCCGCCGCCTGACGTACCTCGGGCGCACCCGTTCGGTGGACGATTCCGCGCCGGAGTGGTCCGAGCAGGGCCGCATGATCTTGTTCGCCGTCACAACGCCGCTCGAGCTCGTGTACCGGAATGAGGTGGGACCGGCGTCCCAGCGCGGGGCCGCCTATCACGTCAACCTCAAGGGAAGGCCAACGATCCAGCGAGTTCCGCGCACCGCACTCGGGCCTCCACGCCACCCAAACCCCGGCAATTACGCTCAATACGAGTGCAAGACGAAGTCGCCAGACGGAACGAAAATCGCGTTCTACCGTCCGATCAGCAACGACCTCGGTGCAGGCGGGGGGATTGCGGGGCGTGTCGGGTTCATCTGCGTAATGAACCCGGACGGAACCGGCAAGCATCGGCTGACGCAGCCACCGAACGGGAAACCGATTTCCCGGCCGATCGAATGCCCGCACACTGCGCCCTGAGGGGGGTTACTACGTGTCTGTTGGGGGTTCACTCGGCCGGGTGGAGTCATGGGATTGACCATCCGCAGGAACGAACCCACGTCGGCTCATGACGTCGGGCGTGGCGTAAGGACGCTCGCTCAGGCGAGCTCGTGCTCTCGCGACGACTGGCTGAGTCGCTTGCGCAGGCGGCATTGGCGTCCGTCGTCGTCAAGTTGCTCGTAGCCGGTTGAGGCGTAGAGGCGTCGAGCGGGCTCGTTGCCGACGAATACCGTCAGGTGGAGTTCGTCGACGCCAGTGGCGGCTAGGAGTTCCTCCAGCGCTGCCAGCATCGCCCGGCCATATCCCTGCCGGCGAAAGTTCTTTGCAACGGTGATCTGTTCTAGAAAGACGCTTAGACGGACTGTATCGACGATCGGAGCGACCCAAAGCCAGCCCACGCAGCTCCCGTCTGAGTCCATCGCCGACCAAAGTCGATGGCCCTGCTCGGCTCCCTCCGCAAACTCACGCTTGAGTACTGGCGCCAGCTCCGCACGTGCCCGATCTAGGGCTCGGTCACGCGGCCAACCCGCGTCGCGCACCTGCTGAACGGCATAGTCGGCAATCTCCTCCTCGATGAAGGCATCGCGCTCGAGGTCGGTCAGCGGATTGAGGGTGACGTCTGGCACGGTGAACACGTAACACTCATCTTCCCGGCTTGCTGCTTGTCAAGGGACAGCCTGAACCCTGGAGCAGGCAGACGCTGACCCACTGCAATCGGATGACATTCCCGAACGCTGGCCCAGGCCGACGTCCTCGTGCCGCGAACCGTATTAACCGTGTCCCTGGTTGACCCAGACTACGAGGCTTCCAATCGACTCAAACCTCGCCCGGTGGGCAGCGTCGAGCGACTCACCGGTGTCATAGCCGACTACTGGCATCGGTCCCCAAACAGCTCGTGCGGCGCTGGCGCTGTCGCTCCATGCGGATTCGAGGTCTCCGTCAAGATCGAAGACGTTGGTGAGTCCGATAACGCCGTGGCTGCGGTTCGCTACTGCACCTGCGCGGAACCGTTCCTCGTCAGACCGGGCGAGAATTTTGATCCGCTCATCGGCGAGCAGTTCGCAGCGGAAAAATGGGCGCGGGGCTGGTGGCTCGCCCCAGACGGCTTCCCATCGCTCCAGCTCGTCTGCGGCCACGACCGTCGACCAACCCTTCGAGAGGGCCAGACAGCGGACATGTTTCTGGCACAACCACTCGGCGCTGAACAGGACCTCGAAGCCGTATGCGGAGAGATCAAGGTCGGCGAAGCTGTCTTTGATCGAACAGCCCGCAGTCGCGTCGACTCGCGAGATGACGGTCTGCGCGGAGCAGCCGGGGACCAGCGTGACGGCATCCGGATACAAGGCTGGCGTCCGCTCCGCGCTGCTCCAGGCGACCCCGTCGAAGCAGCCGAGGATCCCGTGACTTCGACAGAAGAGATGGCACCACTCGGCGTTGTTCAGCGCTGCCTCTTGAACCCGAACGATTTCGTCCATCAACACGCGATCGTACGCATGGGCCACTCGACGGTCGGGGAAATTCTGCGAACACTGGGCCCGACCGCCAGCACAACCCTGGGCCAGCAAGCGATCTGCTCGTACGACAAGAAACCCTGCACATCCGCCCGGAAGAACACATGAGAGCCTCAGTCGTCCAGAAGCCAACCTTCGTCTAGTAGCGCCTCGACCTCAGAGCGTTCACGCCACACCCGCCGAGTTCCATCAAGGCTCTGAATTCGCACGAGCCCGCTTGCCTCAGTACGAGCACGTCCCGACAGGTTCTTCGGCGTGTCGAGCCATTCGAAGAACGGATCGCTCACCGCCGGTTTCACTCCCCCATCCTCCCGTCGCTCGACTGAAACGGCGGGCGCGTAACTCGCGTCGCGCTCCAGGAGCCGTTGCTTCTCACGTGTGGCTTGACGGCGGAGACGCTTGAGGGCAACGCGCTCGGCCTCAGCCGTCTCTGCTGCGCAAAGCAAATCAACCCGGCGACGGATCGTCTTGCGATCGACGCCAAACTCCAGAGCGAGTGCCGTTTGCGCCTCGCCGGCATCGATACGACGGCGCAGTTGTCTTACGTCGCCTTCCGAGAGTTTTGGTGCAGGCGCCACTTATGGAGTCTACCGGGGTGGGACATATGGTGAGACACATCGACAGGGGAGCGGTTGCGCCCCGCTAGCCTCGTGCGAACCGCGTGGCCAAGCGCCAGAATGCGGCCCGCAACGCCGAAACGAGGGAGTAAAAGGGAGCGATTTCCGGGGACTTTTAATCCCAAGGTCGCAGGTTCGATCCCTGCCCGGCCCATCCCCGAAGTCCCTGGAACTAGTTACGTGCTCGCCAGACTTCCGGCGTACTTCGTTGCCAGTACGGATTTCAGTACGGCTGATCCTCACACAGCCCGCCGACCGTGCGGCTCTCGAACAGGCCCTCGCCTGATCCCTGCGACTACGACGCCGGCACGCACGAAGGCCGCCGCGATTCCGCCGAGGTAGTTCAACGGCAGATCGGTCGAGCTGGCGCGCAAGTTCCCACCCTTGTCTCGGGCTGCGAAGAACGAAGCGATCGCGCCTGCGAAGGTTCCGGGTGAGACTTCCTCTTCCCTGACGAAGACCGATGAGTTTGCGAACTGAATTGAGTCTGATGAGGTGCGGGCGGGGACTTCATCGCGCCTCTGCAGAAGAGTGACTCAACGACCAAGGAGCGTGCTGATGTGCGAATGGAGTGGAGCAAGACAGTGATGCCCGCGATCACCCCTCACCTCGCAGCGGACCTCATCGCAGACGGCGAACAGATGCCCGTATACGTCTGGACAATCGACCACCCCGCGGGGCGCGTGCTGGTCGACACCGGCGTGATCGACTCGAGGCCCGAGATCGAGGATATGAGCCCGACGCCGCACCCCGAGAACATCCCCCGCGACGTCGCCTGCGTCATCAACACCCACCTGCATTACGACCACTGCGGCGGCAACCGCCTCTTCCCGGGCGTGCCGATCCACGTCCAGGCACGCGAGCTCGCTGATGCGCGCTCGCTCGACCCCTACACGATCCGAGAATGGGTCGACTTCGACGGCGCGACGTACGTCGAGCACGAGGGCGAAGTGGAGCTGCTACCGGGAATCCGGCTGCTGCCAACGCCCGGGCACACGGACGGGCACCAGAGCGTCCTCGTTGAGACGGGCGGGCGTCCGGTCGTCGTCGGCGGCGACGTGGCAGTTTGGTTCGGCGAGCTCGACGAGCCGCACACCGAAGGACAGCTGCGGGTGCGCGCGCTCGAGCCAGAGCTGGTCTGGCTCACGCACGAGCACGAGCCGTGGCGACCCCGCACCGTCTAAGGCGTCACTCTCTGGGCCTCCCGGGTTCCCGACAGGTCGTGGCCGCGCTCGACTAGATCGCGCTCGAGCTTTACGACGGTTCGTCGCTCGCGAGGTCTGGGCAAGCGTCATTGTCGCGCTTCCCGACCGGGATTGAGCATCCCAGGACCGAACCTGCGTCGGCTCGTATGACGTCGGGCGTAAGCACGCTCGTGCAGGCGACGGCGCACCACCGACTCACCAGCTAGTCGCTCTCACTCTTACCGGGTGCCACCTGCTTTACCCCGTCATCGATCCGTGAGGCTCAGGCGAACGAATTTCGATTCGGGTCGCGAGTTCGAGTCCCGTCGCTCCCGCTCCTGGCGAGTCAACAGGTTGCGAGCGGCGCGCACTGGTGCGCGCCGCTCACGTGTGCCGATCAACGCAGTGACTTGAATGCGGCGCGCATCTCGCCGGCGAAGAGCTCGGGCTCTTCCCAGGCGGCGAAGTGCCCGCCCCTGTCAGCCTCGTTGAAGTAGGTGAGGTTGTGGTACGCGTGCTTGACCCAGTGGCGCGGCGCCCGGAAGAGCTCGTCCGGGAACACCGTGTAAGCGACCGGGAGCTTGACGTGCGGCGGCGGATCCTTGAACGCCGCCTTTGCGCTCCGCCCGTACTCCCAGTACAGCCGTGAGGTCGAGGCGCCTGTACCCGTCAGCCAGTACAGCGTAATGTTGTCGAGGATGTGGTCGGGGGTGAGGTTGCCCGAGACCTGTCCGTCGACGAAAGCGCGGGAGATCTTCTCGTAGCTGTCGGCGTCGTGGTCGAGCATCCAGGCCGCCAGACCGATCGGTGAATCCAGAAGCGAGTAACCGATCGTTTGCGGGTGCTCGCCCATCTCGGCGATGTAGCCGCGCATCGCCACTGCGACGAACTTACTGAACTGCGCGCGGTCATCGTCAGAGAACGCGAGCCTGAGGTTGAGGGTGGCCATCAAGAGCTCTCGTGGGGCCGCGCTAAGCAAGTTGAAGTGAACGCCGAGCAGCCCATCTGGTGCCTGGCGGGCCATCGCGTCGGTGATGCTGGCACCTTGATCGCCGCCTTGGGCGACGTAGCGGGTGTAGCCGAGCCCGTCCATCAGCTGCGCCCACACCTCCCCGACACGGCCGGGATTCCACCCGACCTCCGTCGGCGCGTCAGAGAATCCGTAGCCGGGGATGGACGGAATCACGAGGTGGAACGCGTCCTCTGCGTTCCCTCCGTGGGCGGTTGGGTCGGTGAGCGGGCCGATGATCTCGAGCATCTCGACCACCGAGCCCGGCCAACCGTGCGTGACGATCAACGGCAGCGCGTCCTCGTTTTCTGAACGAACGTGAATGAAGTGGATGTCGAGCCCGTCGATCTCGGTTATGAACTGCGGCAGCGCGTTCAGCTTCGCCTCAGCCCTGCGCCAGTCGTAGTCGGTCTGCCAGTAGCGGGCGAGCTCCTGCAGCATCGCGAGCTGCACCCCCTGCGACGGATCTGTGACGAGCTCTTTGTCGGGCCAGCGCGTCTCCGCAATGCGACGGCGGAGCTCGGCCAGCTTCTCGTCCGGAAACTCGACGTGAAAGGGACGGACGTCGATCGTGGTATCGACAGTCGTACTCATGAGAACCTCCGTGGTCGGTACTAGGCGGGTGCGATGGCTTCCTCTCAGGTGGGGACGGGACAGCACCGACCCTACTCCTCCCCGTCGACCTGTAAAAGGCGATCCCAGATTCGGCGAACAGCTCCCCCGGACGGACGCTCTCGACGAAGGGCATCAACGTCTAAACAGGACCGCGAAGCAGGCGGATTACCGGGCGTCTCCCAAGGCGGATGTCGCTAGCGCGAGTCGACAGCACCAACGCCGTCGGGACGATCGAACGTGGGCAGTGCTCGTCGGTCAGACCGGTACTAGATCTGACCTAGAGGCGGCCGAGTGCGTTCGCGAGCTCTCTGTGCGAGCGCATCCCGAGCATCAAGTACTTCTTGCTTCTGTAGCGAGCTGGTGCCGTTGCTGGCGACTCGAGCGCGCGTGGACCTTCCCGGGCGTGACGATCTTTCGGCGGACCTAGTTTCCTAAGAAGCACCCCCAGTTGGTCCTTCGTCGCCAGGGTCGACCTGTGGACGCCCTGGTGATAGTGGTGGGACCCATGACCCGAGCGGCAGACCGGCCGCGCAGCCGACGTGTCCTCCGGCTGATCGCCCTGGAGCGAATCGCGCGCGGCGTGCTGCTGCTGACCGCAGGCGTCTATTTGCTCTTCAACCTCAACAGCGATTTCGGCCGGCTGACAGAACGAGTGATGCGAGCGATCGAGCTCGATCCCAGGCGGCCGTTCTTCCACCGCATCCTCGCCTATCTTCATCACCTGCACGCCTCCCAGCTGCGGATCGCCGCAACCGTCGCGCTCGGCTACGGCGCGCTCGAGCTGGTCGAGGGGACCGGGCTGTGGCTCGACCAGCTGTGGGCGGAATACCTGACCGTGATTGCGACCTCGCTCTTGGTCCCCTTCGAGCTCTACGAGCTCGTGCACCGTCCGAGTGTCTGGAAGGCGGCCGGAATCATCGTGAACATCGCGATCGTCGGCTATCTCGCCTACCTACTGAGGCGCCGGGTGAGGAGGTCACGCCCGCTCGAGCCGACGGCTACGGGCGTGCGCCTAGACGAGTCGAGCCGGTGAGTGACAGCGGCGACAGGCGAACATCGGTGCACTCACGTGCGCTGAGGTGGCCCGTCGTGGTCACGAACAAGGTCGCCGGAGTCATCCCGGACGCGGTCCAGCGATTCTTCGCTGATAACTGTCCGCAGCAGGCCGCCGGGATCGCCTACCGGGTGCTGTTCTCGATCGCACCACTGGCGATCGTGCTCGTCTCGATCTTCGGGCTCGTGCTCCAGGACGACAGCGTTCGCCACGAAGTCGTGGACACGATCGTCGATGCGCTGCCGGTATCGGCGGCGGGCCGGAAGGACGTCGAGGATGCGATTACGGGAATCGCCACGCCGGCGAGCGCCGCCGGGCTCTTCGGCCTGCTCGTCTTCGGCTGGGCTGCGTCCGGGATGATGACTGCGATCCGCCGGGGCCTCGAGTCGGCAATGGATGTCGCCGAGTCACGGCCCCCGGCGCGCGGGAAGCTCGTCGACTTCGGGCTGATCGTGGGCGCTGCGGTGCTCGTGCTCGTCACCGTGGGACTCAACCTGCTCGGCAATCTCGTACAGAGGGCCTCTGGGAGCCTGAGCGAGGCCATCGGCCTCGGGTCCGGCACGTTGGCCAGCGTCCTCTTGCATGGGGCCAGGTTCTTCCTCTCGACTGTGGTCGTGCTGTTGCTCTACCGGTTCGTCCCGGCCCGCGGGCTGCGCATCCGCGACGGCCTTGCGGGAGCGATCGCCACCGCCCTCCTCTTCCTGCTGATCTCGCTTGCGTCCGGCTGGATCAGCGAGAAGACGGCCAGGCTCAGCGTGATTTACGGCTCGCTCACGACGTCGCTCGTCTTTCTCTACTCCGTCTATCTCTACTCCTCTGCGCTGCTCCTCGGCGCCGAGATAGCCGCCGCGTGGTCGCGGCCGCAGACCGTGGATGGCGAACCGATCCTCACCCAAGTGAAACGGGCCGTGCTGGGCCTCTTCGTCAGGCAGAAGGAGTCGGCGGTCGACGAGCCGATGCCAGACGCAACTCCTGACGAAGCGTCAGGACCGCGCTCAGCGCCGCCGAGCCACTGAGGATCGCCGTGCCGTCGACGCGGTTAGGCGCCAACTCGGGCGTCCTCGGCAAGTTGCGCCTCGATTGCCTGATCGACGTTTCCGTGGATGCGGTCGGCTCCAAGGATTGCCACCATCCCGTCGGCGTCAAGGACGTCAAGGACCTGCGGCTTGACGTGGGCCAGTCGGAGCGCGACGCCGTCCGCCTTCGCGACCTCGTAGAGCTCGGCCAGCTTCGCTGCTCCCTGAGAGTCGACGAAATCGACGCCTTCGAGGTCGATGACGAGCGCATGCAGTGGCGGCTCACTTTCCCGGATGACCGCGCGGACGCGATCGTCGAGCGCCTCAGCGGTAGCGAAGAAGAGGCCGCTGTCGAGGCGCAGCGCGGCGATGCCCTGGAAGGTCTCGTCACCAGGATTCTCGTCGAGCTCGCGGAACGCCTGGCTGCCCGGTTGGCGGCCGAGCGTGGGCATGCGTGGCGAGGTCGCGACATAGATGAGCCAGCCGAGTGAGAGGACTACGCCAATCGCGACGCCCGCGAGGACTCCGGCGGAGAGCACGCCGAAAATCGCCGCGGCGGCGATCCAGAAGTCGACCCTCGCGACGCGGTGAAGGCGCCGCAGCTCACCAACATCGATCATCCCGAAGATGACAGCGTCGATGATCACTGCTGCGAGCACCGCCTTCGGAAGAGACGAGAAAAGCGGCGCGAGCACGATCAGCGTCAGCAGTACAAGGCCGCCGGTAATCAGCGAAGCGACCGGCGTTCGGGCACCCGCCGACTCGTTCAGCGAGCTTGCAGAAAGGCTCGTCGATACCGGCATCCCCTGAAACACCCCGGCCCCGACGTTCGCCATTCCTTGCGCGACCGACTCCTGGTTCACGTCGATGCGGTAGCGGTGCCGCGTTGCGAACGCTCTGGCGTCGCCCGCGGTCTGGGAGAACCCGATCAGCAGCAGCGCAACGGACGCGATGCCGATCGTCGACAGGTGCGTCCTGACGAGATCCCAGTCGGGCAACGCCGGGCTGGGCAAGCCGCGGGGGACGTGGCCAACGAGCGCAACGCCATGGGTGCCGAGGTCGAAGAGTCCCGACGCGATCAGCCCACCGACGACTAGCACCAGCGCGCCCGGAACCGCGGGCGCGGCGAACCGCAGCCCGAGAATCACGCCGAGCGATACAAGCCCCACGACAAGGGTCGTCCAGTGCATCTCGCCGAGCCCCTGGATCCAGGTGGCCAGCTCCCGCCACGCACTGTCACCGCTCGATGACGTCCCCGTCAGCTTGGGAAGCTCACCAATCGTCACGTCGATCGCGGCGCCGGCAAGAAACCCGGTGATCACTGCCTTCGACAAGAACTGGGCGATCCACCCCATCCGGAACAGCGCAAGAAGCAGGAACAGGGCGCCCGTGACCAGGGTGATCGCCGCGACGAGCTGCGCCGCCTCCTGACCTCCGAGCTTGGTCACCAACACGGCGCCCCCGGCCACCGCGGCGAGCGACGAGCTCGGCCCTGTCGAGATCTGCCGCGACGTGCAGAAGAGCGCGTAGATGATCGCGCCGGCTGCCGCCGCGTAGAGCCCGTTCTCGATGGGCACCCCGGCGATGCCGGCATAACCAAGGTTCTTCGGGACGACGAGCGCGGTGACCGCGATCCCGGCTGTCAGATCACCGCGAAGCCAGCTTCGGTCATACCTGGGCAGCCAGTCGGCAATCGGCAGCAACCGACGGACGCCTTGGCTCGGCCGATCAGCGCTCACGCGGCTCAGATCATCTCAGCCGCGCCGTGGGGGCGTTGCAGCATCGTCAGGTGACCGACTCATCCGCAGCGTCCAGCGTCCGATCAACCACAGCACTGTAATACCGCTTCAGCGGGTCCGTGCGATCGGCGGCGGAGAGCTAGTCAGGTAGGGCAGACGAGGATCCCTCCGGCGGATCGCCGGGCCCGGGCGTCTTCGTGTCCTCATGGGCGGAGCGTCTCCGCCACCACCAGACGATCCCGCCGATGAGGACCGCCCCCGCGAGAATTCCGAACGCGATCCAGCCCCACTGCGTGCTGCTCGATTCCTCGTTCTGGGACGCCGCGGCCGCAGCCGCGGCTGCGGCCGCGGCAGGACTGACTCCAGACGTTGTCGTGGCACTGGAGACCGTTGTCGTGGCTGGTGGCGGGGTTACCGCGACCACCGTTGTCGTTTGGGACTCCGTGACAGTCTGGGTCGATCGCGTCGAAGCGGTCACCGTCGGAGTCGATCGCGTGGGAGCGGTCACCGTCGGAGTCGATCGCGTCGGAGTGGTCACCGACGGCGTCGAACGCGTCGGTGTCGTCCGTATCCCGCCGCTCGTCAGCGTCCCGCCTGCCGAGCCATTTCCGCCGCCGCACGCGGCAAGAAAGCCAACCGCGAACAACGCAATCATCGCGGCGGCGCCACGCCGATCGAATGAGAAGTGCGCCCGCCTAGTGAGCACGCATGAACGGTCGCATTCGAGGGCCACCGTCCCTTCACCCGAACAGGATGAACCGCTTCCCACACGCTGGCCGCAGATCATCCTGTTCGGGTGACGTGTCGCGTCAGTTCCTACGACATCGTCGGCCATGAAGATCTCAAATGGCCTGCCACGGTCCGACCCTTCGTAACGACACATCGCTCATACCGTGGCCGGGACGCCTGCAGTGGACGAGGTCGCCCGAATCGAGGAGGTCGACGATGTCTGACCTGCATCCCAGGCGGATCACGGAACTCGTCCAAGAAGCCGTGCGGCCGTGGTTCAACGGCTCCAGCGTGAAGGACCTCGGGCGCATCGCGGCCGGACGATGACTGCTGCGCGGGCGGCGCGCCGACTGAAGCGCGTGCCGTCTCGAATACCCGGTGATCCTCGACGCTTCCTTACCGACCCGAGACGCGCGCTCATGCTCGGGCTCGTCCTGCTCGTGCTCTTCGTGCTGCTGGCGTTCATCGTGCCGCAGGCGCCGGTCGAGCTCGAGCAACGGTGGAACGAGTGGATGAGCGACATCGCCACGGCCGTGTTGAAGAACATCGCGCTCGTCTTCAACTACCTCGGGCGCGGCTTCGGGCGTGCGCTCCTGATCGCCGTCCCGGCTGCCGTGCTCTTCGTCGCCAGACGCCGGTGGTCGCTGGCTGCCTTCGCGCTGACGGAAGCCCTGACTCCGCTGATCTCCTCGATCACGAAGGCGCTCGTCGATCGTCCGCGACCGCCTGCGCCTCTGGTCCACCCCAGCGGCGCGTCGTTCCCGTCCGGGCACTCAGCCTTCGCCGGCGCGACCGCGGTAGTGGTCATCCTGCTCTTCACGCAGGTGGGCCCGCGGAGGCGAATGTGGTGGTCGCTCGCCGTGCTCGCAACGGCGGGAATGGCATGGAGCCGCACCTACCTGCACGCACACTGGCTGCTCGACGTTACGGCTGGGTCGATTCTCGGCGTGGGCGTTGCTCTAATCGTCTGCGGCGGAGTCCAGCTGCTCGCGACTCGCCGCTCCGTCGGGGCTTCTGGAGCTGGTTAGGCGTCAGCTACCGCCGAGGCTCTTACAGGAGTCGGTGCTCTTGAATGCCGAGGAGAGCGAGCCGCCCGCGTCCTTCAAGGTGCTGATCGCCGACTTGGTTTCGTTCGCGAGGCTTTGCACCTGAGGTGCGAGCGTCACGACCGTCGCGCTTAGGGCGGCGGCCGACGGATTGGCCTGGACCTGTGTGAGAGCCGTACTCGCGGCGTCGACGGTGTTGCTGATGTCGGTCGTGAGCTGATCGAGTTGCTGCTTGGCGGCTTGTCCCTGCGAGGAGTCAGGGGGCGGGACAGCCTTGATCTGCGTCAGGAGCGTCTTGGTCGCGGCCTCGGCCTGCGTGATGCTCGTCTGGAAGGAGGCCTGTGTGACTCCGCCGCTGAAGCTCGTGGCGATGCTTTTGATCGTCTGCTCCCAATTGCCGATCGCGCTGCAGACGCTGTTTGCGTACGCCTCGTTGGCCTTTGTGTCGGAACTGCCGCCGCAACCGGCCCCCACCAGGGCCAGAACACCGGTCAGCGCCAGGATCGATGCTGTGGTGACCCATCTTCTGGCATAACGACTACGACGTCGACTTCGCCCATCAAGCATCGTGAAACCTCCTTGAGTTTTCCATCGAATCGAAGAACAGCAGCCCGACTCGAGTGAGCCTGTGATGTTGAGTGATCAAAGCTTCCCTTTGCGTCCCTGTTACGCAATCGCGAACACGAACTCCGACATCGACGCACGCCCCGATCCACGGAGCCCGCTACGAAGTCGCTTCTGCCACGCTAGGCCGGACCCGCGTGGTCGCTCATCATGCTGATCGGATGATTCGCTCAGACGGTCCGAACGCCGGCTGAATCTGCGGCCTGAGAACGTTGTTCTCGGGACAGATCCGCTCGCCACGATCGGGTCATCCGCCGAGCGAAGCCGGCCTTGAGCCCGATCATCCAGATCGGATGACGTGGTGCTGTGAACACCCTCGTAGGTTGCTCCATGAGGCATTCCAGCGTCTTGACGTTGGGTGGTCCGCATTCGAGAAGGAGGAGAACCATGACATCTGCCACCAACGCGCCGGTCGATCTCTACATAGCGACCTATCCTGATCCGGACGCCGCCCGAGGAGACTGGGACACCATCAAGCAACTGGCCAAAGACGATGTGATCAAGGTCGACGGGCTCGTCCTCGTCAGCCGCCGCGCCGACGGCAAGATCCAAGTTGACGACGACTTCCACGAGACCGCAAAGGGCGCCGTTTGGGGCGCGGTCGGTGGAGCCGTCGTCGGACTGATCTTCCCGCCCGCCCTGCTCGCGAGCGCCGCGGTCGGCGCGGGAATCGGAGCGGGCGCCGGCACACTGGTGTCGCACGCACAGAAGGAAGAGATCAAGGCAGATGTCGACGACACGCTGCCGCCCAACAGCTCCGGCATCGTGGCGATGTTCGAGGAGACGTGGGAAGACGACATCGACAAGGCCCTCTCGAGCGCCAGCAACGTCACGAAGGAGAAAATCGACGCGGACAGCGCGGACCAGGTCAAAGCAGCGGCGAGCAAGAAGTAGCCGGGTGCGACCGCCCACTGCGAATGACTAGAGGTTGGGCTCGTGACCTTCATCGGTATCGCGGTCAGATAGCCTCGCCAACTCGTAGGCAGCTCCCCAAAACGATGACACTGTCATGAGCCTGGTCTGGGCGGGGCTCATCATCGTGGTTGTTACGGCCCTTGCGATCACGGTGATGCTACTTGTTCGCAGCCGGGCTCCGGCGGGGAGCCGCTTCGAGGACGGAGACCGCGCGGCCGGCGTCTTTGGCGTCCTAGCAACCGGGTTCGCCGTGCTCCTCGGCTTCGTCGTCTTCCTGGCGTTCGAGAGCTTCGACACCTCGCGTAGCGGCGCCGAAACGGAGGCGCAGATCGTGACGCAGCAGTTCGAAACGGCGCAGTTCTTCCCGGTTGCAGTTCGTGCGCGCCTTTCGGGCGAACTCGTCTGCTACGCACGGACGGTGATCCACCAGGAATGGCCGAAAATGGAATCGGGCACCCTCGGGGACATAGTGAATCCATGGGGCGTCGCCACGTTCCGCACTCTCAAAACCGTCGAGCCGAAGTCCGCCTCCGAGCAGGCGGCGTACGCGAAATGGCTCGACCAGCGCTCCGACCGCGAGAACGCGCGGTCCGACCGAACCCACGGCGCCGAGGGGGTGATCCCGGTGCCGCTGTGGATCGTGCTGCTGATCAGCGCGGTGACCATCTTCGTGTTCATGCTGTTCTTCGCGGACAGCGCCGAGGGCGTCGGCGTGCAGGCGACGATGATGGGCGGCGTCGCGATTGTGATCTCGTCGACGCTGCTACTCCTTTGGTTCCTCGACCACCCCTACCACGCCGGCGTCGGTAGCCTCCGGCCGGTCGCGATGGAGCGCGCAATCCGCGTCCTCGACCAGGAAGCGGCCGTGGTCGGTGGGAAGCTCACGATCCCCTGCGACGCGCGAGGGATCCCGACCGGCGGCTGAGACGGCGACTGCGAAGCACCTCGTGCTGCAGGCGTCATCGTTTCGTCGGCGGCTCTTCGCGTCAGCGTGCGCGCAATACCTCAACTGGTCATCTCGATGTCTCCTTTACCGGGCGTCCGCAGATGCCGATAGGACGGAGGCGCTATGAGACAGGTGCACGTCATTGCGACCTGGCAGTCCGAGCACCTCGTCGAGCTCGCGGACGAGGACGCCCTCGATGACCTCGTGGAGGTGCTCCAGACGCAATCGAACGTGAAGCTCGTGGGCTACACCGCTCAGCCGCTCGAGGAAGCCGTGGACGTGGCGATCGACGAGCTGCTCGATCGGTAGTTCGGGCCGCGAGCCACGTAACAATTAGACCGTCTAATCGACCGTTACGGCTCCGAATTGGGAAGTGCCGGGCAGACCTGACAGCCTTGCGAACTTCGAGCGGGGACAGGCTTTCGAATCTCGCGTCGGGCGGCGCCGCAATCGTCCCTCGCGTTCCCCCAACCAGAAGCCTGCCCCCGCCCGTTACTTGCCAAGCTGCTCTAGCGTCGCGTTACGATGCGGCCCGGCTGGCGCCTCTTCGTCGCGCGCGCGGTGACGGATCCTTGGAGATCGCAGAGACCCCCGCCGCCACTCTTTGTCCGTTCTCCTCGACGACCTCGAACTGAACGACCAGATGCGCACAGCGTCCAACGGGAACTTCTCCCGGCGAGAAACCGTCGCGATGGACGTAGAGCCGCTCGCCTTCATCGGTCAGGATGAAGCCGTGTTCCTTCTGCTCGTTGAACCACAGCATCTTCCCCTGCATTCTGGTCAGCCTTTCTTCGAAGTCGATGCCTGCAAGAAAGAGAGATGCGCGCACATGGCGCGCATCTCTTCTACGCGTGTTAAGCCAGTTGGACGACGTTCTTCGCCTCGGGACCCTTGGGGCCTTCGGCGGCTTCGAACTCGACCTTCGCACCCTCGGTCAGTGACTTGAAGCCGTCACCTGCGATGGCGCTGTGGTGGACGAACAGATCCTTACCGGCGTCCTCGGGGGAAATAAATCCGTATCCCTTGGAGTCGTTGAACCACTTGACAGTTCCAGTTGCCATAGAAAAAACACCTCCTCTACCAATTCACGAACGGTAGTGGAGGCGCAATTGCCAACCAGTTACTCGCTCTAGACAAGCCAGTTTAGCAGCTAGTCGGTCTAACCGGCCCGCACGACAAAGAACGCGATCGCCACGTACTGGCAGGAGACACCAACGATCGTGAGCGCGTGAAAGAGCTCGTGATAGCCGAAAACGGCCGGTAGGGGATCCGGGCGACGACGTGCGTAGACGATCGCGCCGGCGGTATAAGCGAGGCCGCCGACAACGAGGAGGGTCACCGCCGCCGGATGCAGATGCTCAATCATTTGCGGGAGTACCACCACTGCAACCCAGCCAAGCGCGATGCCGATTGCAGCCGCGAGCCATTTCGGCGCGGCAACCCACACGAACTTGAGCAGCGTCGCTGCAATCGCACCGGCCCAGACGACGGTAAGCACCACCGGGCGCCAGGCTCCCTGCAACACGAGCAGCGCCACAGGCGTGTACGTGCCCGCGATCAGAAAGTAGACGCCGGCATGATCGATGCGGCGTAACCAGAGACGCGCGCGCGGCTTCCACGTCACACGGTGATAGAGCGCGCTGGCTCCGAAACATGCGACCACAGACGCTGCAAAGACTGCGGCGGCGGCGCGTGCGCGTCCCGCGTTCGCGCCGACGATCAAGATCGGTGCGATTACGACCGCGATGAAGAACGCGACTTGATGGAGAACGCCGCGCAACTTCGGCTTCTCGGGCTCGACCTCGCCCGGCAACTCGATGCTCTGCGTACTAATGGGTCGAGCCGAGCTGTTCTTCTTGTTCTTGTCCTTCCACCGGTTCCACTTGCTCTCCCTCAGGAAGATCGCCGCCGAGCACGGGCTCAGTCTCTCCCGCGAGTCGTTCGGCTGCCGCGTTCTGCTTCTTCTCCTGCTTGAGAGCGCGCTTTTCCTTGACCCTCCGCTCTCGTTCCATCTTCGCAAACGTCTGCTGTCTCTTAGAGCCCATCTAGCTCCTTTTCACGGCGGTGATGAAAGGAATGTCTAGGGACCGCCGGACGTCACCATAGCCTGAACGGCGCGTGCCCGACGGCTTTTCGCTCTAGGAGAACGGGCCGCTGTCGAAGTGGCGGAAGCCCTCGCCGTGCCTCCCGAACAGCGGCCCGGCGCCGCCGGTCGTGTTCACGAGGTCCGCGATCCGCTGCTTCAACCGGGTCAGCATCTCGTCTGCCTGGGCTTGCGTGATTCGTTTGGCCGAGACGGCCTTGTCGAGCTTTTGCTTCGCGTCGGCGACGAGCGCGGCGACGAGGCCGTCCGCCGTCTTGTCGTGGTCCTTCGCGACCTGGGCAAGGCTCTTACCGTTCTCGAGCTGGGTTCGAAGTTGGGCTTCCGTCACGCCGATGTATGCCGCGGCGGCATCCAGGCCGCCGAAGAAACCCAAGTGGTGACCGCCCTCGCGGTGAAGTCCACCGATCAGCGGGAAGTCACCCGACTCGAGACGTTGCTTGAGCTCTGCGCCTTGTTCCTTCGTCAATCGCCCGGCGGCGACCGCGGCGTCAACTTGGTTGACAAGCGCTTGCTTCAGTGCATCGCTGAGC
>Ga0207648_10002797_pt1 | contig 18509 bp, 19 predicted proteins | sample KBSMisM32_FD_184310 | JGI IMG/M metagenome (GOLD analysis project Ga0207648, IMG submission 184310) | Miscanthus rhizosphere microbial communities from Kellogg Biological Station, Michigan, USA - KBS Miscanthus M3-2 (SPAdes) (version 2) | ecosystem: Host-associated > Plants > Roots >...
CGACGGGTCGAACCCTCAATATCGGTGAACAGGAATGTCACGACCCCCGAAGGCCGGCCCCCGCGGACACTCGCACAGGATGTCACACAACGCCCACGTCAACCGGCCAATCGCGACTGACTTTCGAGACTCTCGGAAGTCGTCAGATTTGAGACGGTCTGGAGTCCGTGTCAACAAAAGCCGTTCGGGGTCAGTACGATTCCGCATTTTCGGTCGCCCGCCGACCCTCCGCAAAGGGCAGGACCCCGCAGACTGCGGGGTTTCATTAGGGAACCTAGTCCGACGCGACCGGGAGGTCCGGGCAGACCTTGATGTAGTCGATGTCGGGTGAGACCCAGTCGCGCCATTGTTGGTGACTCATGTTGGCGGTCAGCTTGGCGCACAGCATGTCCGGGGACGCCCAAGCTGGCCACACCCGCAGTGTGGCGTCTTTGCTGGCCGATGCGAGGCGGTATCCGTCGGGGCTGAACGCAACACTGTTGACTTGGCCGGTGTGGCCGGTGAGCGGGTCGCCGATCGTTTGGCCGGTGTCGGCGTCCCACAGCCGCACCCTGCTATCTCCGCTCGCGCTGGCCAGCCGGTGCCCGTCGGGGCTGGACGCCACACTGTTGACCCCACCGGCGTGGCCGGTGAGCGGGTCGCCGATCGGTTCGAAGGTGTCAGCGTCCCACAGCCGCACCGTGCTATCCCAGCTGGCCGATGCGAGGCAGTGCCCGTCGGGGCTAAAGACCACATCGGTCACCCCGTTGGTGTGGCCGGTGAGCGGGTTGCCGAGGGGTTGGCCGGTGTCGGCGTTCCACAGCCGCACGGTGGCGTCTTTGCTGGCCGATGCCAGGCGGTGCCCGTCCGGGCTGAACGCCACACCGAACACCGCATCGGTGTGGCCGGTGAGCGGGTCGCCGATCGGTTGGCCGGTGTCGGCGTCCCACAACCGCACCGTGGCGTCTTTGCTGGCCGATGCCAAGCGGTGCCCGTCCGGGCTGAACGCCACACCCCGCACCCCGCCGGAGTGGCCGGTGAGCGGGGCGCCGATCGGTTCGCGAGTGTCGGCGTCCCACAACCGCACCGTCCCGTCCATGCCGGTGCTGGCCAGCCGGTGCCCGTCCGGGCTGAACGCCACACTTTCCACCGCGTCGGTGTGGCCACCAGCGAACCGGTTGCCGAGGGGTTGGCCGGTGTCGGTGTTCCATAGCCGCACCGTGCTATCCCAGCTGGCCGATGCCAGGCGGTGCCCGTCCGGGCTGAACGCCACATCGGTCACCGCGTTGCTGTGGCCGGTGAGCGGGTCGCCGATCGGTTCGCCGGTGTCGGTGTTCCACAGCCGCACCGCGGTGTCGTCGCCGGTGCTGGCAAGGCGGTGCCCGTCCGGGCTGAACGCCACACCGAAGACCGCATCGGTGTGGCCGGTGAGCGGGGCGCCGATCGGTTGGCCGGTGTCGACGTCCCACAACCGCACCGTCCCGTCCATGCCGGTGCTGGCAAAGCGGTGCCCGTCGGGGCTGAACGCCACACCCCGCACCCCGCCGGTGTGGCCGGTGAGCGGGTTGCCGATCGGTTGGCCGGCGTCGGCGTCCCACAACCGCACCGTGGCGTCCTTGCTGGCCGATGCCAGGCGGTGCCCGTCCGGGCTGAACGCCACACTCACTACCAGGTCGCCGTGGCCGGTGAGCGGGGCGCCGATCGGTTCGCCGGTGTCGGCGTCCCACAACCGCACCGTGGCGTCCTTGCTCGCCGATGCCAGGCGGTGCCCGTCAGGGCTGAACGCCACACTTTCCACCGTGTCGGTGTGGCCGGTGATGATCTTGAGCGTGCTGGCCCGTTGGACCACTGCGTTGTAGAGCGCGTTGTACAGAACACCGTCATCGGGAGTGCTGAGGGTGTGAGCGGCGAGGATCTGCTGAAATGCCCGCGCGTCTCCGCCGGGTTGGGTGCCGCCCAGCATGCCCTGGGCTTGCGCGATCAGCTTCTGCGCGGTCGCGGCCCGCAGATTGGCCTGGGCTTGTTCGCGGGAGGCGGCCAGTAAGTCGCGCACGCCGGTGAGGCGTTGCTGAAACTCGGTGGTGTCGGCCAGGGTTTCGGCGTCGGCCAGGCGGGTGCCGGTCAACAGCCAGGCCGGGTCGTGCCCGCTCGAGCGCCAGGCCGCGGCGATACGGTGCAGGTCGTCGGCAGTTTTGAGGTTGTGGCGCTGGCTGGCCAGCCAGCCGGCGAGTTGGTCCCATTGGCGCAGCAGGCTTTCCAACGCGACTTCCACTACCATCTGGCCGTCGCGGGTGTCTTTGACCAGCAGCCGCTTGTCCACCATCTGTTGGATCAGGGAGTGGCTGGCGGCGGGCAGGTCGTCCCAGCCGGCCAACCGGCGCATGGGTTGGTCATTGTCGGGGTTTATGGTGGCCAGCCACGGAATGAACGCATCGTGCAGCGTTTCGAGCTGTGCTTGGCGCTGCTCGGCGTCGGCGGCCAGCAGGTTGTCCACCTCGGTCTGCACCATCTGGGCCATGCCGCCCATCGACTCGTACTCGGCCACCGTCAGATCCCCGTCGTCGCCGAAATCGTGATAGAGGCGCTCCAGCGTCAGCGCCAGCAGCGGCAGCGCATCGGCCCCTTCGGCGGTCTCGGCCAGCAGCCGGTCGACGAGGGCGGGTTCGATGCTCAGCCGCCGCCCGGCTTGTGTGGCCCGGCGCGCTGGGCCGGTGATGACCTCGGCGTAACCGGCGGGCAGCATGGGTTTCAATTCGGCGAATACCAAGTGATGCATCCCCGCCAATTCCGGGGCGGTCTGCAATGGCTCGTAGCGGTCGGCGCGGATCGTGACCGCCACGATCAGGGCCGGGGTCACGCCAACCTCGTGCTGCACCAACGAGGCCAGCATCTCCAAAAAGCGTGGGGCCTCCGGTCCGGCATCGGCGTTGAACAGTTCCTCAGCCTGATCCACTGGCAGCACCAGGGTGGGGGCGGGCTGATCGGCGGCTACATTCAGCTGCCGGGCGCGTGCAATCTGGCGGGCCTCCTCCAACCAGCCCCGCAGATTGTCGACCTGTTCGGGGTGGCAGGCTTTCTTGATCTGCCCCGCCATCGGGTGAGGCAACCCCAGGTCAGCCCGCAGCTCATGAATGGCGTGGGCGAGGCCGAGTTCACCGGTGAGCACCGCGCGTTCGGGGCGCACGATATTCATAGGGAGGAAGCGGCGGTCGTCGCGACGTAACCGGGGCAGCAGCCCGGCCCGCAGAAACGACGACTTGCCCGCACCCGACGGGCCGAGCACCACGAACAGAGACTCCACCCCCGTCGAACGCATCCCGTGCAGCACATCCAGCCCGCGGAGAATCTGGGCGTCGCGCCCGAAAAACACCGCCGCATCAACATCTTCCAGCGGTGCCCACCCCCGATACGGGGCACGGTCGGGGTCGCCCGGCGGCGGCCACGCGAAATGCTCGGCCCCGATCCCCAACGCGCGCAAAGCGTCCAGCAGCCGCTGTAGGCCCACGGTGTCCAACACCACGGGCGCTGCGCCATCGGCGATGTCGACGTCGGTAGTGGGCCCGTGGTCAGGGAACAGGTCACAGCGCTGCCATTCGGAGGTGATGTTGGTGTCGGGCACTGGCTCCAGCCGGGCGCACACGATCGTCTTGCCCAGATTCTCGGCGTAGCGGAACTCGGTCTGGCACTCGCGCGAGGCCTCCCAATGCTTGGACAGCAGGCAGATCACCGCCTCGCAGCGCGTGTTGGCCTGCTGCAGCGCCTGCCTCCACCGCTCCCCAGGCCGGATACCGGTGTGCGGGTCCAGATCCAAGAAGATCTCCTCGGCCAGACCCGGCTCCTGCTCAATCAACCACGCCTTGACCGCCACCGCCTGGCGGCTATCCCGGCTGGAATGGCTCAAGAACACCCGCGACACGCTTCACCCCCATCGGCACAGGCCTGCGCAGCAGCGCAGTCGGGCACCACCACGGATTGTCGCGCCTACCAATCGCCTCGCCTGCCGAAACCGGCGGAATTTGTGGAAAATGCCTGACCGGGCCGACACACCCCAACGGGAGCGCAGAATACAAATGCGCAGCCCGTGTCAGTTCTCCGACTATGCAAATGCTGACGATCCCCGCTGCATACGTAGTGAGACGAAGTTTGGAGACTCTCGTATCTCGTCTATTTCGAGACTTCGTGTACTCACGACGATGAGCGCATGCGGTCGAGGAGATCCGCGACACGGTCCTGGATGTCGTCGCGGACCAGCCGCAGGGGCTGTCCGATAAACGGTGGATCTGATCCTGGCATCGGTTAGTTGCCAGTCGGAGTGATCCGGCCGTTGAAGGTGATCGCGAACGCGTTGAGTACGGGCTTCCACCTCATCGCCCATCGTGCCTTACCGCGGCCGGTGGGGTCTAGGGATCGGGTTACCAGGTAGAGACACTTCATCGCGGCCTGCTCGGAGGGAAATGCCCGCGGGCCCGAATCGCCCGCCGGTAGCGGGCATTTAGTGATTCCACCGCGTTCGTGCTGCAGATGACCCGGCGGATCTCCACGTCGTAGTCCAGGAACGGGACGAACTCGCTCCAGGCGTTCTCCCACAGCCGGATGATCGCCGGATACTGCCCACCCCACTTGGCGGTGAATTCGACGAAACGTTCCTTGGCTGCGGCCTCGGTCGCCGCGGTGTAGACCGGTCGGATGTCCTTGGCGATCTGATCCCAATACTTGCGCGACGCATAGCGAAAGGTGTTGCGCAACAGGTGAATCACGCATGTCTGGATCACCGCGCGATCCCCGACGGTGTTGATCGCCTCGGGTAGTCCTTTGAGGCCGTCGCAGACCACGATGCACACATCGGTGGTGCCGCGGTTCTTGATCTCGGTGAGCACCGCCAGCCAGAACTTCGCGCCCTCTCCACCGTCGCCGGCCCACAAGCCGAGAATGTCGCGCTCGCCGGCACAGGTGACCCCGATCGCGACGTAGATCGGTCGATTGGTGACCTGGCCGTCGCGCACCTTGACGAAGATCGCGTCGATGAACACCACCGGATACACCGGGACTCCAGCGGCCGGTTGCACCACTCGGTCATCTCCTCGATGACCTTGTCGGTGATCCGCGAGATGGTGTCCTTGGACACCGTGGCGCCGTAGACGTCGTCGAAATGGGCGGCGATCTCGCCCGTCGTGAGCCCCTTGGCGGTCAGCGACAACACGATCTCGTCGATGCCACTCAGCCGCCGTTGGCGCTTCTTGACGATCTGCGGAACGAAGCTGCTGTTGGTGTCCCGCGGCACCTCGATCTCGACCGGGCCGATCTCGGTGAACACCGTCTTGGCCCGAGTTCCGTTGCGCGAGTCCCCGATCCCCGCCCGGCCGGGTCATGCTGGTCATAGCCCAGGTGCTCGGACATCTCTCGGCGTCCAGCGCCGTTTCGAGCACGTTCTTGGTCAACTGGTTGAGCAGCCCGTTCGGGCCAACCAGCTCGACCCCTTGTTCTTTGACCTGCGCGAGCAACTGCTCGGCAAGCTGCTTATGATCCACGTCGATCGCCACGGATTCGAGTGTTTCGGACCCGGGGCGATCGCCGCGGCCTGCGCGCCCGGCGCTCCACTTATGCGCCGTTTATTGCGTCATCGAGCAGCTCAGCGACCTGTGTGTGAGTTTTGCCGCGTGCCATGTATACGTCTTGCGTCATCGACACCTTGGAATGCCCGAGATGGTCGGCCCCGAAACGCGCGGCCAGGCCCCGGCCGTCTATGAGCGTCGCGAGTGTCTTGCGGAAGCTGTGTGTGGTGACTTCCGGCACTCCTAAGCGCGCGCGATGCGCCAGTCGCGGCCGAAGTTACTCGGGTCACGCCACGTTCCCGCCGTAGACGGGAACATGATCACCGGGTGCTCGCCGAGGTAAGGCAGCGTGCCAACGGGACCGGTAAGACACGAATGCCGTTCTCCTGCAACAGCAATAGCGACCTAGCGGCAATCGTTGAGATTGGCCGACTGGTAAAGCGGTTTTACCTGACGGGTCGGCCCGTCACGCGTGGGCTGCTAGCGCGCCGTCGAAATCCACACGGCCGCAGGCCCTTCCAGTGCGGTACAGTGCTTGTTGAGCGGCGGCCCGTAGACGGTCTGGTCGCATGTGCGGCAGGTCCAGGTGGTGTGCCCGCCGCCGTGGCCGAGGCAGGCTTGATGCCGGCCCTCAGGTGGCGGCAGCACCTGCACCGCGCCGGCCATCACTTCCCGTGCAGGCGCCAGCGCTTCTCGTCCGCACCGTATGTGCGCGGGAATATCCCCGCCAGCTTCGATTCGCTGCTCGTCGGTATCTCCGGTGTCGCCCAGGCGCACTTGGCGCGGAAGGTTCGGCGACGCAACCCCGCCGGTACGCAATGTTGGGATGACCACTTCCGACACGTAATCGTGGATCTGCATGAGTTCGGCCCCAGGCGCCACCCATACCTGCCCGGGCCGTTGGACGTGCACCGCGGTCGTCGCGTCCACCTCGCCCGGACGGTCGTCGAGGCCCTCAGCGATGACAAAGCCGGGCTCGACCGGGTGCATCGTGATGTCATAGCGGCCCGGGGATTTGATTGGTGCGGTGAGGCATTGTGCGGCCGGACGCGACGCGGATCGCCCGGTGCTTGTCGGCGTTGGAGTAACCAGCAGAAGTAACAACGGATGCGCCCATCGCGGTGTGCTCGACGTCGTGGGCGGGATGCACCTAGCCTTCGGTAAGCACGGTGCCGAACACGGGGACTGGTCCCAGCGCATCTACGAGGCCGCGCTCACCCGCTTCCCCTTCGCGATGTCGCCACACCCACCATCGAATGCCTCGACGAGACACAGACCAACATCTCCTCGACACCGCTGGGCGTCCGCCAGCAGTGGCGCCACATCGACCGCACCACCCTGCCCGCTTACGCGCGACGCGTCCCGAGCGGCCGGCCCGCTGCGCGGCGGAGGCCTGCGAGATCGGACCTCACCGGGCTGCGCCAGAACCGATCCGAGCAAGAATCCCGATTATGATCAAGTTCCGCGAGGGCCTGCGCCCGCCGGTGCCGCTCGACGAGGTGGAGGACATGTACTGGGACGCCCGGCCGGACGATGCTGACACCTGGGTTCCGTATGCCCAGCTCGATGAGGCGGTTCGGTTGGCCCGGCGCACCGGCAAGCTGGTGTCAGCGCTGCCCAGCGTCGTCGAGCCCGGCCAGGACTGTACGGAGACACTGCTGTCTGGTCGGCCCCTGCTGCCGTGGCAGTTATCGGCAGAGCGAGCGCGTACCGACGAGATCACCGTCCAGTCGTCGATGATCGTCGTGGCGCGGATGCTCTGGCAGCGCATCGGCGGGTTCGATCAGCAGTTCGTCGGCTGGGGCGGGGAGGACAACGCCTTCTGGCAGGCGGCGCGGCATTCCACTTGTGGCACCCGAGCACTGATGTGGTGACGCGCAAAATGGATCCGCTGTACCAGAAGAACCTCGATCGCTGGCTGTGCTATGCCGAGGCGACTACTGAGGACGAGCTGCGGCAGATCCAAATTGCCTAGGGTCATCGTGTTCTGTTTCGGGGGCCGCAGAGCCAACATGGAGCTGCAGCTTCCGCTTGTCCGGCGCATTCTCGACGAGCACCCCGATGTCGAGTATCACCTCTGGAACCTGGCCCGCAACGCCGAGGACGCCGCCTACCTGAACACCATCGCAGGTGATCGGATCACGGTCCTCAACGACTTCTACGGCACCCAGCCTTGGCTGGCGTTCAACGACATCTACCGGCACTACGCCGCTGCCGAGTTTGCCGACCGGCTCTTCGTGAAACTCGACGACGACGTGGTGTTCATTCAGACCGACCGGTTCTCGGAGTTTATCGAGGCCATCGAGGACAATCGCGGCTGTGTCGTCTCCGCGAAGGTGATCAACAACGGGGCCTGCACACCGATCGAGTCCGATCTGCACTCGCAGTTCGCCACACTGGGTATTCCGTTGCTGGATGTCCACCTCAGCGGTGCCTATGCCGAGATGTGCCACCACTACCTGCTCAACAACTGGGTCGGCATGATCAACCAGCCCACCCGTCTCATCGCGACCGAGGACTGGCTGTCGATCAACCTGATTGGCTACGACTGGCGGACCGGCGTCCGGATCGCCGATCGGCTCGGAACACCGACACCGGAATTGATCGCAGGCCGCAATTTCTCGGCCGAGACACTGCTGGGTGACGAGGGCATGGTCAACACTCTGCCCCGCCTGGTCCTGGAGGGCTTCCTGGCCGCCCATCTGTACTTCGGCCCGCAGCAGATGAGCGATGCGCTCCTGGCCGACCTGCGCGCAGGGTATGCCCACGCCGGACAGCGATACCTGGAGGGCGAATGGGCGGCGACAGCGTAGCGGTTGTCATTCCTTTTCGCGATCGTGGTATTGACCCGAGGCGCGCAGCCAACCTCAAGCGTGTGGTGGGGCAGTGGCAGGCCTACAACTTTGCGCCCATGATCGTCAGCGACGGGCGGGAAGGCAGCGCCCAGTTCAACCGATCGGCCGCGTACAACACCGCCGCCCGTCACCTGGACGCCCAGGTGCTGATCTTCGCTGAGTCTGACATGCTCATCTCACCCAGCCAGATCACCATCGCCACCGCGATGGCCGTCGAGTCCCCCGGCTTGGTGGTGCCGTTCACCGAATACCGCTATCTGTCGGCGAAAGACTCCGTGAAGGTGCGTGGCGGTGACATACCGGAGCGTTTCACCCCCGAATCCATCATGAAAGACGGCGCGAGCATTGGGGCTATCAATGTGGTCTCCCGCCAAACCCTGGATGCCATCGGCTGCTGGGATGAGTCCTTCGAGGGGGCCTGGTACGACGACGTGGCGATGAAGATCGCCTTCGAGGTGTGCGCAGGCCCCACCCGGTGGGTCGATGGCCCGGCCTCGCACCTTTGGCATAAACCAGGTTTGGGTGGGTCGCCTCTAACCGCAGAAGACGAGGCTGCTACTGCCCGGAACAAAGAGCGATTAGAGCTATATCGACAGGCCACCACCCCGGAGCGTATCCGCGAGCTGACTGCGGGTGGGCACTAGCTTCGCTTAGGTGGCGATGAAGGTGGCGAAGTTTGGTCATGTCCAGCGCCAGCCCGGTCGGGTCCAGCCCGAAGTCGGTGACCATGCGGCGGGAAAGCCGGGTCTCGATCCCGCGCAGCTGCCCCTCGCCGAGACGGTCCATCGCGTCCCAGAACCGACGGTGATCCACCGCGGCCCGGTTCAGCCGCACCCACCGCGGGGTTGCGACCAGGACATGCGGTGAAGCTAGTGCTATCCAGGAGGGACTGCGGCGGTTATCGCGGACCGGCCCGAACGCCGACCTTCGAGGCGCTGAAAGTGCTTGCCGCGCAGACTGATCAGCGGTTAGACGGAATCAGACGCGGGCGAGTTCGCCGCCTTCCACCCTGCGCAGCCGCCACTCACCGTCGCCGAGCAGTTCCAAATGCTCCTCGTGATGCTGGCCGACAGTGCTGCGGTGGGTGACACTGACCAGGACGGTGTCCGGGAGCTCGGTGCGCACCATGTCGTACAGCATGAACTCCAAGCCCTCGTCGAGCGCGGATGTCGCCTCGTCGAGGAATGCCACCTTGGGTTTGGTCAACAGGATGCGCGCGAACGCGATGCGCTGCTGCTCGCCGGGCGAGAGCACCTTGGCCCAGTCGGCCACTTCGGAGAGACGCTTTGAGCACTGCGGCAGCGCCACCTTGGTCAGCACACCGTGCAGGTCCTCGTCGGGAATCTCGCCGGGTTCCTTGGGGTAGGACACCACCGCGCGCAGGTCACCGAGCGGTACATACGGCATCTGCGACAGGAACATCGTCTCGTTGGCGCCGCCGGGGCAGCGCAAGGTGCCTGTGGTGTACGGCCACAGCTGGGCCAGGCTGCGCAGCAGCGTGGTCTTACCGACGCCCGACTTGCCGGTGATGATCAACGTGTCGCCAAGGTTCAGGCGCAGATCCAGCGGCCGGATCAACTGCTCGCCGGCCGGCGTACGCACCTCGACGTCGTCGAGTTCGACCAGGCAGTCCCTGCTGGGCGTGACGGTCAGCGACGGCAGCGCGCGACCCTCCTCGTTGGCCGTCACCAGCCCGTGCAAGCGGATGATCGACGCGCGCCAGCCGGCGAAGCTGTCATAGGCGTTACGGAAGAACGACAGTCCGTTCTGGATGTTGCCGAACGCCGTCGCGGTCTGCGTGACGTCGCCGAACTTGATCTGCCCGGCGAACAGCCGGGGCGCCTGGATCAGCCACGGCGGCAGGATGATGATCTGGCTGATTGAAAAGTTCCAGCCAAAGAAGCGGATGATGCGGTTGATGTAGCGCTTGTAGTTCGACACCACCGGTTGGAATCGCCGATGCAGCTGCAACCGCTCCGCGGCTTCGCCGCGGTAGAAGGCCACCGATTCCGCGGCATCCCGCAACCGCACCAGGGCGTAACGGAACGCGGCGTTGTACTTCTCGTTGTTGAAGCTCAGCCAGATGATCGGGCGGCCGATCCAGAATGCGACGATGGACGCGAGGAGGACGTACGCGAAACAGATCCAGAGCATCGCCCTGGGCATGGTGACGCCGAACAGCGTCAAGTTCCCGGACAGGTGCCACAGGATCGCGGTGAACGAGATCACCGAGACGACGGCGTCGATCGCGCCGAACAGCAGCGTGTTTCCGGTGGTGTTGTTCGGGGTGTTGGGCAGCGGCCCGACTCCGGCGGTGAAGATGTCGATATCGGACTGGATGCGCTGGTCAGGGTTGTCGATCCGCTCGTCGATGAAGCGCCCGCGGTAATACGCCTGGCCGGTCAACCAGTCACCGGTCAGCCGGTCGGTGAGCCAGACCCGCCAGGCCAGCATGAACCGCTGCATCATGAACAGGTCGAGCATGACGCGGGCGATGTGCACGGTGGCCAGGATCGAGAAGATGCCCAGCGAGGTATAAAAGCCGTGCTTGCCAGACTCTTTGACCGCTTCGTCGCCTGCGCCGATGCCGGTGAACGCGGCCTGCGCCGCCGACATCATGTCGTTGCCCTGATAGCTGAACAACACGTTGAGGCGCACCCCGACGATCACCGACAGCAGCAGTGCCGCCAGCCACAGCCACACCTTCACGCTGTGCGGGCCGGTGAAGTAGGCGCCGGTGATGCGCCAGAACTGCCGGCCCCACGTCGTATAGCGCGCAATCAGCACCAGCACCACCAGGGTGCACACCGCGGCGATCGCCCACGCCGTGGCGATCCAGATCGCCGAATCGAACAGCGCGCGCCCCCAGTCGATCGAGAACGCAAACAGATCGTTCACCAGTGACTTCTCCTACCCCGGGGTTCTCCCGTATTGCGCGCAACTCTGCGGCGAAGCTACCGCAGCGACCGCCCGCGACGACGCCGCGCAGCTTTCAGCGGAACATCGCCTTCAGGTGGCGCACCAGCTCGTCGGTGTCGACGACGCCGCGCGCGGCGATACCGAGGTAGCCGTCGGGACGAATGACCAACACGGACGTGGCAGAGGCGTCGTAGTTGCGCGCGAAGTCACCATCGGCGTCGCGGATCAGGGGCAGCACGGTACCTGCCACGTCCGCGCCCGGTGCCGCGACCCGGTAGACGTCCATCTGCCCGTGCGCGGCCTGCACCACAGTCGGCGGCCGCTTCCAGGCCCGCGACGTCGTCCGCGCCGGCGGCGTTGTCGGCATGGAGGAGGGTGGTGTGATCGCGGCCCAGCAGGGTGTACAACCGCATGGGGTCGCTGACCGCCTGGCGGGTCAGCCCCCTGGCGTCGGGCGCGCGGCCGCCTCCGTCGGACCCGACGATCGGGCTGTCCGCGTAGGAGATCAGCAGTTGCGCCTCTCGACGGATGACGAAGCTGGGATCCGTTGAGTCCGAACCGATTCCCTCGCGGGCATTGCGAACCGCGCGGCCGACCATTGCGGCATGGACATTTTCAAGACCCCACGTGACGCGGCCGTCGCCGCCCAGCGGAATCCGGTCCTGTGGCCGGGAGCGGTTCGCCGGTTACGGCGTAATGGGCTGCCGTTCCGCAGCGGACGCTATCTGGCGATGCGGCACATATGCATCGCCCGTCGCGCCCAACAGGGGACGATCAATCCGTTCTGCCGGAAAACCGGCCCGAGAGGAAACCGACACAATGGAGTGGGCGTGGCTGCAAGCACTCAGCGCGAACATTCGATACGCGGCCCGGCCCCACGCCGGGGTCGCGTATCCGGGAAGCGTCGATGTAGCCCGTCAATCAGTCGATGTGCTTCGTAGAGTTCGTGGCGCAGACTGGCGACCCGGCGCCGGGCGACCAATGCAGCGTGACCTTGCACACGCCGCGTACGGCTTTCAGCGGATTCCACCTTCTTGGAGATTTCGTCGACGTGAGCGTGCAGCGACTGCAGCAGTTCCCTGGCTTGTGCTGTGTCGGCATCATCGATCACGTCGGCATCATCGCACCAACTTGGGCCTAGCGCTCGCCGTGAGGGATCCAGCAAATGACGCTGCCGCTGGTCCGGTGTCCGCCATCACACTGCCGGTCGAGCGAAACGTCCAAATCTCGCCCGAGCAACACCCACCCAGTAGCCTATTAACGGTTGCGATAAATATTCGCGAATACCCTGTTCGCCAGCCGGGACTGTGCTATCACTCACATAACCGAACTTACACGGCGGATCTGAAAGGCATCTTCCCTGGTAACGGGCAAATGGCTTCCTAGCGAGTGTGCTGCGTAAAGAGGTGACGGATGTTAATCTCCAGTTAGCTGGAGCAAATCACATGGCCCACCCGGGCCATGCGCACTACGAAATGAGGCCTTAGCTGATGACCCCCATCGACGCATCGCTCACCGCGGGTGCGTCCGGCGGGGGTTCAGCTGACGACGTAACTGCGCAACAACCCGTGATGGTTTACACCTGCAATCGCCTCGGCCGCGTCGCTAACCCGCCCAGCTTCTGGTTCGCCGCTTGGTTCCGCGCTTTTCGCCGCTGACGCGAACTTCGTCAGCGTTGCCGAATGCGGCGGAAGGTGACCACCACAACCAGGACACCGACGCCTGCCAGCGAGACGGCCACCGCGGGCTTCTTCACGAACCTCACCACGGCGGCTTTGATGTCGTTCGCGATTCGCTGCGGGTTGGCGCGCTCGGCGAGGGTGTCCACGGTCGCCGCCAACTGATCACGAGCCACATCGATGTCCCGCTTGATGGTGTCGGGATCGCGGTCCGCCACTTCTTCCCTCCAAGCCATTCCGTGAGCGCTGCCTTGCCGAACTACCCTAGATCAGCCCGCACTCATCGGAGTGCACCGGTCGAAGAAGGGACGTTTACGCATGCCGCAGACCCCGCGACTCAAGGTGGGCGACAAAGCCCCCGCGTTCAGCCTGCCCGATGCCGACGGGAACACCGTCAAGCTGTCGGACTACAAAGGCCGCAGGGTGATCGTGTACTTCTACCCCGCCGCCGCGACACCCGGATGCACCAAACAGGCCTGCGACTTCAGGGACAGCCTCAGCGCGCTCACCGGCGGAGGGCTGGACGTCATCGGCATCTCTCCCGACAAGCCTGCCAAGCTCGCCAAGTTCCGTGACGACCAGAAGCTGACGTTTCCGTTGCTGTCCGATCCCGACCGCAAGGTGCTCACGGCGTGGGGCGCCTATGGCGAGAAGACGATGTACGGCAAGACCGTTCAGGGCGTTATCCGTTCGACGTTCGTCGTCGACGAGAAGGGCAAGATCGCCGAGGCGCAGTACAACGTCCGGGCTGCACATACGAGAACAAAGATTCAGAAGATTTTGGCCCAGTTCGGGTGAGCTAGGCACACGGAATCAACATGTTTCGGGCATTCGTCGCTCGCCTGGTCGTACCGGCGCCCGACGAGTCCGGAATGCGAAGGTCGAGTATTCGATTGTCGAGCGATCGGCGTCGGCGTCATTGCGCTCGTCTGTGGACAACCTCTTGGACCATCACGAAATCTTTTGTGCAGCGGGTTCAGTTCTGGGCGATCGCCAGGGGCTGTCCGCCTCGGATGACGTAGCGCAGTCGCGTCTCGGGCTTGGTCAGTGCGCTGATGTCGTCTAAGGGGTTGCCGTCGAGCACCAATAGGTCGGCGTGTGCGTTGGGTTGCAGTGTCCCGATTTGGCCTTCGAGGTCAACGAGTTTGGCGGCCGTCGTGGTGGCAGCGCGGATGATATCGGCGGCCGGCTGGACTTGGGCACGCAGGTTGAACTCCTCGAGCTGCGCGGAGTGCAGTTGGCCGATGAGGTCGCTGCCATAGACGAGGTTGACGCCGGCCTTGTGGGCCTTCTCCAGAGCGATCAGGCCGCCGTCGATGACGTCGGCGACTTTGCGTTGCGAGGCCGCAGGCATTCCGGCCTCTTTGCCGAAGCGGTGCATCATCTCGTAGGTGACCAGCGTGGGCACCAGGAATGCGTCGTGTTCGAGCAGCAGGTCGATCGTTTCGTCGTCGATGAGGTTGCCATGCTCGACACAGCGGACACCGGCGCGCAGGGCCCGGTTGACACCGCGTGGATGGTAGGCGTGCACCGTCACATAGCGGTTGTGGTTATCGGCCTCCTGCACCGCGGCTCGCATCTCGTCGTCGCTGTACTGCACGGCCGACACCTCGTCCAGTGGAGAGGCCACACCACCGGACAGCAGCATCTTCAAATGTGCTGCGCCCTTGCGGAACTCGTCACGGGCGGCCTGACGTACCGCATCCACTCCGTCGGCGATGCGCGCGAAATCCGGTCGCTCCTGGCAGCAGGGTTGGTGGTCATCGGATTTGGCGCGCAGGTCGCCGTGGCCCCCCGTCTGGGACAGCGCCTTGCCGCCGAAAATCAACCGTGGACCCGTCGCCAATCCCTCGTCGATCGCGCGGGCCATGCCGTGATCGGCGCCACCGACGTCGCGCACCGTGGTGAATCCGCGGCGCAGCATCCGTTCGGCTTCTGCCAGCGCCCGCACCGTCGCGTAACCCGCAGTCCAGTTCTGCGCGTCGTGTGGGTCAAAGGTCGTCAGCAGCACGTGCACGTGCGCGTCGATCAGGCCAGGCATCACTGTGGCCCCGGCTGCGTCGATGACCCGGGTGTCCTCGCCAGATGCCGGTGCGGGTCCGGTGCCCATCGCGGCGATCCGCCCGTCGGCGACTTCCAGCCACGACGCATCCGAGAGTTCGCCGGCGACCGGGTCGAGCAAGTGGGCCTGGGTGATCAGCAACGACGACATTCGAGACTCCTCCGGATTTCAATACATAATGTATTGAGTACATAGTGTACTGTAGTGGCATCGACCGTGAACGCCCCCACCGCATGCACTTCGCCGGCCCCGTCGGTGCCGATGGTCGGCGGCCGCTGCGCCGCCGGGTGCACACCCGCAAAATACTTCTGACCAGCGCAGAACAACTGTTCATCGAACGTGGATACGCACAGGTCTCGGTCAGCGACATTTGCAGTGCCGCCGGATTCACCCGCGGCGCCTTCTACTCCAACTTCGCCGACAAAGACGACCTCGTGCTGGCACTGTTCGACCAACATGCAGGTGAGCGGCTGGACCGCCTTCAGGTGATGCTGGCTAACGCTTCCGCCCGCAACGCTGACGAATGGGCGCAGCGCCTGCTCGCTGTGACACCCCAGGACCGGAGATGGATCCTGCTGTTCCTGGAGTTCCGGCTGCTCGCTGCGCGACAACCAGAACTCGCCGCGAAACTCGACCAACATGACGAGGCAGTCACCGCAGCACTCGCCGACATCCTGCGCCAGCAGCCATGGGCCCGCCGCTTGCCTACCTCCGAGCTCGCCAAATTCTTACTGGCCGCACGTGAGGGCGTCCTGGTGCGGACCGTACGCGCCGATGGCTCCGCCGCCGACACGGTGCAAGCAGTCACCGCGGTGGCCAATGCGGCATTCGACGCACTCAAAACCGACCGGCAACCACCCGCTTGAGCATCGAAGTACCGACCAAGAACGTCAAGGCTGCACACACGACAACATTTATCAAGAAAGCGCTCAGCGCCTCGTAGGCGATAGAGCCGCCGCGCCGGCTGCCGAGCTGATTCGACGCCTAAGCGGAATGAAATAGGACCGCAGTCCGTTTAGCATCTCCGAAGGCGTCGGACAGGCTGACACCTCGACGGAGGATGACGCGAATATGACTGCGACTGAGCGAATTACTGAACTTGTCTATCGAAACCTTCAGGAGGTCTTCGGGGAGGGCGATCCAGCCCGTCGGCACGCCGCCATCGAAGAGTTCTACACAGACGACTGCGCGCTCTACGTCCCGGACGGCGTCCTCGTTGGACACGACGCACTGGACAAATTCGCGGGGGAACTACGTGCGACTCATCCCCATTTTGTCTACACACCCCATGGAGAGCCGCAGGCTCTACACAACGCGGGAATACTGGCATGGGGCTCGGGCCCGAAAGGTGAGCCACCTGAGTACACCGGGCTCGACGTTGTCGTTGTTCGCGAGAGCAAGATCGCTGCACTGTACGTCTTCCTCAATCCGAAATTGTCATCCGCCTAGTACAACGTCCGGGCGACCAGGCACGTCGCCAAGCGAGGCTCAATGCCACAGCGCACTACTCCGGCCAGTGACGGGTTGGGAATCCGGGAGCTGGCCCTGCCCGGGGCGTGCCCGGTCTGGACGTGACTGTCCATCTCATCTGCGATCGCCTTTGCCCAACTGTGGCCTCGACCACATCGCGCAGCGCCAGGTTCGTAGTTGATTCCTGCCAACCACCGATCAATTTCTGCCATCGGAATTAATGCCTTGACCTCTCTGTTTGCCTATTAGACCGGCACGAAGAAGACCAAACCGGCCGAAACTTTCGACAAAGAAGAAGGCATCAAAATGAAGAAGTTCGGGTTTGCCACCATCGTCGCCAGTGGCCTCGCCGCCGCGGTTCTCGGCCTAGCCGGCCCCGCGCAGGCTGACATTGGTCACCACCAGTGGGTGCAGGACATCCAACAGCGTGCCTCCACCGGCCCGGTCACCTCGACCGTCGGCAACGGCCGCTGATCCACGATCTCGACCAGGAAGGGACGCCCCGCACAAGGGACGTCCCTTCTTCGCGTGTGCACTTGGAACGCGGCCACCAGGCCGTGGCCAGCGATGGGACTAGCCGTCGCGCATGATGTCCTGCCACTGCTCATCGGTAAAGCCGGATTCGAGAGCTGAGCGGTAGATGCGTAGGTCGTTGCGGTAGTACTCCGAGAGGCATCGTTCAACGACGCAACCGCTAACAGTGCTCGGTGTCACCGCCGCTGGCCTCGCATACGCGCTGCGCCGCTCCAGCGCTCTTGGTTGACGACATTGCACAAGTACGAGCAGCAACGATATCCGTCGCAGACACCGCGCTAACAGCCTTCCCTCGCGCATACGCGCTTACGCCTCGGCTTGGGCTTGCTGGTATCCATGGGATCTTCCGGTGTGGTGTGGGGTGCCCACCCGAAAACGAGTAGTCGACTACTTGTTTCAACTCTGAATAGGGGGGACGATTACAACGACTGCGACGGCCGGGGGCTGACTACCAAGTTCGCCAAGTCCGTGTTGGCGGAGCCGTGACGATGCCTATTGGTGGCATATGGTGGCGTACAAAAGCGTCTACGGCGAATCCCCCGGTCGTAGCGGGCCAGAAGGCCCCGGCCTTGTTACGGGCCGGCACCTCCGGGGGTGAACTAGGCGATGTCGTAGATCCGCGACGCCAGCCGGGTTCGGGAACCCGAACAAGACGGGGGCGGTAGCCCGGACCTGAACGGCGTCGTAGTCGAACACCGAGTCAGTAGAGGGGTTGACCTTGGTGCCCGTGCGCTGGACCACGAGGACCTGCGAGGAGCCCAAGCCCCACGCATTACCTGCGCCGACGTCGGTGCTGACGAGCACCGGCAGGCCGGCCAGCAGGGTGCCGTCCGAGACACCGTTCGCATCCAACAACCCACGGTTGGAGGTTGCGTCACTGGTCTCGCCGGGGTTGAACTCTTTGGTCGTCGACAGCGCCAGCGCAACATCGGGAGCCAGAACCCACACCGTGATCTCGGCGCCGTCCGCGAGAGCCGCGGCCTTCGCCTGGTGGAACGGGTCTAGCGAGGTCTAGCGAGCTGAACGGGTAGGCGTCGGTGTCGATCTCGTTGATACCCGTCAGCGACAGCAGGCCCGAGGGGCCGTTGGAAACGGTGTTGCCGAAGAAGGCGGCGTCGATCTTCTTGGCGATTCGGTCTTTGCGAAGATGAGGGCATCCCAGTCGTCGGCCCGGTCGGTCAGCCACGCCTTGAGGTCTGGACGCTCCCACGCGGAGAGCTTGATCGCGCTTACGTCCATGTCCTCGAACGCGCCGACTACAGTCCAGTCCTGTGACTCGGCGTAGGCCTCACCCTTACTCCGTTGGGTGATGTGCGATGTCTTCTCGTCACCCTGAACATTCGATACACACGCCCCGACTAGGTCTTCGACACGGTCTATGCATTGACCGGCGGCGGCCCGCAGGGCCGCACCGACCTGGTGGCCCACCGGATCTATGCCGAGGCGTTCGGCGCGGCGG
>Ga0207648_10002800_pt1 | contig 18496 bp, 18 predicted proteins | sample KBSMisM32_FD_184310 | JGI IMG/M metagenome (GOLD analysis project Ga0207648, IMG submission 184310) | Miscanthus rhizosphere microbial communities from Kellogg Biological Station, Michigan, USA - KBS Miscanthus M3-2 (SPAdes) (version 2) | ecosystem: Host-associated > Plants > Roots >...
GTCCGCCGGGATGTTGTCGCCGTCCTTCGCCTGGCCGCGACATTGGCGGGGGTGCGGTGCCGCCGCGAATTTCCGGCGCACCAGCTGATCGATGAGTACCGTCAGTGCCCGATCGACGACTTGGGCCATCTCACCACTGGGGACAGCATGGCCGAGCAGGTCCTGGGCGAGCCTCAGCTTCTCGCGTAGTTCCGCCGTGGCCGTGAAGCGGACTTCGTACCGTTCGGCGGCAATCGGTCGCACGGTCGAACGCGAAGGCACGGTCGCGGGCGCGGCGTGTGGAATCCCGTCGCCCGCCATTGGCGTGGCCTCGGCCGCGATCGAAGACGGCATCGGGGCCGCAGCGCTCACAACGGGCGAGCCGGGCGGCATGGGCAGGAGCCGGACCGATGGCTTGACGTCCGGCTCGGGGAAGCGCGCCGCCAGCAGCTCCTCGACTTCCTCTTTGCCCAGTCCGGAGGCGGCGGAGAGCAGATCCTGGTGGTTCTCAGGCGTGAGCCGCCGGGCCAGCAGGCGGGCCGTGGTGGGACTCAGCGTACGCGCCCGCAACATGTCGACGATCGCGGGGAATCGCCGGGCCGCGCGTGCCGACTGGATCCGGTTGTAGACGGCGTCCTCCGACAGTCGCAGTACGGCCCGGCAGTACTGGAACAGAGACGGGAACCCGGCGGGCTCGTAGAGCCGCCGCGCATCGAACTCCGCCAGATGCACGATTAGCGCGACCGTCGCCTCGCGCTCGTCCTGCGCGAGCCGTATCAATGCGGCCGTGAGTTCCTGGTCGTTGAGGAGTGAAGCGTGTGTGATCTTCGTGCCGAGTGATATCACGTCCGCGAGTCAGGATGGTTCCAGAAGTTCGAATGAAATGACAGGCTTCTGAGTTCAGTCCGACTGATGTTTCGAGAGCGGACCACCGCGATCGAATCCGATCACACTGTGAACTCTGCTAACGGTGTGTGCGCTAGGGTCTCTCGGCGCGATCAGCCGACCGGCCCATCGGTGCGCCGACGCGCGAGCACTTGGTGCCGCTCGCCAGCCCAATCTCTCGCGCGACCAACGAACTCGTTCCGGAACGAGTCGACGGGGGAGTGGCCCTAGCGCCCGCGCGCGAGCTCGAGCCGGAGCTTGATGAGGTTGGAGGCGCCAGAAACGATCTGGCGCACGCCCATCTTGCTCTTGCCGCGCGCCCGGTCGACGTAGGTGATGGGCACTTCGCGCACGCGGCGGCCGGCGCGCGCGCTCCAGTAGAGGATCTCGACCAGGAACGAATAGCCCGTGGAATGGAGGCGGGCCCAGGGGATCGCTTCCACGACCTCGCGGCGGTAGGCGCGGAAGCCCGACGTGCAGTCGTGCACGGGCAGACGGAAGAGGGCGCGCACGAACGCGTTCGCGGTCGCGCTCAGGCCGGTGCGATAGGCGCCCCAGTTGCGGATGGCGCCGCCCTGGACGTAGCGCGACCCGATGACGACGTCGGCCTCCGAGAGCGCAGCCAGGAGCGACGGCAGCGCCGCCGGCTCGTGGGAGAAGTCGCAGTCCATGCTCGCCACCACGTCCGCGCCCGAATCCAGGGCGGCCCGGAAGCCCTCCGTGAGCGACTCCCCATAGCCCTTCTTGCCGCGGCGGTGCAGGACGCGCACGGCGGGATCGGCGCCGGCCAGGCCGTCCGCGATCCGCGCCGTGCCGTCCGTGCTGGCATCGTCGACCACCAGCACGGCCGCGTCGGGGGCCACCTCGCGGAGGCGCGCCACCACGGCCGCGAGGTTCTCCGCCTCGTTCAGCGTGGGCAGCACGACGCACGGGCGAGTCAGATACGGAGCTGTGTCGCCCGCGGGCGATAACGGCCGAGGTTGCCGAGGATGCTGACCCCCAGCCCGCCGGAGAAGATCTTGTCGGCGATCCGGCGCACGTCGTCGGCGGTCACCGCTTCGATCCCGCCGAGGATCTCGTCGAGGGAGAAGCGCCGCTCGAAGTAGATCTCCTGGCGCGCAAGGTGGCTCATGCGGCTGCCCGTGTTCTCGAGAGAGAGCATCAGGCTCCCCTTCAGGTGGTCCTTGGCCCGCCGCAGCTCCTCCGCGGGCAGAAGGTCGCCCTTCATCCGGCGGAACTCCTCGATGGTCAGGCGCACCACCTGGTCGACGGAATCGAGGCTCGTGCCCGCGTAGACGGTGAGGACGCCCGCGTCGGAGTAGGACGTGACGCCGGAGGAGATCGAGTAGACGAGCCCGCGCTTCTCACGCACGTTCTGGAACAGCCGCGACGACATGCTGCCCCCGAGGACCGTGTTCATGATGTACATCGAGTAGCGGTCGGGATGCGTCTGGCTGAAGGCGGGCGCGGCCAGGCAGAGGTGGACCTGCTCCAGCTCCTTCTTGGATCGCGTCACGATCCTGGAGGCGGCGCGAGGCGGTCCCCCGTTCTTGCCCGCCCCGCCCGTGGCCAGGGAGCCGAAGTGCCGATGGACGAGCTCGGAGGCCGCCTTGTGGTCCAGGTGCCCGGCGGCGGAGACGAGGATGTTCTTCGGCCGGTAGACCTCGCGGAAGAACGCGGCGAGCTCCGCGCGCTTGAACCCGGCCACGCTGCGCTTGGTCCCGAGGATGGGCCGCCCCAGCGGATGGTTCGGCCAGAAGGCTTCGGTCAGCAGCTCCATGACGAGGTCGTCCGGAGTGTCCTCGACCATGTTGATCTCCTCGAAGATGACCTTCTTCTCCTTGGTCATCTCCTCGGGATCGAAGAGCGGGTTGGCCACGATGTCGCCCAGGATGTCGACGGCCAGGGGCAGGTGCTCGTCCAGCACCTTCAGGTGGAAGGAGGCGTACTCCTTGGCCGTGAAGGCGTCCATGTGGCCGCCGATCGAGTCCACCTCGGCCGCAATCGTCTCCGCCGAGCGGTTCTTGGTGCCCTTGAACACCATGTGCTCGATGAAGTGGCTGATCCCCGTCTGGGCGGGGGTCTCGTGCCGGCTGCCGCGCTTGAGCCACACGCCGATGGCCACGCTGCGCACGTGAGGCATCGACTCCGTCACGAGCGTGAGGCCGTTGGGCAGGACTTCCTTGACGATCATTTTCCTAGATGGCGCGGCCGGCGCGCGAGAAAATAAGCTCACACACTAACACACGGAAGCAGAAGGGCTAAACGGAGCGATACTGGCCCGGGATGCCCGATCCGTACGAACGGTACGTCCAGATCAACCTCCCGCATTCACGGACGGTGCTCGCGCGCATCGGCCGCATGCTGGAGTACCTGGGCGCGCTGAGCCCGGACGCCGCGGGCGGGAGCGCGCTCCATGCCGCTCTCCGCGACGTCGAACGCGCCGCCGACCCCTACGACGAGGATCCCGCTCCCGGGCCCGCGGTGGAGGCCGCGGACGCGCTGGCCGCGCGCGCCCGGACCCTCGTCGCCGCCCTCCTGGCCACGCCCGTGCGCAGCGACCGCCTGGGGCAACACGTGCGCAACCTCTTCGAGTGCCTCGGGCTTCCCGATGAGGGAGCGGAGCTCTCGCTGCGCTGCGGCGAGAAGCCGGACTCCTTGATGCGCTAGTTCGAGCGCACTTTGCGCAGGATGTCGGGCGCGGACGCGCCGAAGTACTCGACGACGAGGCGGCTCCAGGTCGGCGTGCGCCGAACGTTGTCGATGTATTCGTTCAGGGCCTGGAGGAGCGCGGCGTCCTGCTTGCGCACGCCGTAGGCGAGGCTCCGCGGCGGCCCCACGAACGTGCCCAACTCCATCTCCTGGTCCTGCCGCTGGGCCGCGATCGCGCTCTCGACCCCGAGCACCACCGCGGAGACCTTGCCCGCCACCAGCGCCCCGGGCAGGCCTCCGGGCGGGAAGGAGTCGTCCACGTTCGGAGCGGGCACGACGGCCCGGACGGCTTCGGCCATGCTCGAGCCCTTGATGGTGCCGACCTTCTCCTCGCGCAGCGCCTCCACGGTGGCAACGGGCGCATGCGGCTTGCGCGTCAAGACGACGTTGCGGCTCGGGAAGACCTCGCTCGTGAACGCGATCTGCTTGAGACGCGTGTCCGTGACCGTGAAGCGCCCGGCGATGAGGTCTCCGCGCCCCTGGAGGAGCGCGGGGATGAGGTTGTCCCATCCCTCCACGGCGACCACCTCCAGCTTGATCCGGTGCAGGGCGACGAAGCCGTCGAGCAGCGCGCGGTCGAAGCCGGGCCGGGCCCCCGCCGGGAGGGGGAAGAACTCGTCCGTCGCGCTCAGGGGCATGACGATGACCCGCAAGGTGCCGCGCGCCTTGACGTCGGCGAGGTCCGCCGCGCTCAGGGGCGCGGCGGTCAGGAGGGCAACGGCCAGGGCCAGGGTCTTCATCGTTCTCCAGGTGGAGGGCGGCCGAGGGTGCCAGAAACGCCAGGCTTCGACAAGCGGAACGGGCGCCGCGTCTCTGCTAGAATGCGTGGTTCTCTCCGCTGGAGACAAGGAGCCTAGATGAAGACGCGTGCCCTCGTGCTGTCCGGTGTCGCCCTGTTCTCCATGGCGTCCGCACAGGTCTCGGCCGGGGAAAAGCTCTCGCCCACGTTCCGCGCCGGGTTCGAGCGCTCGTTCCGGACCGGCCGCACCTTCGCCGTGGTCGTGCAGGAAGGAGTGCCCACGACCTCGGTGTACGGCGTGGACGGCAAGAGCTCGAGCACCGCGCACTACTCGGTAGACGTGGTGGACGGGCGCTGGAAGACCTCGCAGGGGATCCTGGACTTCGACCAGACCGCGGTCGATTACCTCAACAAGGGCGAGGTCATGGAGCTCAACTCCATGAGCTACAAGGAGAACCGCGTGGACCTGCGCATGGTCTCCGTGGAGGCGCACAAGGTGACGCGCGGGAGCCTCTTCAAGACGAACCAGCGCGAGCCCGTGGCCACCAACTTCAAGTTCTTCTTCCCCTTCCCCGCCCTGGACGAGAAGGACGTGCCCAAGGCGATCGAATACATCGGCCAGTACCTGCGCGTCTTCCCGAGCGAGCAGGAGGCCCGCAGCTTCGCCGGCCGCGTCGTCGCCGGCGAAGAGGGACGGCGCCCGGCCTCCGCGCCCGCGCGGACTTCCGTCACCGGCGGCGGCACGGCGGCGGGCACCACCACCACCAAGAAAGAGATCAAGATCGGCATGACGCCCCTGGACGTGATCAACGTCCTGGGGAAGCCCGCGAGCGAAGTCGCCTTCGAGAACAAGACGCGCTGGACCTACCCGGACCTCACCGTCATCTTCGAGAACGGCCGCGTCAAGGAAGTGAAGTTCTAGCCCGCGGCTAGGCCGGTCCGCCCGGCGGCGGCTCCGCCACCGCGGCCTTCGATCCGCGCTCGTCGGCGCGGCGGAAGACGCGGTCCGCGGAGGCGACCGTGAGCACCCACACGAAACCGGTGGCGTACCCGCCGACGATGTCGCTCGGGTAGTGCACGCCCAGGTAGAGGCGGGAGAACCCGACGGCGACGATGATGACGACGGCGGCCGCCCACACGAGCGCGCGCAGGAGCGGAGAGCGCAGCCGCGCCGTCACCAGCGCGGCCAGCGCCCCGTAGAAGCAGAACGAGGCCAGGGAATGGCCGCTCGGGAAGCTGTACGACGCGGGCATGGTGAGACCGAAGAACGGCAGCGGCCGCGGCCTCTGGAACCAGGACTTCAGCATCCAGTTCAGGAGCGTGACGCCGAGCATCGTCACGGTGAGGAGGATCGCGGCCCGGATGCGCCGCTTGTGCAGGAACACCAGCGAGAACACGATGGTCATGGGCAGGAGGAACAGCGGCGAGCCCAGCTGCGTGATCGCGTGCAGGACGGCCGTGGCCCGGGGCGACGCGACGCCGTTGATCGTCATGCGCAACGCATCGTCGAAGTGCTGCGTCTCCCCCTCGCGCACCTCCCGGGCCAGCACGCCGAAGAGCACGGTCACGATCACCGCCGCCAGCAGGCCCACGCCCATGCGCGGGCCGAGGCGGTCCGCCATCGTCCTGAAGGCGGAGCGGATCCGGGAGAGGCGCGGCAGAGGGGCGGCGGCGGCGGGAGCCATCACTTCATGATGGCATGCGGCGGCGGGCCATGGCGGTCAGCGCAGGGCGAGGATGGGGCCGGCCAGGCTCTCCGCGGCCAGGCGATGGGCGATCTCGTTGGGATGCATGTCCACGGGATGCACCCACAGGCTCTCCGTCGGGCGGGCGCGAAGCACGGGCAGCAGGTCCTGCTGCGGGATGCCGGCCTCCAGGCAGAAGCGCGCGACCTTGTCGTGGACGTCCGCGAAGGGGTAGCGGTCCAGCCCGACGAGGAGCGGCCACGTCGCCACCAGGAAGCGCCCGCCTTCGGCGCGGGTGCGCCGGTTCATGTCGCGGAGGTACTGCTGCGTGCGTTCCCACCCCGCGCGATTGGGCTCGCCGTACATCTCGCGGTACCAGCGCAGGGTGGCGCGCGACGTGCGATACGTCTCGACCCGATCCTCCACCATCGCGAACAGCCGCGACGAGAAGGGACCGAGGCTGGGCTCCGCCCCGCCCTCCAGGATGCGCCCGCGGTCGAGGATCCAGTCGTTCACGTAGGTCTGGCGGGCCTGGAACTCCGCCGAGCGGTCCGCGTCGTTGAGGACCATCCCGTACACGACCACGTCGGGCTGGAAGGGCAGGATCTGCTCGAACGCGGCGTACAGCTCCGGGAAGTCCGTGGCGCGGCGGCCGCAGTTGCGGACTTCCCAGCGGCCCGGGCCGGCCGCGTTGAGCAGGGCCTCCAGCCGGCGTGGATAGGTGTCCGCCTCCTTGACCCCTTGCCCCTCGGTGAAGGAATCGCCGAGGACCATGACTCGACGCACGCCGGGCGGCTTCGGCCCGAGCTCCACGTCGCGGAAGCGGAGCGCGTTGTAGCGGAACTCGACCGCCCAGGGGGCCCGCCGCGCCACCGCGTCGAGGCGGACGGGCGCCATCCAGCGATAGCGCTCGCGCGTCTTCTCGTCGCGGAGGTCGAGGTCGAAATACCCGCGAGGGTTGGTGGGATAGCAGTCGAGGAGAGCGCGCCACTTGGAGTCCACGACACGCGCGGTGTTGCGGAAACGCGGCGGCTCGTATCCCTCGAGACGCAGGGCGCCTTCGACGAGCAAGCACGCGACGGCCAGCGAGCCGGCGACGAGGGCCGCCGTGCCCGCCACCGCACGCGACCGCACGGGGCTCACGCCGCCGTCCGGCCGCGGCGCACGACGTCGGCCATCCAGGCCGCGGTGACGATCCAGAGCGCGGCCGTGCCCGCCAGCCAGAGCCGCTCCGCGACGGCCGGCGAGAGGAGCGGCACGTCCGCGGGCGTGAGGACGCCCGGAGCGAGGAGGACGTAGAAGCCGACGAGAGCCAGGGTGGCGGCGGCGGCGTGAGGGAAGAGGAAGCGCTCGCCGAGGAGCACGGCGAAGGGAACCGGCCACAGCAGGTATTGCGCGCTCAGCGCGCCGTAGAAGACCTGGAACGCGAGGAGAACCCCGAGCGCGCTCGCCTCCGCCCGCCAGCGGATCCAGCCGCGGGCCACGGCGATCCAGAGGGCGCCGGCCATGGCGAGGAAGATGACCTTGGAGACGGTCAGGAGCGGCTGCCATTGGGCGTCGAAGGCACGCGCCAGGTGGCCCAGCCATACCCCGCGCCACGCACGCACCGCCCCGATCCATCCGAAGTCGGGCACGCCGCCGTACGAGAAGAGCTCGCGCGTGAGCGCCGCGCGATCGGCGAGCGCGAAGGGCAGGAGGAGCAGGGCCACCGGCCCCGCCGCCAGCAGCGTGTAACGGAGGCGCGCTCGTCCGCCGGGCAGGAAGAGCAGGACGAACGGGAGCACGAGGACGGGGAACGACTTCAGCGCGATGCCCGCGGCCAGGGCCAGCGCGCTGCGGTCGAAGTGGCGGCGGTCCAGCTCGCGCAGGGCGCAAGCCAGGGCGAGCAGCGCGACCGAATCGAACTGCCCGTGGAAAGAGGCGACGAGGATGGCCACCGGATGCAGCGCGTAGGCCCAGGCGGAGCGCGAGGTGTTCGGGTCACGCTCGCGGGCCCAGCGCACGAGGAGCCCGGCCAGGAGCGCATCGGCGAGGACGACGGGGGCCTTGACCGCGAGCGCGAACGAGACCCCGGCGTGACGGGCGAGCCACTCCGCCCCCGCCTCGACCCACACCCAGGCCGCGGGATAGGGATACAGCCGGGGCGCGAGGTAGGGATTCCAGGACACGTCGAGCACGTGCGCCGCCACCTTTCGATAGCGCAGCACGTCCGCGACCACACGGTCGGAGAGGAGGGCGGCGATCGCGCGCACGATCAGGGCGGCCGCGGCCACCGCGGCCGGAGAGGACCAGGCGCGGACTCGCTCCTCCGCCGGCACCGCCGGGGCCGCGCTCACGGTGACGGCGAGGGGGAAGGCGAAGCTTCGGCGTGTCCGTGGTCGTGCGCGTGCGCGGAGGGCAGGGGCAGCGCGATCTCGTCCGGCGGCGGCCCCTCGTGCGTCCAGGGCACGACGTCGTCCAGCGCGTGCAGGATCGCGCTGGCCGCGATGCGGTGCGCGATCTCGTTGGGGTGCTCGTCGTCCACGCCGTCCACCACGAGGATGTCCCAGCGCAGCCCGCGGTAGACGGGCAGGAGGTCGAGCACCTTCGCCCCCGCTTCCGCCGCCGCCTGCGCGACCTTGGCATGGATCTCGGGGAACGGATACCGGTCGTCGAGCGGGTTTCCGAAGAGGGGGAAGATCACGACCACGAAGGGCACGCCGCGCTCGCGGGAGAGCGCACCCATCTGCTTGAGCGCGCGGCGGGAGGCGATCCAGCCCGGCGCGTCGTCCGCGTACATGGACTTGTAACCGGTGATGCGCTTCCGGTTCTCCGCCGTCGCCCACAGCCGGGTCTTGACCAGCCGGAAGAGCGCGGAATGGTCGAGGAGGCCGGGGGTCCGCCGCTTCTCTTCCGCCCACTCCGCGACGCGGCGCGTCTCCGCCGCCTCCGCGTCTTCGCTGTCGTTGAGGACGAAGCCCAGGAGGCACACGTCGGGTCCATAGGCCAGCCCTTCCGTCCGGAGCTGACCCTCTTCGTCCACGGTGTTCATCCCGGGGAGGGCGAGGTTGACCACCTGCCACGTCTCGCGCCGCCGCCGCGAGAGCGAGCGCTCGAGGCGCTGCGGGTACGCGTCCTCGAACTCGACGCTGGCGCCCCAGGCGAAGGAATCCCCGAGGGACACGATGCGCTTCGTGCCCGGCGGCTTCTCCACCGTCCGTTCCAGGTCGCGATACCCGCGCGAGTTCTGCGGGCGCATGGCCCGCCGGTTGGTGTTCACGGGCGCATAGCCTGTGGCCCGCGGCCGGTCGGCGGCCAGCAGCCGCACCACGACCTCCCCCATCAGGAAGAGGACGATCACGGTGGCCACGAGCAGGAGGATCTCGGCGCGGCGGGACGTCCCGGGCACCCGGAATGATAACGCGGAGGGTCTCACTCCTCCGCGCGCGGCTCCGGGCCAGGGCCGGCCGCCGCCGCCGTCTCGCGCGGCACGAGCTGGTAGAAGAGGCTGCTCTCGCGCTGGAAGAAGCCCTGCGTGTGGAAGGAATCGGGAAGGCGCAGGTAGGTGTAGTCGAGGTGATGGCAGACCTCGTGCAGCAGCGTGCGCAGGAACGTGCGGAAGGCGACCACGCGCTTCTGGGCGACCGTGCGCATCCAGACCCGGATGCGCGGAGGACGTCCGTCGTCGCGCGTGTAGAGGCCGTGCAGCTCGCCCGCGCCGCGCAGCCGCGGCCGCACGGCCAGGACGCCGACGTCCACGGGCTCGACGCGGAGGCTGACCGTGATCGCGCGGGCCAGGGCCTGGGACGCCGTCTCCACCACGCGGCGGTCGTCCGCGGCCAGCCCCTGCCGGAGGACGTCGACCATGGGGCGGATGGGCTCCGGAACCGGGAGGACGATCGACGTCACACGGTCGCTGCGGTCGTAGATCGCCTTGTCCTTCTTCGAGAGGCGGGCGTAGTAACCGAAGGGCACCGCTCACACGATACACTCGCCTCCCATGACCGCTCCACGGCTGTGCCTCGCCGTCTTCCTCCTGGCCGCCTCTCCGCTGGCCGCCGCGGGCCCGGAAGCCGATCCCCGGATCGCCGCCCTCGTGGCCGACGTCTCCCCCGCCCGCCTGGAGGCCACGCTGCGCAAGCTCGAGTCCTTCCAGACGCGCCACCTCCTCTCGTCCACGGAGACGCCGGGGCGCGGCATCGGCGCCGCCCGCCAATGGATCCTCGAGGAGATGAAGTCGTATTCACCGAGGCTCGAGGTCTCGTTCGATACCTACCGCATCCCCAAGCAGGGCGAACGCGTGACGCGCGACGTCGAGGTACGCAACGTGATGGCGGTGCTCCCCGGGCGGACGTCGCGCCGCTTCTACGTGAGCGGCCACTACGACACGGTGGCCCGGCCCGTGCGTCCCTCTCCCGCGCCCACTCCGTCTCCCGGGGCCGCCGCCCAGAGCGCGAGCGGCGGGTTCGACTGGTCGGTCGGGGACAACCTCGCCCCCGGCGTCAACGACGACGGCAGCGGCACCGCCCTCACCATGGAGCTGGCGCGAGTGGTGTCCCAGAGCGGCCTCGTGTTCGACGCGACCCTCGTCTTCATCTGCTTCGCGGGCGAGGAGCAGGGGCTCATCGGAGCCAAGCTGCACGCCCAGCGGGCGGAAGCGGAGAAGCTCACGATCGATGGCGTGCTCAACAACGACATCGTGGGCAACGCCGTCGGCGGCCAGGGGGTGAAGGACACGGGGACGGTGCGCGTGTTCTCGGAAGGGCCGGAGGATTCGCGCTCGCGCCAGCTCGCGCGTGCCATTCGACGCGACGCTTCCCTCTACGTCCCCGAGCACCGGGTGCGCCTGATCGCCCGTTACGACCGCTTCGGCCGCGGCGGCGACCACAGCGCCTTCAACCAGCACGGTTACCCGGGCGTCCGTTTCACGGAGAGCAAGGAGAACTACGGCCACCAGCACACGGTGGACGACACCTTCGCGGGCGGAGTGGATCCCGAATACCTGGCCCGCAACGCGCGCGTGAACGCGGCCGCCCTCGCCACCCTGGGCCTCGCTCCCGTGGCCCCGGGGGTCACGGACGAGCGCGGGCGGCCGACCCTCGGCCGTGACCCCTCCGGCTACGACGCCCACCTGCGCTGGAAGGCGTCACCCGGAGCCGCGGCCTATCGCGTCTTCTGGCGGGAAGCCTGGACGCCGGACTGGCAATTCGAGCGGACGGTGGGGAACGTGACCGAGCTCGTGATGCCCGGCGTGTCCGTCGACGACTTCGTGTTCGGGGTCGCGGCCGTGGACGCGGAGGGGCACGAGAGCCTCGTGTCCGCCTACGTGAACCCCGACCGCCCCGACGCGCCCGTCCAGACCCTGCCGTGACCGAAGGGCCGCTCGCCTCCGTCGACCAGGTCCGCGACGAGCTGCGGCGGCTCGGGTACCTCGAGCACGGCGTCGACCGCTTCGTGCTCGGGGGCGCAGGGGCGGGGGGCGTGGCGCGCGCCTCCGCGCGGGCGGCGACGCGCGTGGGTCTCCTGGGCGGGCTCCTTTTCGGGGCCGCTCTGACCCTGGCCGCGGCCGGCTTCGATGCGCGCCTGCGACGCGAGCCGCGCGACCTGCTCGTCCTCTCCCTCTATCTCTTCCTCACCCTGGCCCTGGCCACGGCCGCGGCGACCTTCCTCGGCGGCCTGGCCGCGGCCTGGTGGGCGCGCCGGCGCCAGCGCCGTCCCGGCCCCACCGTGAGCCGCAACGTCGGGCTCGCGCTGGGCATCGCCGGGCTCGGCTACGTGGCTCTGTGGTGGCGCGCGCACGCGTGGGCGGCGCCCCTCCTGACCCAGGTCCTCGCCGTCGCGCTCGGCCTCGCCCTCTGCGCGGCCCTCGGCCGTTTCGGCACCCTCGCCTCCGTCGCCGTGCTCACCGCCGGAGGCATGGGCGACCGTCTCCCCGAGGCGAGCCTGTCCCGCCGGCGCCTGGTGCCGCTCCTCGCCGTCGCCGCCCTCGTGCTCGGCGGCGCCGTCTCCGCCGCCGCGTATCTCTCCGGCGGAAACGCGGACTCCACTCCCGATTTCGCGGTGGTGCCGACGGGAGTGCGTGTGCGTGTGCTCGGCATCGACGGCCTCGACCGCCGCATGGCCGACCAGATGATCGCGCGTGGCGAGATGCCGCGCCTGCAGGCGCTCCTGGCCGCCGGCGCCCACGCCGTCCTGCGCGCGGAGCCGGAACAGGTCCCCGCCATCGTGTGGACGACCATCGCGACGGGCCGGGGACCGGAGGCGCACGGGATCCTCTCCACCGGGGCGCGGCGGCTGCCCGGCATGCGCATGCCCATGCCGATCGGCGGGGACGATCCGTTCGCGCGCGCGCTGCGCAGCGCCACGGACCTGCTGCGCCTGGGGCGCGCCCAGCCCGCGACGTCGGTCCTGCGCGGGGCCAAGACCTTCTGGAACGTCGCCTCCGAGAAGGGACTCCGCGTCGGCGTCGTGAACTGGTGGGCCACCTGGCCCGCGGACACCGTGAACGGGTACGTCGTCACCGAGCGCGCGCTCTTCAAGCTGGAGAAAGGTGGCTCCTTCGAAGGCGAGACGGCTCCCCCCGACGTGTTCGACCGCGTGCGCGCCCTGGCCGCGCCCGCCCGCGAGAAGCCGCGCGCCATCGACGAGTTCGCGCTGGGAGCGGCCCGCCTGCTGCGCGACCCCGCGCCTCCCGACGTCGAGGCCGTCTACCTCCCCGGCCTCGACATCGCGACCATGCAGCACCTGGGCGAGGCGGGGGCGGCGGACCTGGCCGGGCTGGACGCGCGGCTCGACGCGGTGCGCGGGTATTACCGTCTCGTGGACGGGCTCATCGGCCAGGCCGCGGAAGGGCTCACGGACGCGGACGTGCTCGTGCTCGTCGGAGATCCGGGACGCCTGGCGCGCCACTCCCTTCCCGCGGAAGGGCTGCTCGTGCTCGCGGGCGGGCCCGTGCGCGCGGGCGATCTCGGCGCCGTCTCCGAGCGGGACGTCGCGCCCACCGTCCTCCACCTGGCCGGCCTGCCCCGGAGCCGCGAGCTCGAAGGGCGCGTGCTGGAAGACGCGCTCTCCCCCGCGTTCCGCGCCGCGCATCCCGTGCGCACGGTGCCGTCGTATGGCCGCCGCCCGCCCGGCCGGCCCGCGGAGAGCGCGTTCGACCACGACATGCTCGAGCAGCTCCGCAGCCTCGGATACGTCCAGTAGCTCAGGCGGGCTCGCCGTCCGCGCCCGCGGCGCGGGGATAGACCTTGATCGCGTCCCAGCGCCGGAGACGCACCTCGCCCGGAGCGAACCCGGGCGGCTTGCTGACGTCGGCCACGCGGCAGACGTGCACCTCCACCTTGCCCCGTGCCCCGCGCGCCTTGGAGTGCCACGCCGCCAGCTCCGCCGCGCGCTGCACGACGGTGCGCGGCAGCTCGGCCAGGTGCTCGGGGTTCCGGACGACGACGTGGCTCCCCGGCGTGCCCGACACGTGCAGCCACAGATCGTGCGGCTCCCCGACACGGAAGGTCAGGCGGTCGTTGTCCGCGTCCCCCTTGCCGACCAGGACCTCGAACCCCTCGATGCTCTCCACGCGGTAGCCGCGTCCCTTGCTGGCCATCTCCGGATTTTCCTCCAGGGCGGACCTGGCATATATGAGCGCGTGAGGTCCGTGTGATTCCTGCCCGTCGTCGTCTTCTGACCGTCCTGGCCGGCGTCTCCCTGTCCGCTTTCGCGCCGCCGGCGCCGCCGTCGTATTCGATCGACGCGATCCGTTACGCCACCGTGCCGCAGTTCCCGCTGCGCGCCCTCGTCATGGGGGCGCCGGAGTCGGAGAAGCTCGACATCGCGATGGTGGTGTGGCTGATCCGGGGCAGCGGAAAGGTGATCCTGTTCGACACGGGGTTCCATCGCGAGAAATGGATGAAGCAGTTCACGGTCACGGATTACGTCCGGCCGGACGAAGCGCTGCGTGCCGCGGGCGTGCCTCCGGAAACGGTGACCGACGTCGTGATCTCCCACGCCCACTGGGATCACATGGGCGGGATCGACCTCTTTCCCCAGGCGACGGTGTGGATCCAGAAGGACGAGTTCGCGTACTACACGGGAGCGGCCTGGCAGCCGGGCGGCCGCCACGGCGGCATCGACCCCGAGGACATCGCCGTGCTGGTGCATCTCAACACGGAAGGGCGCCTGCGCCTGGTCGACGGCGACGACGTGGAAATCCTCCCCGGCCTGCGGGCCTACACGGGAGCCCGTCACACCTTCGCCTCCCAATACGTCCGCGTCGACGGCGAGGCGCCCGTCGTCCTCGCCTCGGACAACTGCTATCTGTACCGGAACCTGGAGGCCCGCGCGGCCAGCGCCACCTTCACGCCCGAGGACCGCGACGCGAACCTGCGGGCCCAGGAGCGCATGATCGCGCTGGCGGGCCGCCGCGACCGGGTGGTGCCCGGACACGACCCCCTCCAGTTCGCGCGTTATCCCGCGGCGGGACGGGTGGCGCGGATCCGCTGAGGAGTGTCAGGCCGGTACGGATTTGGCTTCGATTTCCGTCGCGGACTCCGGGTATTCCACGCTGGCGATGCCGTCGCAGGCCGCCACTGGACAAGCCACCGGGAACACGGCCAGCGGGGCGGCGCGCGCGGCACGGAAGCGCACCACGAAGTCCCGCCGGCAAGCGGGGCACGTCGCCTCCGCCGCACCGTCGAGGGGCGGCCCCTCCGCCACCGCCGGCGAACGAGAAGTGGCGTGGCGAGCGGAGGCGGCGATGGCCTTGCGCGCCCGCGCCACCGCGGCTCGCGCTTCCTCGATCGTCTGGAGGGCACGCGTTCGCGCGGCCTCGAGGGCCCGGCCGCGGGCAGCGGCGGCACGCCTCAGCTCCGCGGAGGCCTTGCTGACGGCCATCGTCGCCTCGGAGAGCGACGGCTCCCTCTCCGCCTGCGGAAGGGCGGAGACGTCCGCCAGCTCGCGGATGAGATCGTCGAGCTCAGGCCAGGCGGAAGTCATCGGCTCGAAACTAGCACGAAGGGGCCTAACCCGGATTGCGCCCGCTGGCCTGTTGCGCGACGCGGAGGGCGCCGGGGATGGGGCTGGCGGGGATGATTTTTTCCTGTCGCGCGTCGTGGCCGTAGACGTCCTCGCGGAACTCCACCGTGCCGTCGTCGTCCACCCAGACCGTCTCGTAGACGATGTACACGGGGATGTGGTGCTTGAGCGCGACGTGCTGCTCGCGGCCCGAGGCCATGGCGGCCTGGATCTTCTCCGGCGTCCACTCCGGACGGTCTTGCAACACCCACTGCGCCATCTCGAGAGGCTTCTCCAAACGGACGCAGCCGTGGCTGTAGTCGCGCTCGACGCGGGCGAAGAGCGCGTCCGCGGGCGTGTCGTGCAGGTAGACGTCGAACTGGTTCGGGAACATGAACTTCACGCCCCCGAGCGCATTGTGGGCGCCCGGCCGCTGGCGGAACTCGACGCGGCCGGGCCGGCTCCAGTCCACGCTCCAGGGATCGAGGACGCGCCCCGCGCGCACCACCTCGAGGTTGTTCCGATCCACGTAGCCGGGGTCGCGCATGACGGCGGGCAGGGTCTCGTTGCGCGCGATGTCGGGCGGGACGTTCCAGTAGGGACTGAAGACGACGGTGGTCATCTCGTCGCTGAAGATCGGCGTGGGGCTGTCCGTCTTGCCCGTCACCACCCGCATCTGCAAGGAGACCTGGCCGTTCTCCACCGCGGTCAAGTGATACGTCGGGATGTTCACGAGGACGTAGCGATCGCCCAGCGTCTCCGGAAGCCAGCGCCACCGCTCGAGGTTGAGCTCGATCTGGCGGATCCGCTCCTCGACGGGAACGTTCAGGGCTTCCAGCGCCTCGCCGTCGAGCCGGCCCTGCGCGGCCAGGCCGTGGCGCCGCTCGAAGCGCGTCAGCGCGTCCCGGGTGGCGGCGTCGAAGACCGGCGTCGACGGGGCGAGCTTCGCGTCGAGATCGCCCGTCGCGACGAGGTGCGCCTGGAGAGCGGCCACCGCGGGGTCGGGACGGCCGGACCGCAGGCTCAATCCCGCGGGCAGCGTGCCCCAGCCTCCGCGGGAGGCGACCTCGCGGTACCGCGACAGCACCTTCTTGAGGGCGGCGTATTGAGGATGCTGCGACTTGAGCCGCTCCAGGCCCTCGCCCAGCTTTCCGGAATCGAGCGAGACCTTGAGCGCCTTCGCGAGGTCCTCGTCGCGCTGGGCGCCGAACCAATGTTCGTCGACCTTCCCGGGAGGTACGCGCCCGCGCTCGAGATGCTCCGCGAACTTCAGGAACGTATAGGAGAGGCGCACGTCGGCGTCGAGGAGCGGCTCCGCGTCGCCCTTCTTGAAGAGGCCGCGGCCGCGCGCCGCCTGCAGCACATCCGCGGGGGCGAGATCGTATTCCGCGGGATCGAGCCCGTCCGCGGCCGCGCGCTGGACCGCGTCGCGCAGGGTACCGATCTCGCGACGGCCCCGTCCCTCGACGAGCCAGACCGGCTGGTAGCCGGCCGCCGCGTAGAGACGGCGTACGCCCTCCCAGGTCTCCCTGGCTTTCACATCGCCGGCGGCATAGGCGGGCGGCGTCGTGGTCGCCACTCGCGCCCTCAGGATCGCCGACGTGCGGCCTTCAGACCCTCCCTCGCGCGAAGTGCGGCCGCAGGCGGCGGGGAAAAGGGCCACCGCCGCGAGCATCAGACGGAATGAGGACCGGAGACCGGCGACCGCCATGGCGCTGAACGCTGCAACGGGCGTGCCATTTCCGTTTAAACCCCAGGAGCCCGGGTGGCGTCTCAGTGGTTGGCGTGGAACTCACGGCGGCGTACAAGGTTAGGAATGAGGTCCTCCCCATAGCGGACGCGGCGCCCGACCCCCGAGCGGAGGAGCGAGCCCTGGTGGCACGCGCCCAGGCGGGAGACCTCGAGGCGTTCGAGGTCCTCTACCGGGCGAACCTCGGCCGCGTGTACGCGCTGTGCTATCGCATGGCGGGGGACGCGTCCCTCGCGGAGGAGCTCGCGCAGGATGTCTTCGTCCGGGCCTGGCAGAGACTCGGTTCGTTCCGCGGGGAGAGCGCGTTCTCGTCGTGGCTGCATCCGCTCACGGTCAACGTGGCCTTGTCGGAGCGCAGGTCGCGGCGGCGGCGGACGTCGCGCGTGATGAGCACGGACGACCCCGCGGCCTTCGAGCGGCCGGAGACGCCGAAGACCGGTCCGGAGGCGGCGGTCGACATCGACCGCGCGCTGGAGACCTTGCCCGCGGGAGCGCGGTCCGTGTTCGTGCTGCACGACGTCGAGGGATACAAACACGAGGAGATCGCGCAGATGACGGGAGTCGCGACCGGGACGTCGAAGGCGCAGTTGCACCGGGCGCGGCGGCTGCTGAGGGAGGTACTCGACCGATGAAGTGCGAAGAGATCGTGGATCGTCTCGACGAATACGTGGACGGCGGCCTCACGGAAGCGGAGTTCCAGGAAGTCGAGCTGCACCTGGACGGCTGTCCCGAGTGCCGCGAGGAGGAGCGGCGGCTGCGTGCGCTGATCGCGGAGGCGGCCGCCCTGCCCGAGGAGATGCGGCCCGCCGCCGACCTCTGGCCGGACATCGCCGCCCGCCTGCGCGGGCCGGAGGGGATGCGCCTCGTGCCGCGCACGGGCCTGGCCCGCTGGGCGGGACCCATGAGCGTGGCCGCGGCGGCCGCGGTGGTGATCGCGCTCTCGGCCGCGCTCTGGACGCGCGAGAACGTGCCCGGCGCCGCGACCCCGGTCGCGCCGTCCTCTCTCCAGCCGGTGGCCCTGGGGACGTCGTCGGTGCTGCTCGACAGCGAGCGCGAATACGCGCGGGCCACCGCGGATCTGATGGCCGCGATCGACGCCCAGAAGGAGACGCTGGCTCCGGAGACGCGCGCGGTGCTGGACGCGAACCTGAAGACGATCGACGACGCCCTGGCCCAGGTGCGGGCGGCGCTGGTCAAGGACCCCGGCAACAGCCAGCTCGCGCACCTGCTGACGTCAACCCACCAGAAGAAGGTCGACACGCTCAAGCGCGTCGTCCGTCTCAATCGGACCTAAGGAGTTGAAGATGCCGAGCAAGACGGTCGTGTCCCTCTGCCTCGCCGCCGCCGTGGCCTTCGCGCCCCGGCCCGCGGCCGCCCAGCAGAAGGTGGAGGCACGACGCAGCGCGTCCGCGGACGCCCTGGTCGAGATCGAGAACCCCGCCGGGTCCGTCCGTGTCATCGGCTGGGACCGCGGCGAGGTCCTGGTCAACGGCGACCTGGGAGCGGGGGCGTCCGGCCTGGACTTCACGGGCTCCGGCAGCCGCATCCGCGTGGGCGTCGACACGGAGCGCAACCCGCACGGCGTCAGCTCCGCGCTCGAGGTCCACGTGCCCGCGAAGAGCCGCCTCCAGATCGAGAGCTTCGCCGGCTCCATCACCGTCGAAGGAGTCAGCGGCACCGTCTCCGCGGAGACGGTCAACGGCAGCATCAACGTGACGGGCCAGGCCCGCGAGATCTCGGCCGAGAGCGTGAACGGCGCGG
>Ga0207648_10002801_pt1 | contig 18495 bp, 16 predicted proteins | sample KBSMisM32_FD_184310 | JGI IMG/M metagenome (GOLD analysis project Ga0207648, IMG submission 184310) | Miscanthus rhizosphere microbial communities from Kellogg Biological Station, Michigan, USA - KBS Miscanthus M3-2 (SPAdes) (version 2) | ecosystem: Host-associated > Plants > Roots >...
GCAGTGGTGGAAAGCTACAAGAACCTCGCCAACGTCGAACGCGACTTCCGCATCATCAAGACCGACGATCTGGACCTGCGCCCCATCCACCACCGCCTCGACGAACGGGTCCGCGCGCACGTGCTGATCTGCCTGCTCGCCTGCTACCTCATCTGGCACCTACGCAAGGCCTGGGCACCAATGACATACACCGACGAACACCCACCCCAGCGGGAAAACCCCGTCGCGGCCGCGCGGCGTTCACCCCAAGCCCACGCCAAGACATCGCGCAAGCACGACGCCGACAACAACCCGCTACGCAGCTTCCGCGGCCTGCTCGACCACCTGGCCACCCTCACCCGCAACCAGGTCCGCTACCACGGCGCCAGCACCGACGTGCCCGTGCTCGCCGAACCCACCCCCGACCAACGCCGCGCCTTCGACCTCCTCGACACCCCGATACCACTCACCACCGCCGCGTAGCCAGAACAACAAAACCACAAACCAGCCAATCCCCGGGTCAGCCCAGGTATTCATCCATTCAGCCGTCGTAACTTCGGACTAGGGCGCGACGTAGTCGGTGGACAGGCTGATCGACCACCATTGCTGCTGGTCGCTGGCCGTGCGTTGCAGCTTGGCCGCGACGTCGTTGACGGCGTTGGCGCCAAGCTGGATTCGCTCGGGAAGCTCATCGTAGGAGGCGAGGTCCACGATGATCTTGGCGGCCTTGATCGGGTCGCCATCCTGACCGTAGTTGGTGTCGGTGGCCCAGGTACGGGCGGCACCGCCGGTGGCGGAGTAGTCGTCGAACTGCGTTTGGGCCACCGAAAGGCTGCTGCCGTCAAGGAAGTTCGTGCGAAACGGGCCAGGCTCGATGGCCACCGACTTGATTCCCAACGGCGCCAACTCGTGGGTCATGGCCTCCGACAGTGCCTCCACGGCAAATTTGGTGGCGGCATACACGCCCCAGCCGGGCCAGGCGACGAAGCCGCCCACCGACGACAGGTTCACCACCAGACCCGACCGGGCCGCGCGCATGTACGGCAGAACGGCGCGGGTGACTGCCAGCAGGCCGAACACGTTCACATCGAAGAGCGCGCGAGCCTCAGCGTCGGAGGTTTCCTCGACCGTGCCGACCAGGCCCCGACCGGCGTTGTTGACCAGCACATCGATACGGCCGAACCGCTCGATCGCTGCCTGCACCGCCGTTGTCACCTGCTCGGACACGCCGACGTCGAGCCCGACGGCCAGCAACCGGTCCCCGCCGTCGGGGATGGCATCTTGCACCGCCTGTGGGTTGCGGGCGGTGGCGACCACGCTGTCGCCGCGGGAGAGAGCTTCCCTGGTGATCTCGAGTCTGAAACCGCGGGACGCTCCGGTGATGAACCACATCAGCGCTTGCTCTCCGCATCAACGCGACCGCCGGCGCGCTTCATGTCGGTGTGACAAGTCACGTTTGACCTACGTCTGTCGGAACCAGGTTCTGCTCCGCGGGACCGCGCGGCAGGACATAAATCGCCCGAAAACGCCTACGCCAGAGACACTTTCAAAGCGGTACGAACTTCGATTTCGCTGATGATTGTCGATTCACGTTAGCGTTTCCAACGTCGAGCTGGATAACGGCGATATCAGCATTGGGCGAAGTCATCCGTTAGACGGGTGGACTTCCGCGGCCGACCGCCGGTACCGAATGCCGGTGCACGCGCCGGGGCCGCAGTTGTGGCGTGAATCACGTACACAGCGGGAAGACAGACAGGTCTGTACGCAGTTGGTTGGCGGTGAAGGAATCAGATCAGAGTCAGGAGGACAGGATGTCAACGACAGCTTCCGCCGCGTTGGTCACCGGCGCGACATCGGGTATCGGCCGCGCGGTGGCGGTCGCGCTGGCTGCCGACGGATTCACCGTGCTCGTGCACGGACGCGATGCCCAGCGAGGCGCAGAGGTGGTCGACCAGATTAAGGCCGTGGGCGGCAGGGCCGCGTTCCTACAGGCTGACTTGACCGACAGCGCTGAGGTTCAGCGGCTTGCCGCTCAAGCAGGCGAAGTAGAGGTTCTGGTGAACAACGGTGGTGTCTCGTGGTTTGGGCCCACAGCCGAATTGGACGCCGAGACCTACGAAACTCTGTGGAGCGGAAACGTCCGCGCCGCCTATCAACTGGTCGCCGCACTGGCACCGGGCATGGCCGAGCGCGGTCATGGATCGATCATCAGCATCGGCAGTATGGCCGGTGAAATCGGTCTTGCCGGCGGAGCGGCCTACGGCGCAACCAAGGGGGCGCTGTCGACGCTGACACGGTCGTGGGCCGCAGAGTTCAGCCCGGCGGGGGTGCGCGTGAACACTGTCGCCCCGGGGCCGGTCTACTCCGCAGAATCCAAACGCGAACTCATCGATTCCCTGGCGGGCACCACATTGCTGGGCCGCGGCGCCCAGCCAGAGGAGATAGCAGAGGTGGTGGCCTTCCTGGCTTCGGAGAAAGCCAGTTACATCACCGGCGCACTGATCGCGATCGACGGCGGGCGCACAGCCATCTGACCGCAGCCCCCACACACCATCCGAGGCACGAGTTGAACAGATTGGACGGCCATGACCACAACATTTTTCGGCGCGGCGTTTGACGCCCGCGACGCGGCACGACTCGCGACATTTTGGTCGGCGGTGTTGGGACGGCCCGTTGACGCGGGCGCTACACCCCAGCACGCCGTCATCAACGCCACCGCACCCGAGCTGGGGCCGCGACTGGCGTTTCACCAAGTCCCCGAGAACAAGACCGCCAAGAACCGCTTCCACCCTGACCTGATCGCGACCGACTTCGACCGCGAGGTTGGTCGGCTCCGTTCCATGGGCGCAACGGTGCTCAACGAGGTCAGCGACGGCGCGGCACGGTGGACCACGTTCGCTGACCCCGACGGCAACGAATTCGACCTGATCGCGGGATGACATGACCAACGAGTACCGACCCAGTAGCAGCGACCGGGTACGCGACCAAGTCGCCCGGTATGAAGCCACCGACGGCGTCGAGGGTGGCGAGCTCAACGGACTGCCCGTCGTGATTCTGACCACCCAAGGGGCGGTTAGCGGCGCGGTCCGCAAAACCCCCATCATGCGGGTCACCGACGGGACTGCCTACTTGGCTATCGCCTCATACGCAGGTTCACCCCACAACCCGGCCTGGTACCACAACCTGCTTGCCAGCCCCGAGGCCGAGATTCGCGACCGCAACCGCACCGTGGCGGTATGCGCCCGCGAGGTGCACGGCGCGGAGAAGGATCGCCTGTGGGCGATCGCAGATGCCGGTAACCCCGTCTATGCCGACTATCGGGCCCGCGCCGGGCGAGACATCCCTATCTTGGTCCTCGACCGCATCGGCATGCGCGACAGGGGTAACGCCGATTCCCACCACCGACAGGAGTTTGGGCTTTGATCGCGACCAAACACGCGCCACGCTCCGATGTGCGCGGCGCCCGGGAACGACTGCTGGATACCGCGAGCCGCCTCTTCTATAGCGAAGGCGTGCAGACCGTCGGCATCGACCGGATCCTCGAAGAATCGGGTGTCGCCAAATCCACCCTCTACAAGGCGTTTGGCAGCAAAGACGCTCTGGTGAGGGCCTACCTGCAGCGCCGTCACGACACCACCACCCAACGCCTCACGGATGCCCTCGCCCCCGTGACCAACGCGCGGGAGAAGATCCTCACCGTGTTCGACGTCCAGGCCCATACATTCGCCGAACCCGGCTTCAATGGCTGCGCCTTCGTCGCCGCGGCCGCCGAAGCTGCCCCCGGCAGCAGCATCGACGACGCCGCAGGTGAATTCCGGGCATGGATCCGAACGATGTTCCGCGACCTCTGCGTCGAATTGGGCGCAGAACAGTCCGACAAGATGGCCCGCCAACTCCACACCCTCTACGACGGCGCCAGCCTTTCCGCACGCATGGACCACGACCCCCGCGTCGCCCTCGACGCACGACAGGCCGCAGCGGTACTCATCGACGCCGCAGTGAGCCACTCACCCTGAATCGGGCCAACAGTAAGACACGCTCGAACGCCACGACACCCCGGACCGGCCGCCAGGGACGTATCCCGCGTTGGAGCGCGTTGCGGCCCGCTCGCGAGCGGGAATTGTGATCACCTATTCCATAGCCGCCTGGATCATTGGCTGTCTAGGATGACGCCGAATTCATCCGACTCCAGAGCGACGGGCCTTGGAAATACGTTGGAGCGCACCGGAATCAGGCGGCCGCTGCTCCGGGCGGCGGGTGTCGGGCCGATATGCGCGGGTGCTGAGGACTCCGCTGTCCGAACGAGAATCCGACAACCCGACCGGGCGGGGGAGTTCGTGTCGGCGACTAGTGTGACTTGCGAGCATCCGGCTTGATGGTCAGTGTGATGCGCCGGCCGTCGCGCAGCACATCGATCGGCGCGTCCTGTCCGATCATGAGCTGACGCACCGCCACGGTGAACTCGTCAATGTCGTTCACCGTGCGGTCGCCGACCTTGACCACCACGTCGTTCTCTTTGAGCCCGGCCCGCTCGGCGGGGCCGCCGGGATTGACCTTGGTCACCTTGGCCCCGCCCGATCCCGTGTCGTTTACCGACTGTGCGGTCAGGCCCAGCATCGGGTGCGTGATCTTGCCGTCACGGATCAGCGTCTGTGCGACGAATTTCACCTCGTTCACCGGGATCGCGAAGCCCAGGCCGCTGGCGCTGTCCGAAAGCGACTTGGTAGCGGTGTTGATGCCGATCACCTCGGCGTTCATGTTGAGCAGCGGACCGCCGGAGTTGCCGTGGTTGATCGACGCGTCGGTCTGCACGGCGTCGATGACAGTCTTGGTATCGGAGTCCTCACCCGACAGCGGCACCGCCCGGTGCAGCGCGCTGACGATACCCTGGGTGTCCGTGCTGCGCAGGCCCAGCGGCGCGCCGGCGGCCATCACCGGATCGCCGACGCGAAGCGTGTCGGAATCGCCGAGCCGCGCAACGGTCAGGTTGTCGACGTTGTCGACCTTGAGCACCGCCACGTCGGTCTCGGGATCGCGTCCGACGAGGTGGGCCGGCGCCTGTTTGCCGTCGTTGAAGACCACGGTCAGCTTGAACTTGTCCGGGCTGGTTGCCGCCTGGGAGATCACGTGGTTGTTGGTGACGATGTAGCCGCGGCCGTCGACGACCACCCCTGACCCCTGGGAGCCTTCCTCGTCGCTGATCGCCTGCACTGTCACCACCGAATCCCCCACGGCTGCAGCGACTTTCGCCATCTGCCCGGTGGGCAGCTGGTCGGTGTCGGTGGTGTGCAGGGTCATCTTGGGGATCATGAACGCCTGGGTGACCTCCGCGGTCTTGCGACCCACCCAACCGCCCAGAAGGCCGATAAGTATGGCCAGGACAGCGAGGGCGGTCAACGCGAGGTGGGACACCTTGCCGCCGAAGAGGACGTCGCGTACCCCGAGCTTGCTGTGCGCAGCGGATGGCGACGCCGCGGTCGGGGTGGTCGGCGTGGCTGCGGCGCCGGGATCACGTGACGCATTGGGGGGCTGACCGATGGTGTCGTCGTGGTCGTCGGCTGCCTGCGCCTGGCCGAATGCTTCGGCCAGCACCGGCGCGGGCGCCTGGTTCGTGGGCGTGAACTCGCCCTGGGGGAGGTGGTGGCCGGGGCCCTCAAACGATCCGACGACGCCGTCGGGGCGGCCGAAGGCGCGGTGCGTCGACGGATCGACCGGTGGACGCGAGAGCGGGCCTGGCGACAGGTCGCCGCCGCTGCTGAGCTGGTCCTGATCGGTCACCGATCTATCACTCTTTCCTGGCACCCGACTTGGCCGGCGGGCAGTACGGCCGGACTGAATCTCAACGATACCGACGACACGGCAAGCCCAGCGCGACGAGGCCGCGGCGCCCGTAAACGCGAAGCTGGCGCGCTGAGCTCGTGCGCGGCCTGATCGTGACGGGCGGGGCGGTTTCAACCTGTCGCCGCGGCATCGGTGGGCACCACGGGGATCAACAGATATCCAGCGCGTTGAGGACCCCAGTGCAGGGTCACTACACCGCGGGGTGATCGAACGTAGCGGCACGGAAACGACCCGAAGAGCGGGTTGGACGGCGCCAGCCAGCGTGCGGCCACAACGACCCGCAGTTGTTCTCCGCGACGGAACAAAGTCGCCGATGGGCCCAACGCCACGTCTACCGCGACAAGCTCAGCGGGGGCAAGCGGCCGCGGGTCCGTGCAAGTAGGCACCGGGTCCCACGGCTGCGAACGCTGCTCGTCGACCCGCCGCAACGCCACCCGCTGCCAACCCGTGGCCACCCGATCTCGCCCATAGCCGAACGAACCCTCGAACGGCACGAACCGGCCGTCGCGCCACTTTTCCACCCCCACAAAGAGATTCGCGTCATCGCATTCGCCCAGCTGCACCCACAGCCGCGCGCTCATCGGACCGCTAACCTCGGTGTCCTCGGTGAATGTCCACCTGAACACCGCAGCGTGCGACCGGGTGGCAAAACTGACCCGATCGTCGCGTCGCGGCGGCTCCGCGGTCAGGGCGCCGGCTTCGCTGAGATAGAGCCGTCGCCAGTGCGTGCGCGCAAGCGGCCACTGCGCTTCCTCGCGCACGGCCCAGATCGTCGTGGCGTCCTCGCGAACCTCCAGGCGCACCGATCGCCGCGCGGGCGTGGGGCCGTCGAGCACATCCCGGATGAACCGCAGTTGTTCGGTCAGCGCGGCCTCGGAGTAAAAAGTCGACCACTTGCCGTTGCGATGTGTGTAGAGCCTGGCGTGTGTCGATGCCGCGGTGGTGAAGGCCCGCATCGAGCCGCGGCTGTGCAACGCCTGATCGGAAAAGCTGCCGCACACCAGCATCGGCACCTCGATGACCGACAGATCCGGGCTCAGCGACTCCCAGAACGCATCACGAAGTGGATGGTGCCGTTGCATCGACGCCAGGTCGTAGGCCTGCCGCACGGTGCGTCGCAGCATTAGCCCCCACACCCGCATAAAACCCGCCTCGCGAATACCACCTGGCATAGCGAAGTCACGGTAGGGATCAGAGAAGCCCTCCCAGGGGACTATCGCTCGCAACGCCGGTGGTCGAAGCGCGGCCGCACCGTACTGGGTGATCGCCAGGTACGACACTCCGAGCATCACCACCTGACCGTCGCTCGACGGTTGCTCGCTGGCCCACTGGATGACGTCGCAGACGTCGCGCCCTTCTTGCGGGGAGAGCAGCTGGGCTGTGCCGTCGGAGTGGCCGCAGCCGCGCAGATCGGCGTTGACTACGGCGAACCCCTGATCTGTCCACCACACCGGATCGGGCGCCTCCCATCCGGTCAGCGAGGAGAACCTAATGGGTTCGGGCTGCCGCAGGATGCGGTACTGAAACGAGTAGGTCCAGCCGCCCAGGCGTCGGCGGGGCAATTTGTCCTTGCCGTAGGGATGGATTGACAGGATCACGGGCCGTCGAACATCGCCGGTGGTGTCTCCGGCAGGACGAAAGACGTTGGCCCGCAGTATCGTTCCATCACGTGTGGCGACCGGCAAGTCCCGGTCGATGACTAGATCCGCGGGGGGCTCGTAGACGCTGATCGACGGTCGCAGCAGCCCGCGCACGCGATTGACCGCATAACGCGATACCCCTGATCTTCGCCACGGCCGATCCAGCATCGGCGACGCGCCCGGCCGGCGATTCACACCGTCCAGGCTAGAACCACGAATGCGCGATACGACCACTGGTCTGTCCGCGACGGGGATGGCGTGTCGGAACTCGCCGACGAGTGTGCATCCCAAGTCCTGCGCGGGATCGCCTTTGCTCACGGAAGGTAGTCGGAGCCGAAGCCAATTCGTGCTACACAGGCTGCCATGAGCACGCTTGCCGATCAGACCCGTTGGATGGATGCGACCGATCAAGCGGCGCTCGTCGCGTCGGGCGAGGTCTCGCCGAGCGAGCTGCTCGAAGCTGCGATCGAGCGCATAGAACGTATCGATCCGGCCCTCAACGCAGTCGTGATCCGCTGGTTCGACCACGCCCGCGAGACCGCCGCAAGCGCCGATCTTCCTAACGGCCCGTTCCGCGGCGTGCCGTTCCTCATCAAGGATCTCTTCGCCACGTACGAGGGGCAGCGGATCAGCAACGGCAACGTCGCGTTCATGGAGGCGCACGTTATCGCCGATGCCGACACGACACTCGTCAGCCGCCACCGTGCGGCCGGGCTGGTGATCGCCGGCCGCACGAACAGCCCTGAGCTCGGCAGCGTGCCGACCACCGAGCCCGTCGCGTGGGGCGCGACCCACAACCCGTGGGACACGACGCGCACGCCCGGTGGATCGAGCGGCGGTGCGGCCGCCGCGGTCGCGTCGGGGATGGTGCCCTTCGCCCACGCCAGTGACGGCGGCGGATCGATCCGCATCCCGGCGTCTTGTTGCGGCCTCGTCGGGCTCAAGCCGAGCCAGGGTCGCATCACACTCGGCCCGGTCCGCGACGAGAGCGAACTGTCGGTCGAGCACTGCGTCAGCCGCACCGTTCGTGACACGGCAGCATTGCTCGACGCGACGCGCGGCCCGGGCATCGGCGACACCGTGATCGCACCTCCGCCCGCACATCCGTACGTCGAGGAGCTCGGCGCGGACCCGGGTCGGCTGCGCATCGGTATCCTCGACCACCACCCACAGGGCGGCCCGGTCGATGCGGAGGTCACCCATGCGGCGCAGGCCGTCGGCACGCTGCTCGAATCGTTGGGGCACCACGTCGAGGCGGCGTGGCCGACGGCATTGGAGGACAAGACGTTCGGCTCCAAGTTGAGAGCACTGTGGAGCACCAACATGGGACTCTTCCAACGCCGTCTGCAGGATCAGCTCGGTCGCCCGCTGGAGGATCGAGAGTTGGAACCGATCAACCGGGTCGGGGCCGACATCGCCAACCACTTCACCGCCGTCGACTACAGGCTCACGTTGTCAGCCGTCGCCCAGTACCGCCGGGCGGTGCAGTCGTGGTGGCACGACGGCTGGGATCTGCTGCTCACGCCGACGCTTGGCGAGCTACCGCTCAAGCTCGGCACGATCGTCAACAACCCCGACGACCCGATGTCGCCGATCCGTCGCTCCGGCGATTTCGCGCCCTTCACTGCGCCGTTCAACACCAGTGGCCAACCAGCGATCAGCCTGCCGCTGCAGTGGACGGCCGAGGGCTTGCCGGTCGGCGTGCAGCTCGTCGCCGCCTACGGTCGCGAGGACATCCTGATCCGCATCGCGAGCCAACTCGAGCAGGCGCAACCCTGGGCTCCCCGCACACCCGAGGTCTGAGCGGAAGGAGTGCAGGCGGAGGTCGAGCAGATCGAGGACGGCGTACTCCTTCGCCAGCATCACACGCGCAGAAAACTGCGCCCTGGGTGCCCTAGGAGTGACCTCGCCCGGGCCGCGCGCGACCGTGGACACCGAAGTCCTGCCGCCGCAGGAGCCCCATGATTACGGGCCCCGAGCCATAGTAAGCGACGCCGACCGGCTCAACGCCGCCCACATACCCGCCAGCAAATCGGCAACGATTACGGGCCGAAGAATCCCGCCCCCGTACCTCTGACCTACGGAGGGGCCCTGCCACCATGCGGGCTCGCGGGAGCACACGCCCAGCCGACCGCCAATTGCGTTCAGGCGGTGCGACTTTCCTCCCGGCCGCCGTCGCAGCGCTCATCGACACATCGCTGGCTCGCGGAGCCGCCGCCGACATCGACGCCGAGCGGCAGCGGCTGGCCACCGTTGCCTCGGCGGATGACGCTTCGCCGTGAGGATATGGCTGACGCGCCTGCGCGCGCTGCTCGCCCAAGCGCGGGGCGACGACAGCGCCTATCGCGGCCGCCGCGATCAGTACCGCGGACCGGCGAAAGCACTTGCCTATGAGGCCTCGCTACTGGCTGCCGCCGATCCTTCAGACAGAGGACCAGCTGGCCGCCGTCGGCGAGGAGCGGAGCGAAGTTTCGTGCGGTCTGGAGGAGCGGCTCATCGGTAAGGTAATCGTGGGACTGATTGGGCGGGCGTCATGTACGTCTGGCCGAACCGAGGGTGAGTGAGGTCGGGGCGGCCGTGGCGATCTTAGATGGTGCGCTTACGTCGCCGTCGGTCTGCGCTTGGGTGGGGGATACATCAACCGGGCGATCGTGGCAGAGATCCACCCATACACCCACCCCGCGCAGACAAGCACGTAGGTGTATCCGGTCGTGCGCCGTCGCGCTGGACGGCATGATCTGGCCTTGGGTCCGAGGGACTTCCGCGCGGGCGGAAATGGTGGGACCGTATCTGTAGACCTCCGAAATCGCGTTCTGTACGACACCCGATCGGCGTGAGCCGCGGAGGCTCGACATCAATTGATACACACCTGGAGAAGCGATGAACGCATCCCAGACGGACTCCGACCAGTACGCCCTCTCGACTCACGTCGCCGCCGACCATGGCGCATATCACGTCAGCATCGACGCCGGTCGTTACCACATCGCGTTTGCGGACATCCGTCCCACCTCTTCCACTATCGAGCTCAACATTGACGTCGCGACCGGGAACCCATCCCCTCGTCTGCGTAGCCGCCTCATCGACGCGGTGTTCGACCTCGACGTGATGCACAAACCCAGGACCTTGTTGGCCACATTGCCCCTCGGTGACGTCGACCTACTCGACGGCGTGGCCCAACATTGCGCCGACGTTCATATCAGGGCGGCTGGAGGTAGCTGCCTCGTTGACGGACACCTATTGGGATAGCGCCGTCGCGTCGTCACGAGCGTTCGCTGTGCAGACCGGTGGCGCGGACCGCCGCTTACCGCACTGCAGAAGCACTGTTCCGCACAGGGAAACCGCCTTGCGCAGCCCAGAACCGCCCTGTTAGCCCCACCACAAGTACAGGTGCGGATTCGCGGTTCCACCTGTCATTTGCTGTCGCAGGAAGACGACACCTTGGTCTATGCCCGCCAGGTTCGCGTGGATTGCAGTTGAGTCCGCCGCGACGCCGACGATTGTGCCGATCTTGTAGATATTGGGATCTTCCCACTGGATGACTGCCCTCACCCCAAGGTGCTCGACGTTGACCTGTTCCGGAGCAATTTCGATGTACTGCGGCGTCGACACAACTAGCTTCCCTTGCTGTTTGGAGACAACGTGGTTCGATCGTTCGAACCGCGCTTAGGAAGCATATTGTCGTCGGGCATTGCGACGAGGTCCGGTGGGGTCGCGCCGGGAATGCACGCCCATCGCGACGCACCGGTGCGATCACGCTCAGTGGGCGCACTACGTTGCACGTTGATGCGGTCCGCTCCGGCGCGCCATCATCACCGCCAGATAATCACGGCGCCAACCTGGTGAACCGGATCGTGTAACGAACCGTTGTGCTTGACAGCGACGCGACACAACTGAATCGCCCGACCCGGACGTGACAACAGGACAGACCGACAGCAAAGCCACCGGCGTTGGCGACTGGTGCCTGTGTCAGGCAATCAGATCGTACCGATCGGCAGCAACGGTTGGTTCGGTGTGGTTGTTATGGCCTGGGCACCAACCGAATCCCCAGGAAGCGCGACAAGCACATCAACCGGACGGATCCGCGGCAGCGCGGAAAAGCATCTGTCACCGAATTACAAACCAACCCAAACAGCAAAAGCTCCAGCCAACTACAGGGAAGCCACGACAATGACGAAGATCCTCCTCACCTCCATCGCCGCCTGCGGATTGACATCCGCCGCGCTCGCACTGGCCGCAACCGCTACCGCCGCCCCGTCCGGTCCATCGCCCGTCGATGCCACCATCAGCCAGCTGCGCGCGCAGGGATTTCAGGTCATCGTGAACCGCGTCGGCACCGCTCCAGCCGACCGGTGCACTCTCAGCGCGGTTCGGCCCGGCCAGACGTTCTCGCGTACCGACTCGGGTGTCCCTGGAGCCCAGGACGACCTCGTCACGACCGTCACCAACAAAATCGTCTACGTCGACGTCACCTGCTAACCCGCGTTCGGAGCACGTACGAGGGGGCGACCGCACCGCCCACCGCACTGCGTCGTCCGGACGATTTCCCACAGCCAGCGATCTAAGTAGTGGTGGTTAGCGGGCGTGGCTGTCGCGGCAGAAGAACACGATCACCGCGACGTCCTGCTTGGTTTCTCGGACCCACCACAGCGATGGAGGTTTCACCGATGCTGCAACAACCCGACAGCAGCTGGATAGCGCAGCGCGACAATCTGGACCACAGCGCCGAATCCGCCTGCGTGAGGAAATGGTCATCGCGCGGCTTCGCCTACGAGCGGGCCATTATCGACTTCATCCGCCGTTGGCACCGCTTCGGCGGCGGGTCAGCTCGCGACATCTTCGAGGAATTCGGCCTCAGCGAGCACGAATTCTTTTCCAAGACAATCGAATTGCTCGGATCTACCGGCGCCTCAGGCGTTAGCGAGGAGACCGCGATCCGGATCCGGAAGGTGTGCCGGTGGCGTCTATCGGTCCGCTCGCACACGCCGGCATAGCTCCGACCGTCTGCGCGGATGCCGTCGCGTCACACCTCTACAGGTGTTTCCTTTGTCGGAGCTGGCAAGCGCCGAGTGTTGACGCGGCAGCACGCGTCGCGTGATGCCGGCTTGGGCAAGGTAAGGCCTGAATTCGGGGAGTCGACAGAAGCCGACCATCATCGGCTCATGCATCTGCCTACTCCATATTTACTGACGTGATCCTTCAGTGTCGGAGGTGCCGAGGTAGCTGGCCCAGTAGTCCTCGGTAGTGCCATATGCGGCAGCACTGGCGCGCAGCTCCGCGCGGATTGGATCAGTTGTGTTCATTTGAGTTCTCCTGTGTGAGTAGCTATTTCGCTTTCGTCCGCATCTGGTGACGATGTCGAACAGTTGGTTGGCGGGAACGTGCTACAACCGAAGCTAGGGGTCCGCAATCGCCGTGGCTCGCTTGTGGGCACAACCCGCGCATTGCGCGATGTTCAGCTTTTGCGCATTGTGGTCACAGATGCACCATGGGTGCCTCGGCGGTTTAGCTGACTTGTCTCCGCGTGGTGCCCACGTGCCCGCATACCTTGTGCGCTCTTGGCATCGATGTCCTCTCTTTGATGGCCGAGGAGGGCCGCGTGCGCCGCCAGGTTCGGGTACGGAGTGATGCGAGCAGTCGGCGAACCAACCATCTGAGCAAAATACGGAAAACCGTGAAATCGATGCTTATTTCGACTATCGCCGACAAGACCGACACATCCGTAGCGGCGCCCTAAGTTCGGAGTCTCCAAACCCAAACACGTCGCACGATCGCAGCGCAAAACAAATTCAAGCTATCGCGAAAAGTCATTCGTGAATAGCCGCGCAAAGACGTCGACGTCGCACACAAGGAGAAAGAAAATGGTAGCACCAGACACCTTCAACGAATGGCAACCGCTTCGCGGTCCAGTTAGCCCGTCGCTCATTCAAAGGGGTTCAGTCATGACGTACGGCAGCGCGCTGCGTCGCGAAGTGCAAGGCGACAGCATCACGCCACTCATCGGCGTCTTCGACATGTTCTCCGCATCGCTCGCGGCCCAGCACTACGGCGGCATGTTCGTTTCCGGATTCGGGTTCGCGGCGTCCTACTACGGGCTGCCCGACATCGGTTTCATCGCGTGGCCGGACATGGTCAACTTTGTGCAGCGGCTGCGGGTGGCGTTCCCGCAACAGCACCTGCTGGTGGACATCGACGACGGCTACGTCGACCCCGAGGTGGCCTGCCATGTGGTGGAGAACCTGGAGCGCATCGGCGCGTCCGGCGTGATTCTCGAGGACCAGAAGCGGCCGCGTCGCTGTGGGCACGTCGACGGCAAGCAGATCCTGCCGCTCGACGAGTACCTGGAGAAGCTCAACCTGGTGCTGGAGACCCGCAAGGACCTGGTCGTGGTTGCCCGCACCGACGCGACAGAGGAGTCGGAGATCCTGCGCCGCGCCGAGGCACTTGCCGCCACGGACGCCGACGTGCTGCTGGTGGACGGCGTGCGCAGCGTCGACTGGATCACCAAGGTGCGCGGCGTGATCGGCGACAAGCCGCTGCTGTTCAACCAGATCGCCGGAGGTAAGTCGCCGCGGCTGTCGCTGACCGAGCTTGAGGACCTCGGCGTCGACGTGGCGATCTACTCCACGCCGTGCCTCTTCGCCGCGCACACCGCGATCGACAACGCGCTACTGGAGTTGCGCGCCAACGACGGCCGGCTGCCGGAGGTCATGGAGGGCGACGTCGGCGTCGCCGCCTCCATTGACCTGTTGGAGCGCAACATCTCCCGGCACCACCCCAAGCTGGACCCCGTCCATGTCTAGGTTGCGGGTTGATCCCTACATCCTGGCGTTGCTGTTGACGGTGGCCGTCGCCTCGCTGTTCCCGGCGAGAGGGGCGGTGGCCACCGGCTTCGGCCACGCGACGACAATTGCCATCGGGCTGCTGTTCTTCCTTTACGGGGCAAGGCTTTCCACCCGTGAGGCGCTGGACGGCCTCAAGCACTGGCGGCTGCACGGGCTGGTGTTCCTGGCGACGTTCGTGCTGTTCCCGTTGCTGGGCTTGCTCTCCCTGCTGTTGGTGCCGTGGGCGCTCACCCCGGGGCTGTACACCGGCGTGATGTTCCTGTGCTGCCTGCCGTCGACGGTGCAGTCCTCGATCGCGTTCACCTCGATTGCCCGCGGCAACGTGGCCGCGGCGATCTGCAGTGCCTCGTTCTCCAACCTGATCGGCATCGTGCTCACGCCGTTGCTGGTCACAGTGTTCCTATTCACCGGCACCGGCGGCATCTCGCTCGGCGCGGTGCGGGACATCCTGCTGCAGCTGCTGGTGCCGTTCCTGGCCGGTCAGCTGCTGCGGCGCTGGATCGGCGGGTTCATCACCCGGCACAAGAAGGTGCTCGGCTACGTCGACCGCGGCTCGGTCCTTTTGGTGGTGTACTCCGCGTTCAGCGCGGGCGTGGTCGGCGGCATCTGGGGACGGCTGTCCGTGGTGTCGCTGCTGGTCCTGCTCGCCGTCAACGCCGCGTTGCTTGCGGTGGTGATGGTCGTGACCACCTTGGCGGCTCGGAGGCTGCGGTTCTCCACCGAGGACGCGATCGCCATCGTTTTCTGCGGTTCGAAGAAGTCGTTGGCCAGCGGCCTGCCGATGGGGACTGTGCTGTTCCCCGCGGCCACGGTGGGCTTGGTCGTTCTGCCGTTGATGTTGTTCCACCAGATGCAACTGATGGTATGCGCCTGGCTCGCGCGACGGTACGGCGCCCGCAAGGATGCCGTCGCGCTGGTCAGCGCCTGAGCGACTGTCGGCCCCGCCGGTCGACGCCGGCGGGGCCGGCCGCACACTGGTCGCGCTGGCGCCGAGTCGGGGCAATGCGCAAAACCGTGAAATCGTTGCCGATTTCGACTATCGCTTACAAATTCGAATACGTCGCACGATCGCGGCGCAAAACGAACTCAAGCTATCGCGAGAGTCATTCGCGATCAGCCGATCCGCCATACCCACGCCGCGCAAGAAACATCGACGTCGCACACACAAGGAGAAAGAAAATGGTAGCACCGGGCAACATCACGAATGGCAACCGCCGCCGGGCCCAGTTAACACGTCTTGTCTCATTCAAAGGGGTTCGATCATGACTGACGGCAGCGCGCTGCGCCACGACGCGCACGGTGACAGCATCACGCCACTTATCAGGGTCGAGCGGACCCGGGTCGGTCGCGAGGCGACCGACCCGATGCGTGCGGACATCAGGCTGCTGGGCACCATCCTGGGCGACACCGTGCGCGAGCAGAACGGCGACGAGGTGTTCGACCTCGTCGAGCGAGCTCGGGTGGAATCCTTCCGGGTGCGGCGCTCGGAGATCGACCGGGCCGAGATGTGGCGCATGTTCGACGGCATCGATATTCACCTGGCGATCCCGATCATCCTGGCGTTCAGCCATTTCGCGCTGTTGGCCAACGTCGCCGAAGACATCCACCGGGAGCGCCGCCACGGCATTCACGTCGACGCCGGCGAGCCGCCGCAGGACAGCAGCCTGACCGCGACCTACGCGAAACTTGATCTGGCACAGCTGGATTCGACCACCGTGGCCGACGCCTTGCGGGGTGCGCTGGTTTCCCCGGTGATCACCGCCCATCCCACCGAGACCCGGCGGCGCACCGTTTTCGTCACCCAGCAACGGATCACCGAGCTGATGCGAGTGCGCGCGGAAGGGCGTACCGAGACCGACGACGGCCGCAGCATCGAATTGGAGTTGCGCCGTCAGGTCCTCACGCTGTGGCACACCGCGCTGATCCGGTTGTCCCGGTTGAAGATCACCGACGAGATCGCGGTTGGGCTGCGGTATTACGCGGCCGCGTTGTTCGAGGTGATCCCGCAGGTCAACGCCGAGGTTCGTGACGCATTACGCGCCCGCTGGCCAGACGCGGATCTGCTTGCCGACCCCATCCTGCGGCCCGGCTCCTGGATCGGGGGTGACCGCGACGGAAACCCGAACGTGACCGCCGACGTGGTCCGGCTGGCCACCGGCAGCGCAGCATTCACCGCGCTGGCGCGCTACCTCGCCGAACTCACCGCCCTCGAGCAGGAGCTGTCGATGTCGGCACGGCTGGTCACCGTCACGCCCGAGGTGGCCGCGCTGGCTGATGCTTGTCCCGATGCCGTCCACCTCGATGAGCCGTATCGGCGGGCATTGCGGGCGATCCGCGGCCGGCTTACCGCAACCGCGGCCGACATCCTGGATCGTCAGCCGCTGGACGAGCTTGACCTCGGCTTGCCCCCATATGGCGCGCCGGCCGAACTGCGGACCGATCTCGACGCCATCGACGTTTCGATGCGTTCGCACGGCGCCGCGCTATTGGCCGACGATCGGCTGGCCCTTTTGCGAGAAAGTGTGCACGTCTTCGGGTTTCACTTATGCGGCCTGGATTTGCGGCAAAACGCCGACGTGCACGAAGAAGTGGTCGGCGAGCTGCTGGCCCGGGCCGGGGTGCACCCGGACTATAGGTCGCTGCCCGAACACGGGCGGGTCGAGCTATTGACGGGCGAACTCAGCACCCGTCGGCCACTGGTCGGCGACCGCGCCCAATTGTCCGAACTGGCCCGCGGCGAGCTCGGCGTCCTCGCGGCCGCTGCCCACGCCGTCGAGACCTACGGTCCGGCCGCGGTGCCTAACTACATCATCTCAATGTGCCAGTCGGTGTCGGACGTCTTGGAGGCCGCGGTTCTGCTGAAAGAGGTTGGTCTGTTGGACGCCTCAGGGGCGGAACCGCATTGCCCGGTGGGCATCTCACCGCTGTTCGAGACGATCGACGACCTGCACAACGGGGCGACCATTCTGCACGCGATGTTGGAACTGCCGCTCTATCGAGCGCTGGTGGCCGCCCGAGGCGAATCGCAGGAAGTGATGCTCGGCTACTCCGACTCCAACAAGGACGGCGGTTATCTGGCGGCCAACTGGGCGGTGTACCGGGCCGAGCTCGCCTTGGTCGAAGTAGCCTGCAAAACCGGAATCCGGTTGCGGCTCTTCCACGGTCGCGGCGGCACCGTCGGCCGCGGCGGCGGCCCTAGCTACCATGCCATCTTGGCGCAACCACCGGGAGCGGTGAACGGCTCGTTGCGTCTCACCGAGCAGGGTGAGGTCATCGCCGCCAAATACGCCGAGCCGCATCTGGCGCGACGCAATCTGGAGAGCTTGCTGGCAGCCACCCTGGAGTCGACCCTGCTGGATGTGGAGGGCCTGGGCGACAGCGCGGAGCCGGCTTACGCGGTGCTCGATGAGGTGGCCACCCTGGCGCAGCGTTCTTACGCCGAATTAGTTCACGAGACACCGGGTTTCGTCGAGTACTTCAAGGCTTCCACACCGGTCAGCGAGATCGGGGCGCTCAACATCGGCAGCCGGCCGACATCACGCAAGCCCACCGAGTCGATCGCAGATCTGCGCGCCATTCCGTGGGTGCTCGCGTGGAGCCAGTCGCGGGTCATGCTCCCGGGTTGGTACGGCACCGGATCGGCGTTCCAGCAGTGGATTGCAGCGAGTCCCGAGAGCGAAAGCGAGCGAGTGGAAATACTGCGCGACCTGTACCGGCGGTGGCCGTTCTTCCGCAGGGTGCTGTCGAACATGGCGCAGCGGCTGGCCAAGAGCGACCTGGGCCTGGCGGCCCGCTATGCCGAGCTGGTGCCCGACGAATTATTGCGGCGCAGGGTGTTTGACAAGATCGTCGACGAGCACCAGCGAACTATCGCCATGCACAAACTCATCACTGGTCGAGACAACTTGCTGGCCGACAACCCGGCCCTGGAGCGCTCGGTGTTCAACCGCTTCCCCTACCTGGAGCCGCTGAACCACCTCCAGGTGGAGTTGCTCCGCCGCTACCGCTCGGGCGATGACGACGAATTGGTACGGGGCGGCATCTTGCTGACGATGAACGGGCTAGCGAGCGCGCTCCGGAATAGCGGGTAACAACAGGCCTACCACCGCGCCGCGACGTTGGCAGCGATCTGGTTGGCAATCCTTACCGCCGAGTCGGCGGGGTCAGCGCTGCACGTGTTGATGTCGATGATG
>Ga0207648_10002803_pt1 | contig 18489 bp, 14 predicted proteins | sample KBSMisM32_FD_184310 | JGI IMG/M metagenome (GOLD analysis project Ga0207648, IMG submission 184310) | Miscanthus rhizosphere microbial communities from Kellogg Biological Station, Michigan, USA - KBS Miscanthus M3-2 (SPAdes) (version 2) | ecosystem: Host-associated > Plants > Roots >...
CTCGCCCGTTAGTGCCGCGGACTCTCGTACAACAAGAAGTTTGTCCGGATCCAAAGTCTCCCTGTAACTCGGCAGCGAAAGAATTCGCTCCTTATGAGCTGTCGTTTCAGTTGCCAGGAAAGTTGACCAAAGGACGAACTTACACGTCACTTCCGTTCTACGCAGTTCTGCTAAAAACTTACAACGCAGAGTCTTGCGACGCCGATGATCATACTGAGAGCATCGAAAGGGAGCGGTTGAAGATTCAGCTCGCATATCCGCACAACAAACTCTTTGCCTCTTACAGTTGTCCCAACCTTGATGCCGTTGATTACAGCTTTTCGGGGAAAATGGATTCCACCGGCGAACGCGCGCTCATCATGACGTTCATCGCAGTTTACGCAGGAAAGACTCAAGCGGAAGGAAGTAACTTTTTGCAGTACGTCCGAACTGTGTATCCGAATGCGACTCTCAAACAGATGACTGCGAGCTACGAGATCCTCGATCAGTAGAACGACCTTACCGCGAAGCGGTAAATCCTTCCGCTCCTTCGGAGGCAAGCGCAAACGCGGATGGCCAAGGATTAGACTAAGCAATCACGATAATTTCGGGGAATTGTCTGTTGGCTTTGATCTGAATCATCCGCCCTCATCTGCGACAAATTCTCTTGGTTTGACAAGCGAGAGTACGAAAGCTAACCTCAAAATCGACCGAGCAGCTTGTGCCCAGCGGTTTGCCAGATCTCTGTTGATCCCTATGTTTGGAATACGAAGACGCAAGCCACCACCGTTTGGTGGCGTGCATATCGACGACGACAAAGACATCCAGGTACATCGACCGGATGCCTCATCGCGCGACGACCTGTGGTCGGAAGCTCGCTTGCTGCTTCGCGATTTAATCTTCGCGCTCATGATTGCGGCTTTGGTGGTCGTCTTTATCGTGCAACCGGTGAAAGTGGAAGGTACGTCGATGTTGCCGCGTCTGCATGATGGCGAAAGAATCTTTGTAAACAAACTTATTTACTACGACGAGTATCGTTGGGCTCCCAAACTGGATCGCGGTGATATCGTTGTGTTCTGGTTTCCAGACGATCCGTCCAAGAGTTATATCAAGCGTGTTATTGGGTTACCTGGCGACACAGTGGAAATGCACGAAGGGATGGTGCGAGTCAATGGACGAGATCTTGATGAGACCTATCTCGATCCGCGCCTTAACGTGAGTCATCGCACTACTGCGCCAGTGTACGTCAGACCTAATTATTATTTTGTAATGGGCGACAATCGCGACAACTCCAGCGATTCGCGTATCTGGGGATTAGTCCCGAAGAAATATATCTACGGCAAAGCTCTATTTCGTTACTGGCCAATTGGGGCGGCGAGTGTAATTCATCATGAGAATATTTCATCGCCCGTTCCACCGCCTTCAGGTTACAACCCTGACGTGCAGGAGACGCCGGTGAATGACACACCCCAATAGTTCCCTGGTAATCAGATTCTTATGATCGGTTGGTTGCGGTTAGTCTTGATGATCTTTTATGCCCCGCTGCGTGGTTTGCGCGAGGCCCGTGATCGTGGCTCGCTTTTGCCAATCGCCGTCATTGCCTTCCTCAGTCAGGCTGCCTACACCTTTACAGTAAAACAATTTGCCGGAGCTGCGTCGTGGCGTGCTGCCGGCGTTATGTGGAGCGAACTGTTTCAGGGTGCTATGACAGTCGTTCTGATTGCCGTCGTATTTGTTCCTATCCTTACGTTAGTTGCCAATATCTTCGATCGCAGAGGTAGCTTTCGGGTTGTGCTCACACAAGAGTACGCGCCGTTGGCAGCCACGATGTTTTATGTACTGACGGCAACCAACATTGCGACGATTGCTATTGCCGCCTTCTTTCATTTTTCCGGCATACAGGCTGCACATATTGCCAGCATGCTTCAGCAGGTTGATCAGGTTCGGGCAATGTTGCCGAATTCACCTCCGTGGGATGTCGTGTCGCAGCAGTTAGGCGACCCCGTTGCGATTTCCGAATCGCTCTTTCGTACACCTAAAGTGGCGCTGTTTCTTATTGGAATGGTGCTGAGTGTTAAAGAAGTCTTTCGCGTCTCGGCTTTCCGCGCAGTGGCAGTTTCTCTCAGCACGGTGGCAGCCGTCTTTATCATCTCGCCGATCTGGTCGATGCTGTTTTCCCACATACTTGGCTCGCCCTTTCTGCTGTTTTTGGTTTTTATCTTGCTTCGTGGTTATTTCAGCGACTTCATGGGCCAGCAACGCTCCAAAGCCGCCTTCAGACAAAACCTGGAATCGGCAACCTTGAATCCCGCTGACGCGTCGGCCCACTACAATCTCGGATTGATTCACCAGAGCCGTGGCGAGTTTGAAGCTGCACGTGAAAGATTCAAACGTGCGGTGGAGATTGATCCTGAGGAAATCGATGCGAGTTATCAACTTGGTCGCATTGCCAGGGCGGAGAAGCGCTACGCTGATGCGATTCAGCATTTCGAACAGGTGGTAGCGCGAAATCCAGAGCACTCACTTCACGAAGTTTGGCGTGAAGTAGCGGCAACTTATATTTCCGCCGGACAGTTTGAAGATGCTCGGACAACGCTTGAACAGTTTCTTGAGCATCGCCCTTCAGATCCGGAAGGGTTGTATTTGATGGGTCGGGCTCATGCGGGTCTCGGCCATCGACGTGAAGCAAATAGTTTAATGCAAGAGTGCATTGAAGCCGTGAAGACCGCACCCGCTTATAAGTATCGAGCAAGTAAGAGATGGATGAATGAGGCGGAACAATTCATCAAAGGGGGACAATAGCGCTCGGTAAAGGCGGAAGATTGGTCATCTATCATTTTCCATTTCTCATTTAACATTTTTCTTGTGTCGGGAAGGGACGTAATAGCCCGAAGGTTTTCAAAATGACAAATGAGAAATGGAAAATGATATATGACCAATGAAAAAGGCCAATCACTCCACCACAATCGAGAGCGTCTATAAAGATGATCAAAAAAGCACCCGCACTGCTCGCCTTAGAAGACGGCCGAACCTTTCGTGGTCGATCCTGGGCTGCCGATGGAGAGGCGTGCGGCGAGATTGTTTTCAACACTTCAATGACGGGATACCAGGAAGTGCTCACCGATCCTTCCTACGCTGGTCAAATCGTCAGCATGACGTATCCCCTGATTGGGAACTACGGCGTCAATGAAGCCGATTCGGAGTCGTCGCGTCCGTGGGTCGAAGGATTCGTTGTGCGCGAAGCGAGTCGCATTACGTCAAACTGGCGAGCGGAGGAAAGTCTCGCCGACTATTTGAAGCGTTGGAATATTGTCGCGATTGAAGGTATCGACACGCGAGCACTCGTACGCCACATTCGCGACAAGGGGGCGATGCGAGCTTGCCTTTCGAGTATAGATACTGATGAAAAGAGTTTGGTTGAAAAGGCGCTCCAATCGCCGCCAATGGACAACCGGGAGTTAGCGAGTGTCGTTACCACCAAGGAGCCGTACGAGTTTCCCGCAGAAGGCGAAGAGCGATTCCATGTCGTCTGTTACGACTACGGAGTGAAACGAAACTCGTTACGCGAACTCGCACAGCTGGGAGTTCGGACGACGGTTTTGCCTGCGGCTACTTCGGCAACCGATGCACTTGCCTTCAAGCCTGACGGTATCTTCTTATCAAATGGCCCGGGTGATCCCGCGTCCATGAATCGAGAGGTTGAGGAGATCAAACAACTTCTAAACGCCAAGGTTCCGTTGTTTGGAATTTGTTTTGGACACCAGTTGTTGGGTCGAGCGTTTGGAGGATCGACTTTCAAGCTTGTCTTTGGTCACCGCGGTGGGAATCAGCCGGTCAAAGAAGTTACGGGTAAGGGCGTTGAGATTACGTCACACAATCACGGGTTTGCGGTGGATGCCGAAACACTTCCAGCAGACGTTGAGGTGACGCACATCAATCTCAATGATCAATGCGTGGAAGGCATGCGCCATAAAACTTTGCCGGTGATTTCAGTTCAATATCATCCTGAAGCTGCACCAGGCCCTCACGATGCGGAACATCATTTCAAGAGATTCGTGGCATTGATGGAGAAGCAGAAGACGGACTTGGGCCTTCGGGCCTAGGTTTTACCCTTGGGAGTGGTCTTCTATAGCCCGCTTCGCGGGCTTTATTCCGGCAGCTTTAATTCACCAGTGGTCAAATCGGGACGTTGCTGGGCCATCTCTTCCGGCGTGGTGTCGATGTCCGGATGTCCCTCACTATGGTGGTGGGGGTGAATCTGTACCGAGCGTTCATGCTGTACAGTCTGCTGAGGGAGTTGTTGTTTAGCAATTACTTCTCCGCTTACGACAGGAGCCGCGGTCGTTGAGGTGGGCTCTAAAAGATCTGCTAGTCCCTCACTACCTCGGTGTTCCATCCAGTGTCGATAACTCACAGTCAGGATGGCTACCACGGGAATTGCCAAAAACACTCCCGCAACGCCAGCCAGCTCAGCTCCTGAAAGGATCGCAAAAATCACGGCGAGGGGATGAAGATGGATTCCCTGTCCAATCAAACGAGGGTAGATGAAGTAGTCCTGCGCGATTCTCAAAATTCCAAGAAACAGCAAAACGAGAAATGCATTGAACGGACCTGCATGGAGAAGAGCCAACAGTGCGGCCATCACTGCAATTAGTAACGGACCAACCATCGGGACAAACTCAAAGACGCCGGCAATAAGACCCATAACCAATCCGCCGGGTAAACCAAGCAGCGTGAACCCCAAAGAGCACAATAATCCAATGATCAGGCAGGCCGTTAGTTGTGCTCTCGTATACGCCGCAAGCGTCGAGTTCACATCCTGAAAGAATTCATCTCCACGCCAACGCCAGCGTCCCCGCGGCAACATTTGTAGCGCTGAACGTCGAAAGCTATCCACATCTTTCAGGAGAAAGAAGGCCAGTAAAGGAATCAACACCAGCCAGGGTAAGAACGCGAGGTAGGCAAGAGAACCAGTAACAAGCTCGCTCGCAACGGCACTGATCTTTTCAATGATTTTGGGTATCGCATTATTCGCGGCATCGACGATGGGTCCGGGCATCCGGCGCGAACGAAAATACTCATTGAGTTGCTGCGACTTCTCACCCAGGGTTTTCCAGTAACCCTTCGCTTGAGTCGCAAACTCAGGAAACTGGTTACTCAGAGTCGGGAGCACAACGAGAACTGCGAACACGATTGCACCCAGGATCAACAGATAGGCAATTAAGATCGAAATACCCCTGGGTATTTTGAGTTCCCGCTGGCCTAAGTGTCGCGGTCGCCGAATGAAGTCGACGAGTGGTGACACCAGATACGCAAAGAAGATCGACAGTACTAAGAGGAGAATTACCCCAGTCAGCTTGAAGACTATCCAAAGAACAACAGCGACAAAGATGAAGATGAAAATAACGCGCAGAACCACGCGTGTCGGTGGGCCGACAGCTTCCGCGGCCGCCCGCGCTGCGGTCGTCGCCGCTTCTTTGGTTTCTTGTTTGTTCAAGCTGCTTTGTTAAAGGCGCGAGTGTAAACGGCCGATCATATCTTCAACAGCTTTCTGTTGCCCTGCCGTTAGTTCTCGAAATTGAACTCCGAATGTATCGGAAGTTCCATGATGAACTACTTCGCCACTTAAAGACAGGGAATCGTCGGTATCAAGCAACAAAAGTCCGAGCTGATCACCAATCTGGACAGTCGGACAAGCCGGAAGATTTCTCACCCGCACACCACCGAGACTGATATCGGCCGGTTCACCTATGCCAATCGATTCTCGTAGTGTTTCATCTTCGATGGCCAGCATCAGACGTGAAAAAACGTAGTAGCGCGGAAACTTCCGCCGATCATGTGGAGACATCTCATGAGCATCGGGGGTTGTCATAAGTTGAAGCCTCAGTGTGTCAGATCATCATCGTCTTCCGCGTCTACATCCACCTCACCCTCTTCTGGCGGCGGCGGCGGAGCGACCCGCGGTGCGGCCGGCTCCCAAACAAGTCCCTTCCATTCCTCTGTTTCACCCAATAATTGCAAGGCTGCTAATGGATGACCCGGGTTGCGTTCAATGCGGAGTACTTCGGCGATCACCTGTAGTCGGTCGCCGCTTTCACCAAGAATCTCGAGTCGAACCGTGCTGCCCACATCGGGCAATTGTCGCGGCAGGTGAACCAACGTTCCTTCGGGACCGACATTCTCGGTTGTGCCCTCGGCAACAATGTGAGTGCCGGTGGGTTCGTCCCACTCAGCTTTAACTTCGAGGGTTGCGAGATATCGTGGGCCTGAACGATTCTCAAATTCCATGTGGCGGGCCATAGATAGACTCCTTGAATGATTGGGGCATTGATGTCCGATAAGCTTTAGCTTGTCGTCAACTTTCGGCTAAAGGTTCTCCCTGCTGGATCACGACAAGCTAAAGCTTATCGGACATTAGTTATTCTTCTTCCGTCCTTAACTTCTCCAACACTGAAAAATCTTCCAGCGTTGTTACGTCGCCTGCAACGGATCCACTCGTAGCGATTTCACGTAGGAGTCGTCGCATTATCTTACCTGATCGAGTTTTAGGCAGTGCATCAGTAAACCGGATGTCGTCAGGACGCGCTAAGGCTCCGATCTCTTTTACGACGTGGGCGCGCAACTCCTGGTTCAAACTGTCAGACGCATGATGCGAACCTTCGAGAGTGACGAACGCGACAATCGCTGAACCTTTCAGATCGTCTGGCCGTGCAACTACAGCTGCTTCGGCAACAGCGCCATGCGATACCAGCGCGCTTTCTATCTCAGCCGTTCCCAGCCTGTGACCGCTCACGTTAATAACATCGTCGATGCGGCCCATGATCCAGAAATAACCGTCTTTGTCGCGGCGTGCACCATCGCCGGCAAAGTAAATTCCATCGATCTGTGACCAGTATTGTTCCCGATACCGCGCATCGTCGCCCCAGATTGTCCGCAGCATCGACGGCCACGGTTTCTTGATAACGAGATAGCCTCCCTGGTTAGCGTCAACAGCTTTGCCGCTGCGAGTCATTATGTCAGCTTCAATTCCCGGGAAAGGTTTTGTGCCGGAACCAGGTTTGGTAGGCGTGGCGCCCGGTAAAGGAGTAATCATGATTGCGCCGGTTTCCGTTTGCCACCACGTATCGACGATTGGACAACGACCTTTTCCGATCAATTCCCGATACCACATCCATGCTTCAGGATTGATCGGTTCTCCCACTGTTCCGAGCAGACGCAAACTCGACAGGTCGTGCTTCAGTGGCCACTGTTCGCCCCACTTGATGAATGCTCTGATCGCAGTCGGAGCGGTGTAGAAAATGTTTACACGGTGGTTTTCAATAATCTTCCAAAAGCGATCTGGCTCAGGAAAATTGGGCGCGCCTTCATACATCAAGACCGTCGCGCCGTTTGAGAGCGGACCGTAAACAACATAGCTGTGTCCGGTGACCCATCCGATGTCCGCGGTACACCAGTAAATGTCTTCGTCTTTGAGATCAAAAACCCACTTGGTGGTCAGATGTGATTGCAAGAGGTAGCCCGCGGTTGTATGCAGAATGCCTTTTGGTTTACCCGTCGTTCCAGAGGTGTAGAGAATGTAGTGCGGGTGTTCACTGTCCAACTCCTCAGCCGCACAGTTTGTGTCGACAGTCTCCATTAGTTCATGCCACCAGAAATCACGCCCCGGCTGCATGCTGAGTTGTGTGCCGGTACGCCTGACGACTATGCACGCCTTTACTGATGGCGTTTGTTTGAGTGCTTCGTCGACAGCCGGCTTTAACTTCACTTCACTACCACGTCGCCAACCACCGTCAGCGGTCACCACTACTTTGCAACTGGCGTCATTGATTCGATCGATCAGGGCTGAGCTTGAAAAGCCGCCAAACACGACCGAGTGTGTCGCGCCAATCCGTGCGCAGGCGAGCATCGCAATCGCGAGCTCGGGAATTAACGGCATATACAACGCAACGCGATCACCTCGCTGAACGTTTGCGTGTTTGAGTACGTTGGCAAACTTGCAGACTTCGGTATGAAGTTGCTGATAGGTGAATGTGCGTGTGTCGCCCGGTTCACCTTCCCAAATCAGCGCGGCCTTATTGCGCCGCCACGTCGAAAGATGTCGATCGAGACAGTTGTAAGAGATATTGATCTTGCCACCACCGAACCATTCCGCGTGTGGCGGTTCCCACTTAAGAACCGTATCCCATTTCTTGAACCAATGAAGCTCTTGTTCAGCGAGTCGGGCCCAGAAGGCTTCAGGGTCGTCGCTGGCCTCCTTGCGCAACTGCTCGAGTTCCTCCATCGACTTGATGTGTGCAGCTTGTGAAAACGAAGCAGGTGGTGGGAAAACGCGCTCTTCATGGAGCACGGAATCAATGTTGGTAGTAACAGTCGACACGAACCCTCGTTAAGTTGCTATTCGGTTTTATTCAGGACTTGCTTGCGTGCCTGTGTACCATAGAATCGCTTGACGCGACAACAGGTTAGCAACAGTATTTGCGGGGATTTTCGGAATGGGAATGCGCAGTTGCGCATAGTTCGTTCGAACGTCGCATCGCTAGCCGACGTTAATAAGCGGGATCAGGCACTGGCAATATCAGAATTCAAATTCTAGAATCAGCTTTATGGACGTTTCAACCTGTCGAAATTGTGGCGCTGAACTCGTGCCGCAGACGAGCTTTTGTAGACAATGCGGTGTGCCGATCGCGCTCGGCAATGCGTTGGCAAGTGATGAACGACCGACAGCGTTATTTGACGAGGCACATGTCGTCGCAACTCAAAGATTGGATCCGCGTCAGACCACACCTCAGCCCTCTGACCTAAACGTCTCACCTTCCCCAGTTTCTCCTGTGGTGAAGCCGGCAAATAAGGCAGTTCTGATAGGCATAGTTCTTCTCCTGGTTCTTGCCGCCATCGTTTCGACTGTAGCTGTTGTCAGAAACCGGAGTCGCCGCCACAGCCACAGTGCCTCATCGGAGGGCTTAATTTACCCAAGCGCCCGCCAGATCATGGACGTTGTAGCCGATGGCGGCGGAAGGGCAGTCACACTGGAAACGTCCGAATCGTTTCAGAAAGTAGATGCGTGGTACCGTTCAACGCTAAAGCCGGAGAAAGTTGTTCAGCTAACGGCGGGTAGTGTTGTGATGAAGAACGAGAAGATAACTGCCACGATCATCGGCGACAACGAAAAGACGTTGATCCTGCTAAAGATCGTTCCGTGATGAAAAACCTTTACGTCGGCACGAGTGGCTACAGCTACAAAGAGTGGAAGGGAAGTTTTTATCCGGAGAAACTTGCCGCCAAGGACATGCTGCATTATTACGCTGAGCGGCTGAAGGCGGTCGAACTCAACAACACGTTCTATCGAATGCCTCAACCAGGCATGGTGGAGAGTTGGAGAGCACAGGTGCCTGACGACTTTCGCTTCTCTGTAAAAGCGTCTCAGAGAATTACTCACTTCAAGCGATTGAAAGAAGCCGGCGACGAAACGAAGTTTATGCTCGAAACTATCGCGGTCCTGGAAAATCGGCTGGGGGTGGTTTTGTTTCAGCTTCCTCCGAATATGAAAAAGGACATCGAAAGACTTGAGTCGTTTCTCCCTCATCTACCGACGCAGATTCGGGCGGCGTTTGAGTTTCGCCACCCAACCTGGTTTGAAGATGATGTGCTTGAGTTGTTGCGGCATCACAACCGGGCTCTTTGTGTTTCAGACACGGACGACTTACCTGTTAGTCGGATCGAGCCAACGGCTGACTGGGGATACTTGCGATTGCGCAGAGTGAATTACACCGACGCCGCGTTAAAAGAATGGGTTAAGCGTGTGAAGGCGCAGAAGTGGGATACAACCTTTGTGTTTTTCAAGCACGAAGATGAAGGCACTGGTCCGAAGCTAGCTGCGAACTTTCTTGGCCTTTGTAAATAGATCGGGATAGGCTGACACAAAAACGCCTCTGAATTACAACGACTGTTAAACTAAATCTGGTCTACATTGCCTTTGTGATTTAAGTGCGGGATTACTGAAGTTTAGTCCAACAGTTTCTCAACTTTAATCAAGTTCGAATCGTCTAAGATGTGTTAGGTCTCGAAACGCTTCGAACATGGCCCCAAAGGTTCGTCTCCTCAAAACTGCCCCGCCCAAAATTGAAAGGTCTCAGCATGTCGTCTGAATTTGTGTCTATTCGTGTGTTCTTACTGTATGCCGACCCTGGCTCCGGAATGCTGCTCTGGCAGTTGATTACCGCAACCGCACTCGGCCTGCTGTTCTACGCTCGAACCATTATCCGAAAGATTCGCGCGCGTATGGGCCATGCGCAAGACGAAACGAGATCAACTTCTGCTCGAGACTAAGCCTGCGCCACATCGAACATCGATGAATTCCCGATTGCTGAATGAGGGCGCGGAAAATTCACTCCCATTAGTTTCCTTTCGCGATCCTTCAGGACAGCTCATTATTACCAATGACCGAGTTCTGCGAGTCGTCAGCGATGACTCACAAGCCACAGTCAGGCGATTTTTAGACTCACCACTCAAAGCTGCGCTCGTTGCGGAACAGATTCTCATACCGACAACTGAAATAATGGATGGCGCTGTTGGCTCAGAGTTGCGCGAACTGTCTTTCTTTCAAACAGAAACGCCGCTGGTCCTGGAACATGAACCGATTGTTTTTGCGAGCTATCCTTACGAATGGCCGCCAGAGATGTTGTATGCGGCAGGTGAGTTAACTCTGAACTTGATGGAGAGAGTGCTTGTCGAAGGTTTTGGGTTAAAGGATGCGACTCCTTACAACGTTTTGTTTTGCGGACCGAAACCGATCTTCGTAGACTTCTTGTCGATTGAAGAACGCGATCCACTCAATCCAACCTGGCTGGCTTATGCGCAGTTTGCCCGGACCTTTATCCGACCGCTCTTGGCAAACAAATATTTTGGTTTAGGTCTCGACCAGGTATTCAGAGTTTATCGCGATGGATTACAGCCTGATCAAGTGTTTCGCATGTGTAGTCTGCGCCAGAAGTTTCATCCACTGTTTTTAAGTTCAGTATCACTGCCCGCGCTTCTCTCACGGATGAATCCGAACCGCTACGAGAAGATATATCGTCCCAGGCAGTCCAGGTCCAAGGAAGAAGCGCATTTCGTTCTGCACCGGCAAATCAAAGGCCTCCGAAGAAAGCTCGATGCCTCAAAACCCAATCCCGGTAGAAGTTCGGCTTGGAGCGAATACGAAGAAAGTCACCAGCAGGATAAGTACCTGGAGTTGAAATCCACATTTGTGGGGACGGTGCTTAAACAGATGGAACCTGCATCGGTCCTCGACATCGGCTGTAATCGAGGTCACTTCAGTCTACTTGCGGCCAGCTTTGGGTGTTCAGTAGTTTCTATCGATCAGGATGCAACTGTCGTGGGCGGATTGTGGCGGGAGGCATTTGAAAAGGATCTTGATATTTTGCCTCTCGTGATCGATATCACCAGGCCCACGGCGGGACTGGGTTGGCGTAACAAAGAAACGCGAGGCTTTTTAGATCGAGCGCTGGGGAGGTTCGATTGCGTTTTCATGTTGGCGATCATTCACCACATGCTGGTAACGGAACGGATCCCGTTGCCGGAGATTTTGCAGTTGGCCTGGGAACTAACAACAGATCGTCTGATTATCGAATGGATCGATGCAAAAGAGGCAATGTTTCATCTATTGGCTAGAGGCAATGACCATCTGTATGAATACCTCACGAGAGACTTGTTCGAAAAAGTTAGCCTCAAATACTTCTACCTTGAACGACGCGAAATGCTCAACGATGGATCCCGCTGTCTTTACGAAATGAGGAGGCGGGACCAAATTGCCTAAGGCCTTGCGTGGAGAGCGCGAAGCCCGTTAGTCAAAGCGAACTCGAACTAAAGTCGATGGAAGCGAAAGGTGATTGGGACAAGTCTATTGTCTTGGTGAGCGCGGATCACTGGTGGCGAGATGCTCTGAAGCTCAACGGCAGACCCGATCACCGTATCCCATTTCTATTGAAGTTGGCGGATCAGAAAGCGAGGTTAGACTGTGATGGTCTATTCAATACTGTTCTGACCCGCGAACTGCTGTTGAAATTGCTAAGAGGTGAGATGAAAACACCTTCTGAGGTGGCGGAGTGGATCGAGCGGAATTCACCCTTGGGCGAGAGTTCTCTTACGGTCAACGCACCCTAAAACTCAAAAGCTAAAAATTTCCACCGCACTCATCGTGACCGCAATCACAATCAAGTTCAATTGTTTTGCCTGCACCTTCACATGACGCACTACAATATTTGCCGTCAGGTTGTGGTGGACAGGTACACACAGGGTTCTTGCACTGTTTCGGTTCGTCAGCCATTGGGAGCCTCCTAAGTTTTCTAAGACTGAGTGAATAGAGTAGCACAAGAGTTTAGGATTTCGGATTGCGGAACCGGCTGATTGACTTATTGGGCTTATGAAGTCAGTACCACTCCGCGGTAGCGTGTGGCTTGTTCTTTCAATCAAAAACGCACCAGCCTGAGCCACACGCTACCGCATTGTGGTACTGACTTCATGACACTGCCTCTGCAAGTCAGTCGACATCAGAGCAGCCGAGACTACCCAAGAAGTCAAACGGTTACGGTTCTTCTTTTGGTGCGAACTCAAGCGCGCCAAATGAAGTCAACAATCGCACTGCTGCTGGATGATCATTTTCTTTTGCATACGTCAGCGCGGTTTTCCACCGCTTGTCTCTTTGATTAACGTCGCCACCAGCCTGGATAAGAAGCCTAATGTTGTTGACCAGGCCTTCGGAGGCGGCTTTCATGAGTGAAGTTTCACCATTGTTATTGGCGAGACTCACTTTGGCTCCAGCGTCCAGGAGTGTTCGCAGCGCCTCAGTGTTGTTTACAGCTGCAGCCTCTAGTAGCGCAGTATCGCCATCGTGGTCCCGTAAGTTTATTTTTGCGCCAGCGTTTAGAAGATCCCAAACGAGGTCACTCGTAACGTCTTCACCGATCATCATCAATACGGTCTGCCCACTTCTATCCCGGGCATTTACATCTGCCTTTGAGGCAAGCAGGACTTGAACCATCTCACGATTTCCGTTACGCACCGCGCACTCAAGCGCGGTCCAATCAGTAACCTTATCGCGAACGTTAGCCTCGAATTTCAGTAGATTCTCCTTGACGGCTTCAAGGTTGTCAGACAGGGCGGCTTTTACGAGGGGCTCTTCGGGCATCGCTACCATCGCGCCGCCCATCATCACTTGCTCGGGAGCGGTGATTTCCACCACCTCGTTAATGCTCGCAATGCTCAAGGTTTGGTCCACTCGATTGTTGTCGTTTGCGTTGAGTGTGATCATCGAAACCTGGCTGGTTGCGAATCCGCGTGCTTCTATCTTCAAACTGTAGGTGCCAACTTCAATTCCGTTGAACTCGTAACTTCCTTCGCCATCCGACACCACACTCACAATTTGTCGGGTCTCTGAATTGATCAACGTGACGGTAGCCCCCGGAATCGCGGCGCCATTGGGATCAAAGATCACTCCGTGAAGTGAACCAGTACTTCCGTGCAGCGTGGGCTCAATTAGATGCTGTGTCGCGGCGATCGCGATCTGGGATGGTCCGCTTGCTTGCCGAGAATGAGTTCCTCCGACAGCGCTCGAAAGACCGAGGCTAGCTGAGAAGGCGCCGGCGACAATCATCGATGTCCTTCTACCAATCTTATAGAGAGCCTTTGTTGGTGTGATCGGCGGTCTCGGTGTCACACTTGAATACCTGACGCACAGCCGTCCTTTTGATTTTGCGACGAGCCTTCGAATCTGCTTTCTACTCATCTGTGAAAAATCGTGAACCGAGCTTTGGCAATGATTACAGAAACGGATCTGATGATTACCAACCATCGAATCCCAGTCTTGAGTGCATGGGGAGGTAATTTCGAAACGACTTGCGAAATCTTTGTCTGACATTTCGAACTCCTTTCGATAAAGGCCTTTGGTCTTTGGCCTTGGGTCTTTGAAGTGGTTCTTGTTTACAAAGACCAAAGACCAAAGACCGGCTTCCTACCTAACAACGAATACTCCCGGCGCAACGACAGCTTTCGCCTCCGGGTTGTAGTAGTCGTAGACAGAAGAAGCGGCAGCCTTTGCAGTCATAGCTATCCGGGGACGAAACTTAAATTTGAACTCCGAACCACCGGCTCGTGGCCACAAATACAGGACGACGCGATCGGGTAACACGTCATACTGGCTAATCGACCAATCAGATTCCCGCATCGCTGTTTCCAACGAAGCTCGATCGACGTCAGCGCCCGGTGGCAAACCGATCTCGGCCAGCAACATTCCATAACCTCGGAACCCGATCCGTTCAGCTTTCACGCGACACGTGATCTCATCCATCACACGTGACTCCAGTTTGTCGAAGCGCGTTTCGAGTCGGAGCGCTTCGGAATCTCCGGACTCAACTCGGGCGCTCTCGTTGTTCGCTGCCGGCTTCCAGGGCACGTAGTAGTTGGTCACAACTTCAACACTCGCTGTTTTGTTTTCACCTGCGGCGCGGAGTTCGATGCGGTTGACACCCGTAGATAACGCAGGCGAAAGATCGACGAGTTGCGGAGCGCGCATCTCGTCATCGGCAGGAAGAGTCAGGGTTTTTAAGACCCGACCATTGGCGATCACATCGACGCTCGACGACTGCGGTGAGATAGCATTCGAGCGCCGTTCGGTAAGGAACGACAACATTGCTTCGAGCACGTTCACTGTCGCCTGGGTTGAATACCAAACTCCGTAACGATCCTTGTTTCGCAGTAAAAACAACAACGCACCTTTTCGGAGCGCCAGGTCATCAGGCTCAGCATTGTTCAGTAACGCTTGAAGTGCGATCGCGGTCGTCTCAACCCGACCTGCCGTTCCCCAGCCGTAGAACGGTGTGTTTGTTTCCAACGCCCAGTAGCTGACACCTGAATCCGAGTGGGCGAGCATTCGTAAACGATCGTTTGCTGCTTTTGATTCGGAAGCGCGTCCGGCGAGCGATGCCGCCAACGAGTATGAGGCGATCAGGTATGGCTCATCGATGCTTCGGCTCTGTTCGTTCAAGTACGCCAACGCACGACTCATTGCATTTTTGAAAGCGGAGTCTTCGTTTGCGGAAAGCGTGGGAACCAGAGACCTCGCGACCAGCGCCGTGACCATCGCGCTTCGTCTCGGATCTTCTTTGTTATTCCAAAGCCACGCCGGCCAGCTTCCGTCCAATCGTTGCTTCTTCAGCAACCACGATTCAGCCTTTTCAATGACCGACTTATCGACCGAAATTAAGCGCGCTGAATCCTGAAGAAATCTCAAAGCATAGGCAGTCAATGCAATATCGGGTTCGCCGCGCCCCCAGTAAGTGAAACCACCATCACCAGACTGATAACCAAGGAGCTTTTGATATCCAGCTTCAACATACCGACGAGCTCTTGCTGCGAGCGGGGAAGTCTTGTCGCTCTCCTTCATGAATTGCAGAACCAACAGACTCGGGTAACTAGAGGAAATCGTTTGTTCGGCACAGCCGTACGGACGCTGCATGATTCCTTCGACACTTTCCCAGACATGCGCTGCCAGATTCGGATAGATCTTCAATTCAGTATGTACAGAACCAGGCACAACATCGGCCGGAATATTTACGGCTAACGAAGTCGTCGACTGAAGAATGTCGCTGGTGGTATCAGTTTTTTCTTCGCCATCTGGATGAACTGTTACTACTTTCTCAATTGCGTCGCTCGAATCGGAGCCAATTGCTGTTACGCGTTGCTTTCCATTTTCAATCGAAGAGATGGCGCGTAGATCAAAAGTCTGCCTGCTTGAATCACCCGCGGGCACGTCAGCCCGCCTGCGATTCCCGGCGAGCAACGTGAACCACGTTTCAGGTTGGATTTCGAGATCGACTGTCTGTTTCCGTTCGAGATAATTTCGTAAGACGACCGGAAGTGAGATCCGGTCGCCTTCGGTCAATACACGCGGCGGGTCGAGTTCAGCAAAGAAGGGCTGAAATGCGCGTATCTCTGTTTGGGCGGTCCCAACTTCACCATTTTCATTCGAACCAATTACTGACAGTTTCCAGGTAGTGATGTTGTCAGCGAGTTTGAAATCAAGGTGAGCTCGCCCTTGTTTGTCGGTTGTGAGTTCGGGTTGCCAGAGTAGGGTTTCAGGAAAGTATTCCCGAAGGCGTGGGGTGAAGGACGGTTCATTAGTTCCAGACTTGGTAACGACGTTAACGGACTTCGGATTCAGCGCCTGAAGTTGTCGGCCACTGATTGGCAGGTTCTCAATTTGGCGAGTTGTGATTGTCGGGGCTGACGACGTCACGGTAACTGTTTCGGTGGTGGCTCCAACCTCCAGGACAATATTGACCGTGGTCGCAGTCGATGTGGTTACAGCAACATTTGTAACGATGTGTTTCTTGAAACCCGGCGCTTCAGCTTGGATTGTGTAGCTACCGGGCTCAACGTTAGAAATGATGTAGCTTCCATTGTCAGTACTGGACGCAACGAATGATTTCGTATCGGAAGTTGCCGACACTTGTGCACCGGCAATGGCGGCCCCATTCGGATCGGTGATGAATCCAGCGATCGCCCCAGCGTTGTCGGCCATGACGATGGAACTGATCAATTGAGTCTTTACCGCTTTCGTCGCCGCTTCTTCAGAAATCACTCCACTAAAACTTGCAACCTCAAAGTCATCCTTTGTGTGTGACTGGCCATCAGCCCCCGTGCTGTTGAGGCTAATCACTCTCAACGTTTGGGTGACCGGTGTTGCGGTAACCTGCGTCGCACCTGGAGACCCGCTACTTTCAAGCTTCACCTTGTCGGTATAGACCGTTTGCATCCGAAACATCACTTCATAGGGATGTCCAAAAGGGTCGAGAATCTTTGCGAGGTCGATGCGAGATTCCCGTAACGCAGCAGTGAATTCAGACTGATCGATCGGAAATGGATGTTGTTGAGTTGTCCAACGGTTCAGTGCGGAAGCAGTGCCCGCGCGAGTTTCGGCGAAGTAATCAATTGAGCTGCTGCTGAGTAAGAAGTCGTCGTCATACCTGGACGGTTGTTCTCTGAATATGCGATCGGGTCCGGCGCTTTGAACATCAATTGTGTATCGACTGGCAGCAACACCGAATTTGAACCGATAGGGTGTACCCCATGGATCTCGCAGATCTGGTAACGAGATTCCGGCTTTCGCTACTTCGGCATTTAGAGTTGTTTGGTCGCGAATGAATCCATGAGTTTTGTCGTGATACCTGAAAATCGCGCCGTTGATAGCTTCGCCTACGGGTAAAAAGTATGGCCATTCAAACTGCTCAGCGATGAAGTCGTCGTCGGTATCAAGACGTTTATCGGGCCCGGCGCTCGTGAGCGTAAGCAGGTTCTTGTCCTTGTTGACTGCGAAGGTTGTCTGGAAGGGCACACCCCACGGATCCCGCACCTCAGTGAAATCGATTCCAGCGTTGCTCAGGATACGTCTGAAAGTTGTTTCTTCACGCGGGTAGTCCCTGGTTACGAGGTAACGCCGGGCAAGCGCATCTTTTACTGGCAGCAGAGTTCGCGAAACCGTGTTTCTGAAAATTGCCGCCTCACCAGTTTCGTATGTATCGCCATTGAGAAAGCGCGGAACGTATTCAGCATTGCCGTTGAGCAGCATCTCGGCGGCAAGCTCCACATCACGTGGAACAGGCTTCGACATGTTCAAACGTCGCAGCGCGTTGAGGGTGACACCAGCGATCTGTTCGTCATCTTCAAAGAAAGCCTGATATGAACTGGAGTGGTTCCTACCAAACTCTCGATCGGTTTTGACTCGTTCATCAACAGCCTGATCGATAACGACTACACCAAGAGCGCTTTCCGACAACGACGAGTTTGGTGTTTTCACTTGCAAGGCGACCTGCGCAGTTTCGCCCGGGCGATAGGTCGTCTTGACGGGTTGAACTTCAACTTTCAGATCGCGATTGCGTGGATAAAGGATCGTGTGGGTAGCGATCGAGGTATTGGAAGTTGGAAAATCGGGATAAGCAGCAATGGTCAGTTTGTCTTTGAACTGCGGTGAGAAGGGGAAGGTGATCTGTGCTCGACCGTTTCGAAGTTTGATTCGTTCCGACTTAAACACCTGGTTTGAGTTGGCAAGGTCAACGATGATGTAGGAATCGTCAAAGTTCGCATCGATGACGGCGGTAATTGATTCACCCTGTCGGTAAAGACTCTTGGCTGTTTGAATACTCAGCTGCTCATCGTCATCACTGCTAACTTCGTCCTTGGCCGTGCCTTTGTTTCCACGCGAATCTCTTGCTGATAATGCAATGTCAACTTCACTTCCTTCCCAAGCTGGCGAGGGTTTAATCGGCGGGACCTTGCCGAGACCGAGCCTGTTCGTTCTTAGCTTCACGTGTCGACCTTCCACTTCATCATCCGGGTAGACGTTTAAGTCGACAGCACATTCAGCGGGTGATCCGTCCGCATAAAACGTCGAGACATACCACTGAACTGGCAGCCGGCATTTCTCGTCGTAGTAGTAACTATTCTGAATGAGGTAAA
>Ga0207648_10002804_pt1 | contig 18488 bp, 18 predicted proteins | sample KBSMisM32_FD_184310 | JGI IMG/M metagenome (GOLD analysis project Ga0207648, IMG submission 184310) | Miscanthus rhizosphere microbial communities from Kellogg Biological Station, Michigan, USA - KBS Miscanthus M3-2 (SPAdes) (version 2) | ecosystem: Host-associated > Plants > Roots >...
TGGGTCGACGGGTGAACTGGAAATGCTCAGACATCCCGGGGCAAGCGCCGTAGTCCCCTTTCTCGGCGATCCACTTGGGGATGATCCGCATGTTCTGCTGATTCGCCAGTACAGATATGCCGCCGACGGCTATTTGTACGAGATACCTGCGGGCCGACTGGATCCGGGTGAACTGCCGCGTGACTGTGCAATCCGTGAGCTGAAGGAAGAGACCGGTTGCACTGCCGAACGAGTCGAGTATCTGCTCACGATGTATACGACTCCCGGCTTCACCGATGAAAAGATTCATCTCTTCATGGCAACCGGATTGGTTGGTGGCGAGACAAATCATGAGGCAGATGAATTCCTCGAACCACGTCCAACGCCGCTCTCGAAAGCGCTCGAGATGATCGCGGCCGGCGAAATCCAGGACGGAAAGACAGCGCTAGGCCTTCTCTTCGCCGCCGGGTTTCGCACAGGGCGTTAACCCTTTGGGCCAAATTGGCGTCTAATCAACTAAAGACGCTGTTATGTCATGTAATTAGGACAGGCTTTTCGGAATCTGGACAAGCCCATCCCTTGACAAGTTGAGCCTAAGTCATTGACAGATCAGTACTTAGTACGTGAGTGAGTAGGGCATACGCCGTGCAATACACATAGGTGAGAGAAGGCCAGGTACAGCAGAGGTTCCGCGATAATGCTTCGTAGGAGTCTCTATATAGGTAAGGAGACCAGAATGGCTGACATCGTCCGTAAGCATGTAGTAACGGTTGAAGGACAAACCGTAAGAGAGCGCCTGCAGGCGATGGATGACTCAGCCGTCGTGACTGCTTTCCTCGGTGGAGAGGAGCGCGCATTCTCGGAGCTGGTCACGCGTTATCAGACCCGGCTGCTCAACTTCGTCTATCGGACTATCGGTGACAGGGAGAAAGCAGAGGATCTGGTGCAGGAGGTATTCATCCGCGTTTACCGCCACCTCCATCGCTTTGATCGCTCAAAGAAGTTCTCGACCTGGGTCTACACGATTGCATCGAACCTGGCGAAAAACGAGCTCCGCAACCGCTCACGTAATCCCCTGGTGCTTTTCCAGACCGTTCAGAAGAACTTCCAGGACGAGGACCGGCCCCTCCAGTTCGAGGACACCACGTCCCGCCCGGATGATATGTATCGGAAGCGTCATCTGAGGGAGATTGTTGAGGAAAGCGTGGCGAAGCTTCCGGAGCATCATCGGAACGTTTTCGTCCTTCGTGAGCTAGAAGGCAAGTCGTACGAGGAGATCGCTGAGATCACCGAGTGCAATCTGGGCACCGTGAAATCACGGCTTAACAGGGCAAGAAACTCGTTCGCGGAAATCATTGCCCCATATGTAGATTAGGTCGGTCGGTTCTGGAACAGGCGCCCCACTGCCGGGTACCTGTTCCCGAACCCTCAACCTATCTCCATGGATTGTCGCGAGTTTTGTGATCAGCATCTGGCCTTCGTAGACGATACCCTCGCCGGAATCGAGCTGGTCCGCATGCAGCGACACATCGCTGAATGTGAAAGTTGCGCGAAGCACGATGCGAAAATCCGCAGAGCGTTGCTTCTCTTCAGAAATCTTCCCTCCATCGAGCCATCTGCTGATTTCTCACGCAGGCTCGACGTGCGTCTCAGGGAGTGCCAGAAGGAACAGCTCGCCAGCACGCAGCGCAGCATGAAGTTCGGCGTAATCGCCGCCACTCTCGCCAGCGCGGTCATGCTCGGTTATATCGGCACGACCCTCTACAACCAATCCGGCCCACCTCGCGATATCGTAATGGCGCCTGTGGTTGCGACGCTTCCAGAGCCTGAGCTCACCTCAATTACGAACTCAGCTCCGGCCATTGTGGCATCGGTTTCCGCTGGTCTCACTATCTGGCCCGCCGCATTGTTTGCCGAGCAGGTCCCCGTGAGCTTTGCCCACTCTCAACTCGAGCTCGCGAACTTCACGCGCTAGCAGTCGAGTCACCTGCAGCACCGGCCAGCAGGCCTATATTTGCAGGATGCCGGCATCCTCTCTCAAAATCCTTCGTGATGCCATAAAGCGTCGCGTCTTTGACGGGGCTTACTATATCGTTGGAGACGACGAGTACCAGAAAGACGATGCGGTGCGTCAACTCATCGATGGAGCGCTAGAGTCGACCGCGAAAGATTTCAATCTCGATGTCCGGCGTGCCGGCGATCTCGACGCAGAAACCCTGGGAGTACTGCTTTCCACTCCGCCGATGATGGCGGAGCGCAGAATCGTGGTGTTGCGTGACGTTGCAGGCTTGAAAAAGGACCCGCGGAAAGTGCTGGATGACTATCTAAAGCGACCTGCTTCTGATCTCCTCCTCATACTCTCCGCGTCAGGGGGCTCAAAGATCGAAAGCTCCCTCGCGGCAGCGGCGACGACGCTTCAATTCGACCCTCTCTCCGGCGATCGGGTTCCAAAATGGATCGCTCATCATGCGACGACCGCTCTGGGCGTCGCCATCAGCGAACCGGCTGTCGAGCTCCTGCAGGCAGCCGTGGGCGCCGATCTTCATCAGCTCTCTGGCGAGCTGGATAAGCTGGCAAGTTTTGTAGCCGGCAAGGACCGAGAAATAGGTGAAGACGATGTAGCCGCAGTCGTCGGAGTACGCCGTGGAGAAACACAATCCGACCTTCTGGACGCAGTTGCCGATCGCAACGCCGCCCGCGCGCTGGAGTTAATACCGCACGTTCTAGCTCAGCCGAAAACAACGGCGGTCTCGGTCGTCATGGCATTGTCGACACAAATGCTCGCTATTTCATGGGGGCGCGCACGGCTCGACGAAGGGTTCCCTAGAGCCCGCCTGGCGCAGGAATACTTCAACCTGCTCAAGGAAACGGGCGCATTTACCGGCAGGCCATGGGGGTCCGCAACCTCAGTCTGGGCGCGGGCCGCGGATCGTTGGCGTCGCGAGTCACTAAACCGCGCGCTCGATTCACTTCTCGAGGCTGACGTCGCTCTCAAGGAGAGCCGGGTATCATCTGAAGAGCAAGTGCTGGCTTCGCTCATACTGAGCCTGTGTGCAGGCGACGGTGTGAGTGCTGCGGCATGAGTGAATAGGAGAGTAGTGAGATGTTTAGATGGACAATTCTCTCGAGCGGCCTGATACTTTTTGCCGCGCCGAGCGCAATCGCACAGGCGACTGCTCGTCCGACAGATCCAGTTTTCGTCCGCGCACAAGCGATGGTAAGCGATGGCAATGGGGCAGCGGGCCGTGCGTTGATCGACTCGGTTCTCAAGGCGACGCCACAAGGCGCACCGCTCTATCCGCAGGCGCTTTTCTGGCGTGCGAGTCTTGCCGCCAGCGCGGCGGATGCGGAAAGTGATTACAAACACATCGTCGTCGACTATCCCCTGGCGCCGCAGGCTGCCGATGCGTTGCTTCGGCTGGCGCAACTCGAGCTCGCACGAGGCGACCGTGAAGGAGCGCTCGCACATCTGCAGCGAATCCCGCGTGATTATCCCCGCAGCAAGTCGTTGCCGCGAGCAAGTTACTGGACGGCTCGAGTGCTCTTCGAGAAGAATGACGTCGCTAACGCCTGCATCGCGAATGCACGCGCGATGGCGGAGCTCGACTCAACCGAGATAGAGCTCAGAAACCAGATTCAGTATCAGGGACAACGGTGCCCTGCGCCGCCATTGGTCAACGCCGGCACTGCGCCGACCTCGCCAGCTGTGACTTCGGCACCTGCAACTTCACCGGCTGTGACTCAAGCAGCGGGGAATCTGCCTTCAGCGCCAGCGACCGTGACGCCGAGCCAGGCACCGACGCGGGATAGCATGAAACCCGCAACCCAGGTTGCGCAGACTGCAAAACCGGCAGTGATTCCCGCAAGAACGGATACGAATTCTGCGGCGGCTCAATCGACCGTTCCGGCCACCAGGCCGACACCTCCGGCAGCGGCATCCGATTCCAAGCCCAGCATCGTCGATCCCGAAAAAGCTCCAAGGGCCTCGGGAGAAAAACCCGCACTAAAACCGGCGTCGAGCGCGGGTAGCAGATATTCAGTCCAAGTGGCAGCCTACAATCACAAGACCGATGCTGAAAATCTGGCTGGCACACTGAAGAAGCGTGGATATCTTGCTCGGGTCGATGGAACTGTTGCCCCTTTCCGTGTTCGTATTGGACGGTACGCAACTGAACGGGACGCCGAGGACGCACTCAAGCAAATGAAGGCAAAGCACATGGATGGATTCGTAGTGAGAGCCCCCGAGCAGTGAGTCGTGGCGCATCAACTCCCTTGATGCAGCAGTACCGGGAGATCAAATCGCGTCACCAGGACGCGATTCTGTTCTTCCGAATGGGCGATTTCTACGAGATGTTCTACGAAGACGCCGAGGTCGCTTCGAAGACGCTTGGCCTCACCCTCACCTCACGAAACAACGGTGGTGCCAGCGAGGTACCGCTGGCAGGAGTTCCGGTAAAGGCGGCGGGTGAATATCTACGGCGGTTGATCCAACACGGATTCCGGGTCTCGATCTGCGAACAGACCGAGGATCCGAAACTGGCCAAAGGACTTGTCCGGCGAGAAGTAGTGGAGACGGTTACTCCGGGCGCAGCATTCTCTGACGACCTGCTCGATGGCGCCCGCAACAACTTTCTGTGTGCTTTGTGTGAGGACAACGGGTTAGTTGGCATTGCGGCGGCCGATCTCTCGACTGGCGAGCTGAGGCTTACCGCCTCTGATACCGCGGATGTCGGGTCGGTGCTATCTCGGTTCACCCCGCGTGAGATTATCCTGCCGCGTAACCATGGTTTGAATCGCGTCGTTCATGGTCCTGTCGGACAAGAAGGCGCGATGGTCACCGAGCGCGAAGGCTGGGAGTTCGACCCTGAGCTGGCGCGAGAACAGCTCGCGAAGCATTTCCAGGTGGGCTCCCTGGAAGCGTTCGGAATACAAAGCGCAGATAGCGTTGCAGTCGGAGCAGCCGGCGCGCTGCTGCGATACCTGAACGAGCTGCAACCCGCGGGCATGCCGCATTTGGCGCGGCCCCGGATCGAGAGAGCAGGTGGCAGCATGCCTCTCGATGAGATGACCCGTCGCAATCTGGAGCTCGTCGAATCATTGCGAGGCGGCGAGATGTCGGGGACGCTGCTAGGCGTGCTGGATCGAACGCTCACCCCGATGGGAGCCAGGCTGCTTCGTCAGTGGCTGCTGGCTCCCCTCGTGGATCGTGCACGAATCAATGCGCGCCTAGCAGCCGTAGGCGCCCTTGGCGACAGCCTGGTTCGTGAAGCGATTCGCGCGGGCCTTGATGGTGTGCGCGACGTCGAACGGTTGGCGGGCAAAGCGGCAGCGGGTCGTGCATCACCGCGGGAGATGCGGGCGCTGGGCGACTCGATCGCTCGGCTCCCAGCAGTGGAGTCAGCTTTGAAGCGCGCCTGCATATCGGCAGGCGATGAGGCCGACATCGCCTTTGCACGACACAACGCGATGTGGGAAAACTGCGAGGACATCTCCAGCGACATCCTGCATACGCTCGTCGACCGCCCGCCGGTAACGATCGGTGATGAGGCGAGCATTAGACTCGGCGTCGATTCCGGTCTCGATGAATGGCGGACACTGCGCGATGGAGGCAAGGACGGCATCGCCAGAATCCAGACTGACGAACGAGCGCGCACCGGGATCAATTCTCTCAAGGTCGGCTACAACAAAGTGTTCGGCTACTTCATCGAGGTGAGCAACAGCAACATTCACCTCGTTCCAACTGATTATCAGCGCCGACAGACTCTGGCGGGCGCCGAGCGATACGTTACGCCTTCCCTCAAGGAGTATGAAGAGCGTGTTCTGACAGCGGCAGAGCGCGTCGAGGAGCGCGAGCGACAACTGTTCGAAGCACTGCGCGCACGCGTCGGTTCGCAAATAGCACGGTTGCAAAGCGTGGCGCAGCTCATAGCGGAGCTGGATGTACTTGCGTCTTTGGCGGAAGCAGCAGCGAAGGAGAACTACGTTCGACCGATCCTGACCGATGACTTTGCGCTCGAGATCAAAGCGGGCCGCCATCCGGTAGTCGAGCGAATGATGCCGCGCGAGAAGTTCATGCCCAACGACATATCGCTGACAAATGATGCGCGCATGATCATTCTCACCGGGCCCAACATGGCGGGCAAATCGACCGTTCTGCGCCAGGTCGGGTTGATCGTGCTGATGGCGCAGGTCGGGAGTTTCGTGCCGGCGAGCGAAGCGCGGATCGGAATCGTCGACAGGCTCTTTACCCGCGTCGGGGCGAGCGACAACCTCGTCCGCGGCCAGTCGACGTTCATGGTCGAAATGTCCGAGACGAGTGCGATCCTGCACACCGCGACGCAGCGCAGCCTGGTTCTGCTGGACGAAATCGGCCGCGGCACATCCACGTACGACGGTATATCGATCGCGTGGTCCGTGAGCGAGCATCTGCACAATGCGGTGGGGTGCAAGACGGTGTTTGCCACGCACTACCATGAGCTGACCCAACTCGAAGACACTTTAGTAGCAGTACGCAACTATAACGTCGAAGTCCGAGAAGTCGGCGATGAGGTGTTGTTCGTGCACCGGCTGAAGCCGGGTGGTGCGGACAGATCATACGGAATCGAGGTCGGGAGACTGGCTGGGCTGCCGCAGGCCGTGCTCGTGCGGGCGAAAGAGCTGCTGGGACTGCTGGAAGCGGAACAGATCGTGCCCCGCTCAGGACGCTCTCATGTGACACGGATCCCGCCCGCTGACGATCAATTGGGTCTGTTTGGGGTGATGACGCATCCGGTCGTGCAACAATTGAAGAAAGTGGAACCAAACAAGATGACGCCAATCCAGGCACTCGAGCTTCTCGATCGACTGGTCAATGAAGCAAAACAGGAAAGGACATCCTGATAATGCGCTTCGTACCGATGTGCGTGCCGATCCTGCTTCTGGTAGTGGCCAGCTGCAAGAAAGGAGAAGGAACCGATCTGCCGTTTCAAACGGTTGGCAGACAGCCCGATGTGGCGCCGGTGATGCTCAATAAGGAGCTGCCTTTCAGATATCCGCCCGCACTCTACGTCCAGAAAGTTCAGGGCAATGTGACGCTGCGCATCTACATTGATCGGACAGGCTCGATCATCGCCGACTCGACTCGTATCGCGGAAACCTCCGGCTTTACGGCGCTTGATTCAGCGGCGATGAAAGGATCGCGTGACCTGAGATTCGAGCCCGCCAAAACCATGGGTCAGCCGGTACCTGTTTCAATCCTGCTCCCGGTTTACTTCCGCCATCCAGATGCGCCTCCTCTTGCCGGCGACTCGATCATAAAGCGCGACTCGACGGCGAGCAGTACCGTGCAGACGGTAGACTCGACAAAAAAGGAAGCTCCCGTCGCCGCCGCCGCGGCACCGAAGCCAGCGTCCAAACCAGCTCCGAAGCGGAAGACCACACGGCGATGAGGCACGAGAAGAACGATTCGTCGGTCAAGCACGAACGGAATCGACAGCCGTACGAGAGTGTTCTCGACACGATCGGCTGGACTCCGCTGATCAGGCTGAATCACGTGACGCGCGGGATTCGGACGCCGGTCTATGCGAAAGCGGAGTTTTTCAATCCCGGCGGGTCGGTCAAAGACAGAATCGGGTTGCCGATCATCGAGCGCGCTGAACGTGAGGGCAAGCTGAAGCCAGGTGGTACGATCGTCGAAGGCACCAGCGGAAATACCGGCGTCGGGCTGGCAATCGCCGCCGCTCTGCGCGGTTACAAGTGCGTCTTCACAATGCCCGACAAGATGTCGCAGGAGAAGGTACGGCTACTCAAGGCATTCGGCGCGGATGTAATCGTGACCCCAACGGCAGTGCCGCCGGACCACCCGGACAACTATGTGATGATGGCAAAGCGCATCGCGAAAGAAACTCCAAACGCGATTCTTGCCGATCAGTTCTACAACGACGCCAATCCAGAGGCTCACTACGCAACCACAGGTCCCGAGATCTGGCAGCAGACCAGCGGAAAAATCACCCACTTCGTTGGGTCAGCGGGGACCGGTGGTACACTGACGGGAGTCGGCCGCTACCTCAAGGAACGCAACAAGAAGGTCCGCGTCATCGCGGGCGACCCAGCCGGCTCGATACTGGCTGAGTACTGGCGCACGAAAGGGAAGAACAAGATCGAGGGGACGCCGTACAAAGTCGAGGGCATTGGTCAGGACAAGCTGCCAGGCACGCTCGATATGTCCTGCATCGACGAGTACTACACGGTGAGTGACAAGGAATCCTTCGCGATGGCGCGGCGGCTCACGCGCGAAGAAGGATTGTTCGTCGGTGGATCATCAGGACTCATTACATCGGTGGCGCTCAAGATCGCGCGGGAGATAGATGATCCCGAAGCATTAGTCGTGACGATTCTCTGTGATACCGGCGAGCGCTATCTGTCGAAGTTATACAGCGACGAGTGGATGCGGGAAAACCAGATGCTCGATGCGCCACGAGTCGCGCTTCATACCGTTCTGGGCAGGAAAAACGGCAGCGCGCCAACAGTGGTGAGTGTTGCGCCAGGTGCGACCGTACGGCAGGCGATTGGTCTAATGAGTCTTCATGACGTGTCGCAGCTTCCGGTTATGGATGGAGCAAACTGCGTCGGATCGGTGAGCGACTGGTCGCTGTCGCAGAAGAGCCTAGAGAATCCAAAGCTCCTCGACACGACGGTCAGCGAGATCATGGATTCGCCGTTTCCCATGGTCGCCTCGGATCAACCGGTCGACAGTGTGGTGAAGCTGTTGTCGAAAGCGAATCCGGCGGTGCTGGTCCAGGAGCACGGAGTGGTGCAGGGGATCGTGACACGGTCCGACATGCTGCACTTCATGATGTCGCGCTAACAAAGGAAAACCAGTCCAAATGAAGATCACGGTACTTATGGGCGGCACGTCGTCCGAGCGAAATGTGTCGCTTGCTTCTGGAATCAGAATCGTACAAGCGTTACGCGGTCGAGGCCACCAGGTTACGGCGCTCGATCCAGCGCGAGGAGTAATCAGCGCGACTGAAGAGCGAGAGCTCAGCACGGGTAAAGTAGGGACTGAGCCTCCTTCCCTGGAAACATTGTCCAAGTTTGCCGAGGGCGCGTTCCTGCCAAATCTCACTTCAATGAAGGAAGTGAAAGACGCCGACGTCGCTTTCCTTGCACTGCATGGTGGTCAGGGAGAGGACGGAACAATACAGGCGCTGCTCGACATGGCGAATGTGAAATACACCGGCAGTGGCCACCTCTCGAGCGCGCTGGCGATGGACAAGGATCTGTCAAAAAAACTCTTTCGGTCCGAGGATGTGAAAACGGCCGACTGGCTGATGGCTCCGGTGACGACTGAGCAGGTAGAGGGAATGCTCGGGCTGCCGGTGGTCGTGAAACCATCCAAGCAGGGCTCGACGGTGGGTCTGTCTCTCGTGAAGAAGAGGGAAGGTCTTGCGAAAGCGATCGAGGAGGCCAGCAAGTACGACGATGAAGTGATGGTCGAGAGTTTCGTCCCCGGACGCGAGCTTACCGTGGGAATCCTTGGAGACATCGCGCTGCCGGTAGGTGAGATCCTCCCCAAGCACGAGATCTACGACTACGAGTGCAAGTACACGGCTGGGATGGCCACTGAGGAGTTCCCTGCCAAGCTGTCGCCTGAGGCGACAGAGAAGGTACAGCAGCAGGCACTGGCCGCATTCCGCGCGCTCAAGCTGCGGGGGTATGCGCGCATAGATTTCAGGCTCACCAGCGAGGGCGAGTTTTACTGCCTCGAAGCAAACACGTTGCCCGGAATGACCGAGCTCAGTCTGATACCACAGGGGGCCGCGGCAATGGGAATAAGCTTTCCGGAGCTGTGTGAGCGGATTGTGAGGCTTGCCCTCGGCTAGCTCCCCCTTTGAGGAACCCCGCCGCGGCCGCTGGGTTTTAGGATGTAGTTCCCTTTGTTGCAGGTGTGAATGAGCGAGATGTACGACGCCTCCGAATCCCCGCGCATGACGCGCGCAGTCCAGGTTCTCCTGGGTCTGAATATCGGGATTTATTTCCTGCAGCTGACGCTGTTCGGATCGGACGGAGTCTATTCAGCGCTCGCTCTGGATCCCGCCAAGTTTCCCGCTGCCTGGTGGACGGTGGTCACGTACATGTTCGTTCATGCGTGGCTGGCCCACCTTGCCTTCAACATGTTCACGCTCTGGATGTTCGGGCCGCGGCTCGAGCAGGAGTGGGGCACGCGTGCCTTCGTCCAGTTCTATCTGTGGTGTGGTATAGGTGGCGCAATCGCGCACCTCACGCTGGCGCAACACACGGCGGTCATCGGGGCGTCGGGCGCAATCAGTGGCGTTCTGGTCGCCTATGCGCTGCGGTGGCCAGACGAAGAGGTGTACCTCTTTGGCGTAATTCCAATGCGCTCGCGGTGGCTGGTTGCCGCGCTGCTGGCGATGAACATTATCTTTGCGCTCTCGCCCAGCTCGCGCATTGATTGGACGGCGCACGTGGGGGGAATGGCCTTTGGCTGGATCTTCCTCAAGCTGTATACGGTCGGTGGAATCAATCGCGTGAGAGGCTGGGTCTCCGCGGTCCCCGAGGATTCTGAAGACATGCCGAGGGCGGTTCCCCGCAACCGGTCGCCGATGCGGGATCGAGGAGCGAGCGGCAGCACGGATGAAGTAGTGCAGCAGAGCAACGCGATCGTGCTTCGAGAGAGCAAGCCACTGCAGCACGTGCCCAGGAAAGAGACGCCGAAGGAATACGCCGCACGCGTGAACCGTGTGCTCGACAAGATCTCACAGCACGGGATCGACAGCCTGACAAGAGACGAGCGCCGTCTCCTGGAGGAGATGTCGCGGAGACTGCGCGACCAGTAACCAGCGGATTGATACACGTCCGCCGCTCGTGCATCCTTCGGGGATGCCGAAGCCGGAACTTCTCGAGACGTTTGACAATCCTTACGCTGACAGGGACTACGAGATCCACATGGACTGCACGGAGTTCACATCTCTGTGCCCGCTTGGTGGAGTAGAGAGCGATGCCGAGGAGCTCGCGCTGCTCAAGGGCGGCGCTCCTGATTTCGGGACCATCCGCATCACCTACGTTCCGGCTGCGAAGTGCATCGAGCTGAAAAGTCTCAAGCTCTATCTTTGGAGCTTCCGGAACGACGGAATTTTTTATGAGCGGGCGGTCAACCGAATCCTCGATGATCTGGTAGCGAGCTCGTCGCCCAAGTGGATGCGCGTGGTGGGAGACTTCAACCTGCGCGGCGGCATCAAGTCCGTAATCACCGCTGTTCACGGGAAAACAACGGCCGCAAAGTGAATCGCCACGGTTGATTACGAGAACCGAGGCGTTTTAATTGTGAATCCGGGCGCAGGCCCTGGTCAGGCTAGGTAGCTCAGTTGGTAGAGCAGCGGACTGAAAATCCGCGTGTCGGCGGTTCGATTCCGTCCCTAGCCATTCTCTTTAACATCTCTACCAAACAAGAACGGCAGCCTGACAGCTGCCGTTTTTGTTCGTTGTCGTACGCGACCAGTTGCGCTAAGGTCCGCCAAGCATGCTTGACAGGCCGCTGACGAGAGTTGCTTCTCGTTCTACGGCAGCAGCAGCGCGTGCGATCTCACGATCTGCATCCGACCACTGTCCCTGCTCGATCGCTTCACGAACGCCAGGAATTGTCTTCACTCCATACCCTGTATAAAAGCCGGGTGCGTAGAGCATGTGGACGTACCACGGTCTGTTCCTTAGACCCTCCGTTGATGTGAGCGCGCGCTCTGCCTGAACCAGTCGTTCGTTCACTGCCTTTGCATTCGCTGCCCGGCCGTCGGAAACCGCTTTCCCGTACGCCTTCTCATAACGCGAGGCGGCGTGGCTCAGTGAATCCAGTGCGTTCAACAGAGGCGCAAAATTCAGCTGTGGTGCGGGCTGCTGGCGTTGCGGGGCTGTAACCGGATCACGTGGATCGCTCGTGAGCTGATAAAGCCCGTCTTCGATCTGGCGATTCCGTTCCACGATCTGCTCGGAACGCCGGTCACGCAGGGTTTGCAGCTGCTTTACATACGTCTGAACTGTTTCGGCAAGATTGGTGAACGCGAACGGAAGAATGTCCGCATTGGCCAGCCGCAGGACGGCAATCCCCATCGCCTGTGACAGCGCGCGACCGTAGACGAATGACGAATCGCTGAAATTCATGAACCAGTAGAAATCGTCGTAGATCGAGTGATAGATGCCGCCGTCGTCCTCGCCCCCGTAACCAAGGTTGAGTGATGCGACGCCGAGGTGATCGATGAACGATGAGTAGTCGGAGCCCGAGCCGAGGGCACCGATACGCAGGTCTTCCCGCTCTCTTGCTTCGCGACGCTCGTCGGGGGAGCCATTCAGGATCTGTGCAGCCTGCACACGTCGCCACGAGCTGACCTTCGATTCCGGATCTTCGACATCCATCGCCACGCCATTGATGAATTTCTCGAGCGAGTGCGATCCATCGGCGTTGAGGTATCCTCTCCCGTTGGTGTCGCTGTTCAAGTAGGCGACCGCGTGTGATTTCAATTCGTCGGCGTGCGCCTCCACCCACTCCGTCGATCCGAGCAAACCGGGCTCTTCGCCATCCCAGGCGGCGTAGATGATCGTGCGCTTCGGCCTCCATCCCTGCTTGTATAGTGAACCGAGTGCGCGCGCCTCCTCGAGCTCGGCGACCAGCCCCGATATTGGATCCTGCGCGCCGTTCACCCATGCATCGTGGTGATTGCCGCGGATTATCCACTGGTCCGCTTCGGTGGTGCCGGCAAGTCTCGCAATGACGTTGTAGAGCGGCTTGATGCTCCAGTCGGATTTGACGCGCAGGTGCACTCTCGCGGGCCCGGCGCCAAGTCGATAACTGATTGGCAAGCCACCACGCCAGGCAGCTGGAGCGAGCGGCCCTCCGATCGCTGAAAGCAGCGGTTGCGCATCTCCGTATGAAATCGGCAGCACGGGGATTTTCGTAACAGTCGGTGCCTGTGCGACAGACAGCCGCTTCGCGTCCTTGGTGGCACCGACACCCGGCGTGAGCGGATCGCCCGGATAGGTTGGCATGTCCGCCACCGATCCGCGTTGAACTCCCTGGGCCGGACGCATCGGTCCAGAGGGGAAGACATTACCGCCGGCGTAGCCATCGTCGCGCGGATCAGAGTAGATGAGACAGCCAATAGCGCCATGCTCGGCCGCGACCTTCGGCTTGATGCCGCGCCACGATCCGCCGTACTTGGCAATGACGATGGCACCCTTCACGGAAATACCGCGGCGCTCGAGCTCCTCGTAGTCGGCGGGTATTCCGTAGTTCACGAAGACAAGCGGACCAGTCACATCGCCGTCGACCGAATACGCGTTGTAAGAGGGGAGTTGCTCTGATTGCTGGCTCGATGTGGGGTCTCCGGGGAGCGCAGTCTCCTGGAGTTTCGCGACGTATGTGGTGGGAGAGACCAGCTCGACGACGCGCTCGAGCGGAGTCGGGAAAAGGACATCGAAAGACTCGATGCGGGCGTCCCAACCGTACGACTTGAACTGGTCGAGAATCCATTCCGCATTCTCCTTGTCGTAGGGAGATCCCACATGATGCGGGCGCGCGCTGAGGCGACGCATCGCTTCCCGCATGCGCGCTGGATCCGGGATGGATTTGAAGCGGGTCTCGAGCTCGCGCTGGGCTTGCACAGAGCGCGGGAAGAATCCGCGAATTGGCGTGTCCGCCGGTGCTGGAGTCAGTGCGAGACTGGTAGCCGCGACGAACAGAGACGGGAACAACACGCGCATCGATATTTCTCCAGGAGGATATGACTGCTGGGAGGGACGACGGAGAAAAAGCGCTGAAATGTACCGCGCGCGCGAGCGCCGCGGGGTGCGGGGAGAACTACGCGGGTCTGATTTTGCGGGGGCGTTCCGCTCTACCGGTCCGCCGCGCAGGCGCGATTTGATTCGAAGTCGCAGCTGGAATCCACCGTTCGGCCCAGCTGCTTATCTCGCGTAACGCATCCTGGAGCTCCCTGCCCTTTTTCGTCAGCTCGTATTCAACGCGCACCGGCGTATCCGGGACGACCTCGCGCGCGACGAGACCCTCTGACTCGAGCGAGCGAAGTCGCTCTGACAGCATCCGATCAGTGATGTCAGGCACGGCCGCCTTTATTGAGGCATAGCGGCATTTCCCCTGAAGGAGAGTCTGCAGGATGGCGCCAGTCCAACGGCTACCGATGAGCTCAATAGCGCGGTGAAAGCGACTGCAGACGGGAGAAATCGGAGAATCAGCCATGGGAAGAAATTATGATATTCGGCGCTTGACACAAGTTACTTACTACAGTATAGTACCATATCATTAGTAAGTCCAGTGGGCGCCAGCTCGAACTGGGGAACCGTGAGCCAAAAGAGGTAGAGAAATGACCGCAGTCGAAACCGCCCCGGCGATTGGGGGCAAAACAACCTGGAAGCTCGATCCGTCGCATACGATCGTCGAGTTCTCCGCCAAGCATCTGATGATCACGACCGTCAAGGGCCGCATTACGGATGTGGAAGGAACGATTCAGGCCGACGAAAAGGATTTCCGTAAATCCTCAGTCGAGGCGACTTTGAACGCAGCGAGCATCGATACTCGCACCGAGCAGCGTGACAACCACCTGCGCTCGGCGGATTTCCTCCATGTGGAGAACTTCCCGACGATCAAATTCCGCAGCACTCGAATCGAGGGCGACAGAAACGAGTTCAAGCTGACCGGCGATCTGACGATCAAGGACGTGACCAAGCCGATAACTCTGGAAGTATCGTTCGAGGGTCAGACGAAGGATCCCTGGGGCGGAGAAAGAGTGGGATTCAGCGCCAAGGGTAAGCTTGATCGCCGCGATTTCGGACTGACGTGGAATCAGCTGCTCGAGACTGGCGGAGCCGTAGTCGGCAACGAGATCAAGATCGCGATCGAGGTCGAAGCAGTGAAAGCGGCGTAGCCGGAAGTAGATAAGAGGCTAACTAGCAGGTGCACTGGACTGTGCACCTGCTTTTGTTTTGGGGGTATGTTGACTCGATCGGTGATTGAGGGTAGTTGATCAACAAACAGTGTTAGAACTGGCTAAATGCATAGTGCGATCGAGCTGGGGCAGCCCGGAAAGTGGCAACGGTGGTGGCAACGAGCAGTTTTGATTGCAGCGGCGGTCTCCTGGAACGGAGTCGCTGCTCAGCCTGTGGTTAGATATACATCGAACTCAAAGCAGAGTGATGTCATAGTTGTCGCTCACCAGGACGACTGGCAGCTCTTTCTGGGTGACGTTGCTGCGGCCCGGGCAGCGAGTGGGCCGACGACTTTCATTTACCTCACAGCCGGAGACGACGGCCGCGACTCCACCTACTGGCTAACGCGCGAAAAAGCAGCCCTGAGGTCGACTCGTATTGCACTGGGCGCCGGCGGCCGCGGCGAATTTGCGTGTGGTGTCATGAACGCCCGCGCACACCCGATCCGCGAATGCACGCTCGGCGACAGCAAATCCTTCTTCCTGCGACTTCCGGATGGGAAGCGAAACGGAAGGGGATTCAGTCGCTACGGAAATCAAAGTATGCGTAAGCTGCGTGTTGGCAACATTCCCGTGATTACCGCGGTTGACAGCAGCACCACGTATAAAGGATGGAATGATCTGGCCGCGACCGTTGCCGCACTGATCGACACCTCAGCAAACGAGAGTACGACAGTTCACACGATGGACCCTAATGTTGCGGTGAATCCGCACGATCACTTCGACCATCGGATAGCGGGCGCACTGATCGAGACTCTAAGGGGCGGCAGGCCCTGGCGTGTCAGGTATTACGTCGGATACGCACTCTCGTCGCGGGCACCGAATCGGTCCAACGAACAGGTGCGGGCGAAGACGGCGTTATTTCTCGCCTACGATGAAGAGGTTCAACGGACAAATCCGCAGTGGAGCGCTTACAGGGAGCATCCCGCGTTTTATTCTCAGTGCCTGCTGCGGACGTACGCTCGCTCGCCGAAGGCCGAGACCACTAAGTCCGGGCGACGCTCGCCCAGTGCAGTCATACGTTGACAGTTGGTATTTCTACGCCTGCCGTCGAATCCTCGCTCGTCTCCCTAATAAAAGTCTACTTTTGTTGCCGCTGTACACTGACATGATCCAAGAGGACTGATAATGCGAGTAAGGCTGTTCGTGATAATGGGTTTGTGTCTGACGGGCTCTGGTCAGGCGATGGCGCAATGTGAGGTGAGTAGCGAGAGCAATGAAGGAAGGCTGCTCGCTTTCTATACTGCTCCACTCGTTTTCTCGATGGCGGGCGCGCCTGAAGTGCTGCCGCCGGCGAGCATCCGGATCGGTGTGGAGGCGGAGTACGTTCCCAAACCGGATCCAGCAATCGAGCAGACAGGGGCCTGCTTCACCCAGAAGAGTGAGCACACATCGCTGTCGCAGTTCTTTGGACGACCCCGCATCACCGTTGGCGGACCGTTCGGGCTAGCGCTCGAAGCGGCGTATCTCCCACCTGTGACGATCGCGCACGCAACACCGAACCTGTTCAGTTTTGCCGTCTCGCACGCGCATCGATTTGCAGCGGGTCCTGGGGCGGGCGGCGCGACTCTGATGCTGCGTATCCATGGAACGTTTGGAAATGTGAAAGGCCCGATCACATGTCCCACGTCCCAGCTCCAACAATCAGATCCCTCGCAACCGTGTTACGGAACGAATCCCTCGAAGGACACTTTTCATCCTGACATGTTCGGAGGAGAGGTCTCGGCAGGCTTCTCACCTCGTGGCACGCTCTCCTTTTACGGAGGACTGGGCGCGAATCACATCGATCCCCATTTCCAGGTTGGATTCACCAACGGGAACGGATTTGCCGACGAGACTCGAGTGGTGCTCGATTCGCCGATTACGAGGCTGACACTCTTCGGCGGTTTGACCGCCATTCTAGGCAGGATCTTCGACGTCGGGGCCCAGGTCTATTCGGTTCCCGCGGACGCAACTCTTTTTCGTTTGATGGGCGGTATCCGGATTCGTTGATCACCGTGTCGATCCGATGTGCCTCACTGGGCACGTTTTCTGTAATCAGTTAAGGGCACTGAGACTACAGAATGAGGGCGATATGGATTCGGACTGGAAGCATCAAAAGCACGCTATAACCACCGATCAAAAGAATCTGACTGACGACGACCACATCCACGAAATCGAGAAAGCGCACCTGCAGCAGGCCCCAAAGTCAAAAGTGCCACTTCCTCCAGAGGAAAAGGGCGCCGGGCAAAGGAAGAAATAAAGACGCTGCCGGGTTCAGTCCGCGAGGAGCTTCGAGAACCTCTCGCAGTTGATCGGGACCGTGAATGATCTTGTGGCAAGACGATTCGCAAGCATGGCTACTTCCGCGGATCGTCTGAAGGCGCTGAAAATGATGGGAACAGCGTTTCTGGCGCGGATCGTTTCGATGACGTCCTCGGAGCAGGCGGGATGGTCAAAATCGATCAACACGGCGCTCAACTGACCGTCGAAGAGCGCGTCGCTGACGGGCTGACCGTGCCCGGCAAACTTCGGCTGGAATCCACACACTTCGACCATCAGTCCCAACAGCGCGGCGATCATTTCTTCGCGCGCGACTATCAGCACGTTGCCCAACGCCAGAACCCTTCAATGAAAGGATGCACGGTGACCGGCAACTTATGGACCTTCGGGCGACTGGCGCTTACGGGATCCCCCTGAGATATTCCTGTGAACAAATGTCCACTCTCTCATTCCTGGTTGAGAGAGCAGCAGAACTATTTTCTCGAACGCACGTGAGTCCACTTTCAGAAGCAACGATAGAGGAGTTGAGAGAGGCGCTCATAGAACAACTAAAACACCAGGATAGTCCGACTCCCCGGCTCGCAAAACTGCTCAGAAAAGTGGGATCGGAAGCGAAAGAGAAGAGACTGAAGCCAGAGGAATTGCTGGTTGTTTTCAAGCAACTGTGGAACACTCTAAGCGAACCCGGGCACACCGATCAGTACGAGCGCGTACGGCAACAACTGGTGACCCTCTGCATTCAGGCGTATTACGCCGAGTAGAACGAACAAGATATCTTTGCCAGCACGCCCTATCTGAGGGCGGCACATCTCTGGCGTCGAGTACGTGACGTGGCAACAGCAATCCCGCCAAAGGCTCCAGCAACAATCCTGAGTCGTCTCTTTCGCCGATCACGCAACGGATCTGGTGAAGAGCTGGTCGGTCCAATCCGTGGCGAGGTGCTCGGGCTGGAACGACTTGGCGAGAGGGCGCGCGCCGTCGCGCGCGGACATCATCTGCTTCCCGCCCAGAAGCAACGCGGATCCGGACCGCTGCTTCTCCGCCTCGAGGACACAAAGGGCGTTCTCGATCGCGTTTACCATGAGCTCAACAGCGGCGCCGAGCGTGGTCTCGACATAAGTCCGGCGGGCGACTGGCTCCTGGACAACTTCTACATCGTTCAGGAGCACATCAGAGAGATCCGGACAAGTCTTCCCAAGAGCTACTACGAGGAGCTACCAAAGCTCGCGACCGGATCGCTGGCTGGATATCCGCGCG
>Ga0207648_10002806_pt1 | contig 18479 bp, 19 predicted proteins | sample KBSMisM32_FD_184310 | JGI IMG/M metagenome (GOLD analysis project Ga0207648, IMG submission 184310) | Miscanthus rhizosphere microbial communities from Kellogg Biological Station, Michigan, USA - KBS Miscanthus M3-2 (SPAdes) (version 2) | ecosystem: Host-associated > Plants > Roots >...
TCGAACACGACTCGGCGGACATGCCCGGTGAGGACGGCGGCGAGCATGTCGTTGGGTTCGAGCTGATCGCCGGAGCTGGTTTCGCAACGCCGCTCGTCGACAGTGCTCGCGTCGATCGGGCCCGGATCGCGCTGGTTAGATTCTGCACGTGACCGGTATACAACCCGAGCTGTGGGTCGATCGGGCTGGTGACGCCGTGGAGTTCTACGGTGACGCATTCGGGGCCAGAGTGATACACCTCGTCGGCGACGGCGACGAGATTGTGGCGCAGCTTTCGATCGGCAGCGAGGCCTGCTTCTGGATCGCCAGCGCGGACGCTGCCAGGGGGCGACTCAGCCCAAGCGATCTCCAAGGCGCGACCGGACGAATCTTGCTGGTGGTAGATGATCCCGAGGTCGTGGTGCGTAGTGCGGTTGCCGCTGGCGCGGAGGCACTCTCCCCGGTTCGGGATGAGCACGGCTGGCGCCTCGGTCGCGTCGTCGACCCGTTCGGGCACGAGTGGGAGATCGGGCGACCGCTCGGCACCTGGCCGCCTTCCTGAGTCCAGCGGATCGGCAGCGTCAACCCTCGAGATGAGTCTCGGGTGGCGTGGCGACACGGTGGTGTATCTGTTGTCGGCGGAGCTGAGCCCTGATTCCGGCGGGGGCGACTAGCGAGGCTTCCGACATCTCTTCGATGAATGAAACCGATCAACGCCCAGCCGACGACGACCCCACTGGCCGCGGTCAACGGCGTCGGGTTCAATCCCGCCACCCGGTGCCGTGGCAGTTGATACAAGTGAACCCACCCCGGCCACCGCAGGACGGGCACGTCGAGTACTCGCTCGTGTACGAATCCTTCACCGTCCCCCGTCCGCCGCATGGGGAGCACGGAATCATCCCGTCGCGACACGACGAGCACCTCTCCTTCTGTTTCGGCGCGGCCCAGTCGCTGCGGGACTGGTTGGCCGGGATCGGCGCCCCGTAGCGGTCGCCACCTGCCGAGTACCTCACGCGCTCGCGCGTGCGCCCGCCGGCCCTGATCACGCTTTTGCGAATGAAGAACCGCCAGATGAACCACACGAACACCCCGGCGTTGAGCAGGGTGCCGACAATCTCGATCAGAATCCATCGCCACTTGTGCCGACCGCAGGAACGGAACGCGCGCCGGGGCTGATAGAGCACACCGAAGATCGCGGCCAATCCCAAGAAGAACCCGACCGTTGTGTAGATCGTCAACGGAACCGAGTTGTTGATGAGATAGGCGTTGTCCTGGGCGCTACTCGCGATCACTTCCCGCTCCCTTGTGGTGTCCAGACGTGTACCCGGTCCGGGGTGCCGGCGGCCAATAGTGGCACGAACTGAACCGCTGCCCGACGGGCGTCGGCACTGCGTGCGAGAGCGGAGCAGCGGGTGACGAAGCTGGTGGCCGAAATATCGTCACTGACGATTCGCAACAGGGGGCGTGCCACCACTCGGGCAGGCGGCGGGTGCGTTCGCCAGGCACGAACCAACGTGAGATTCACCGGGGTGGCCCGCGGGTACGGTTCGGCCAGTTGAACGGGGGTTCCAATGACCGACATCGAAGCGGGTGAGGATAGAGCTGCCGCCAAATCGGAGCCGTTCCGGTTCTTCGACAACCGCGAGAAGTACCTCCTGTTCGTCATGACGACGAGCGAGAAGGCGGAGGTGGCCGCGCGCATCGGTCGCGAGATCACGCTCATCGCGCCGCGACCGCCGGCGCTGCGGATGTTCGACGCCGGCACCGGCAACGGCATGGTGCTGAGTGCCGTGTTGCGTGAGATGCACCGTCGCTTGCCGACGGTGCCCTTCTTCGTGGTCGGCAAGGAAGTCAGCATGGAAGACACGCGGTTGACGCTGGCGACGCTGCCCGATCGGCTCGCCGAGCACCCGCAGTCGGTCGTCGTGCTGACGAACATGTTCTACGCCGAGGCACCCGCGCTGTTCCCGAGGTCGGCGGAGTTCCAGGACAAGGTGAAGTGGATCGACGTGCCCCTCGAGGGCAACACGTCGCACGAGTTCTTCCAGCAGATCCACGAGCTCGACGACTACCTCACGCAGGGATGGCAGACGGCGTCGAGCAAGAAGACCGGGAACCCGGTGTACGTGACTCCCTCGGTGATGGTGCTGTATCGGAAGGATCAAGCGTTCGCATTGGACGATCTCATCCCGCGCCCGACCGGCGGCCCGCAACCGTTCGAGTACGACCTCGTGCTCGCCGCCCAGCCGTATCGCAGCCGCACGTCTGCCGATACAAAGGTGAAGAACGTGTTGGCCCCGCTCGCCAGGGCCCTGGCTCCGTCGGGCCGGCTCGTGGTCGTGCAGTCGACAGGCCACGATCCGGGCATGGAGATCATCCGCAAGATCTGGCCGACCGAGGATCCGTTCGCGACGCCGCGCAACAAGCTGATCACCGAGCTCGACGCCCAACTGAACGGCGACTCGACGGCGCCGAAGTACGGCTTCGAGGGCACCAGCGACGCGGCGTCGTTGTTCACGTACCACCTGCACGCCATGCCCAACGAGGTGTCCAATCGCATCAGCACCTCCACCACTCTCGCGGCGTGGAACGCGGCCGTGTACGTCGCCCAGATCGAGGACGAGCGCACCGCCGACGTGTTGATGGAGGGCAAGTACCTCGACGCCACCGCTGATGTCGTGCTCAAGCACGGCGGACTCTGGTTTCAAGACGAGTCGTTCGTCGTGGTACGCCATGCGTCGTGAATCCAGAAGCTGAGGTCGTCGCCCATCTCCAACGCCTCGGCGTCGATCACGAGATCGTGCCGTGCGATCCGGCGCTCGCCGACACGGCCGAGTTCTGCGAGGCCTACGGCTACTCGCCCGATGATTCGGCCAACACGATCGTGGTCGTCGGCAAGGGTACGGTGCCGAAGCACGTGGCGTGCGTCGTGCTGGCCAGCACGCGGCTCGACGTCAACGGTGTCGTTCGCAAGCGCCTCGAGGTCCGCAAGGCATCGTTCGCCTCGGCCGACGAGACGATCGAGCTCACGGGAATGACGATCGGTGGCGTCACCGCGTTCGCCCTGCCGGATGGGATGCCGATCTGGATCGACTCGGCGGTGATGGCCCGGGAGCGCATCATCCTTGGCGGCGGCAGCCGATCGATCAAGGTCCTGACACCGCCGTCGACGCTGGCCAAGCTCGACGGCGCAACTGTCGTCGAGGGTCTGGCTCGCGCCCGAGAATGAGTGGGTCCCGCCACCTGCTGGTCACGGCGGACGACAGCACCGGTGCCACCGAGGCGGGTGCGGCGTGCGCCGACGCCGGGTTGCACGTCGATGTCGTTCCGTTCGGTGTGCCGACGCCGCAGACGCCGGAAAGTGGTTGCGTTGTCATTGATCTCCGCTCACGGCATGTCACCGCCGACGTCGCCCGCGACCGCATCGCGGCGACGACCGGCGAGAACCACCGGATGCACAAGATCGACTCGACGCTGCGTGGGAACTGGGCCTCCGAGCTGCAGGCCCTGGTCGACGGCGGACGGCGAGTCGTGCTCATCCCGTCGCATCCGAGGGCAGGACGCATCTGCCGCGGGGGAATGGTGTATGTCAACGGTGTGCCGGTCGCCGACAGCGAACTGGGCAACGATCCGCGATTGCCGGTGCGCAGCAGCCGTCCGAGCGACGCACTCGACGGCAGGGAGTTGGCCGATGTCGGTCAGCTGCGCGACTGGTTGGCGCGCGGCGAACGCGGCGCCGCCATCGTCGACGCCGCGATGCTCGACGAGATCGCCGAGCTCGCCACAGTTGCGCTGTCGGCGCCGGATGTCGTGGTCGGCGGACCCGCCTCGGTGGTCGGCGCGGTTGCTGACATCTGTGCGCCCGTCGGGGCGGTTCCGACGTTTCCTGCCCCGTTGCTGCCGAGGCCGCTGGTTGTCGTGTGTGCCAGCTTGCATTCGGTCAGCAGACAACAGATCGCCCGCATGGCCGCGGAAGGGTTCGAGGTCGTGACGTCGTCGGAGGTGCGTGACTCCGAGCCCGAACGCGTTGCCTTCGACGTCTCCGAGCGAGCGCATCGAATCGTCGAGGAGTGTCGAGCGCGAACCGTGATGTTGATCGGCGGCGACACGGCCGAGGCGTTCATCGGTGACAACGTGGTGCACGTGTACGGCTCGCTCGACGTCGGCGTGAGCCTCGGCGACGCCCACATTCGAGGGCGCACGCTGCGTGTCGCCAGCAAACCTGGCGGGTTCGGCACACCCAATACGCTGGTGGATCTGGTGACCAGATGACCGTGGACAAGATGGCTCCTATGGCGATCACGATGGGTGACGCGAGTGGCGTCGGTCCGGAGATCGTGCTGCGACGAGCGGCCGAGGGAGCGTTCGCCGCGGATCCCGTCGTGGTCTACGGCGATGCCGAGATCCTCCGCCACGGCGCGGAGCTGTTGGGGATCGATGTCGACATCGAGGTGCTCGGCGCCCCAGGCGACTGGCATGCCGGACCGCTGCAGGTGATCGACGCGGCGATGCTCGGAGCGGCCGACCACCGCCCCGGGGAGATCGATGCCGCCGCCGGCGCGGCTGCACGCGAGTACGTGTTGATGGCCACGAGGGATGCGCAGGACGGCAAGGTGGCCGGCATCGTCACCATGCCGATGAACAAGGAGGCCACGCAGCTCAGCGATCCCGGGTTCGTGGGCCACACCGAGCTCATCGCCGCGGCATGCGGCGTGCAGCGCTTCACGATGATGCTGACTGCCGGCGATTTGGCGGTGACCCATGTCAGCACCCACGTGTCGTTGCAGGAGGCGATTCGACGGGTCAAGACGGCGAGGGTGGTCGAGGTCATCGAGTTGACGCACGAGACGTTGCACCGGTTCCTCGACACCCCGCGAATTGCGGTGTGCGGGGTCAACCCGCACGCCGGTGAACACGGCCTGTTCGGATCGGAGGACGCCGAACAGATCGTTCCGGCGATCGAGGCGGCACGGGCCGCGGGCATCGACGCCACGGGTCCCCATCCCGCCGACACCGTGTTCCACCAAGCAGTGCATCGCAAGCGGTTCGACGCGATCGTGTGCATGTATCACGACCAGGGTCACACGCCGATGAAGCTGCTCGCCTTCGAGAGCGGCGTCAACGTGACGGTGGGTCTGCCGATCGTGCGCACCTCCGTCGACCACGGCACGGCCTTCGACATCGCCTGGCAGGGCGTGGCCTTCACCGGCTCGCTCGACCACGCCCTCGGTTGGGCCCGCCGACTGACGGGGACGTAGCAGCGCGGCCCCCGTGTGCAGATCGTGGGCTACCGGCGGCGGGCGACGAACAACACGCGGCGAATCATCGTGGCCAGCGAGGCGTGCATCTCCTCGATCCACGCCCGTACATCGTCGGGGTCTTCGCCGCCTTCAGCGGCCAACTCGTCGACAGCATCGAGCAGCAGCGCGTCGAGTCGCTCCTGCCGCTCACGCCACAACGGTGTGTCGTCGTAAGCCACCACGTCAAAGCCGGCATCGACGAGCAGCGGTCGATGGTCTGCGACCTGGGGTGGACGACCGACCGGCTGCGAGTGATAGTCCCAGGTCGTCATCACTATGTGACCTCCGGAACGCACCGCGCGAGCGACCTCGACCAGGGCATCGCGTTTGCTCGGCGCGAACAGCAGGGCGTCGATGCTCATCGCCCCGTCGATCGAGGCGTCGTCAAACGGCAGCTGATCGAAGGACCCCAGCCGATACTCGGCGACCGAGCCCAGCCGCAACCTGTCTGCTCGTGCGGCAGCGGCGGATAGCGCACTGTCGGCGATGTCGACCCCGACAACCCGTGCGTCAGTGGTGGCCGCTACCCATAGTCCCGGACCGCCGCGTCCACAGCCGATGTCGGCGAACACGTCACCGGGCCGGAGCTCGAGTGCAGCGGCGATACGGCTCAGTTCGGAGCGGCTGGTGTAGCTGTACGGCTCGAGCCCGTCGGGGTACTCCTCGCCGAATACCTCACGCCACGCGCGCTCTTCCACCGTCGACGCCGGAGACGCGAACGTCGCCTGGAAGATCTCCGTCAAGTCCCCGTCCACTCGGGACAACCTAGTAGGAAGTCGCGCTTGCGGCCCACGGCCTGTCGAAGCGAGAACGCGAGGTCAGTCCGAAGCGCGCTGGACGATCAGTCAACGAGTCGGTACCACTGCGCGGTCTCATCGGGCATGGTCCTGAGCTGGGGCTGGTCGCGTGCCGGCAACAGGCCCGCCGTGCGGCACAACGCTGGCCAGGCCTTCGCCGACTCACGATCGACGTTGAAACGCTCCATCAGTGCTTGGATCGGTCGGCGGCCGTTGCGAAGCGAATCCAGATAGATCCCGGCAACCACGGACAGGTCAGGCACAGACGTCGACGCGGGGCGCAGATTTGTGTCCACCGACGTCACGCGCACACGCCCGACGACGACGGGTGCTGCGACATCTGACCCAAGCTTGCCGGCAGGACGTTTGCTCATACAAAGAATGAACCACCGTCACCCCGTAAACACAACGTGGGCAGTCAGTCGACGAGGTCGAGAAACTGCCAGTGCTTGCCGTCGGCCACACCCATCAGCTCGCGGCCGCAGGTCTGCCAGACCAGCGGTGCAGACGTGACGTGCTGCGTGCCGGCGTGCACGTCGCGGTAGAAGCGTTGGATCGTGCCGTGACGTAGTGCTGTCGTACCGCCGGCCAAGTACACGAAATTGGCCACCTCGTGGAGGGCCTTGGTGATGTGCGCCAACGCCAGGCGGACCATCGTGTGCTGGCGGACGGAGATGCCGTTTCCGGCATAGAGGCTGTTGGTGAGGTTGGTCCAGGCCTCGAGCACGAAGGCGCGGGCGGCGCGGAACTGGGCCTCGGCCTGCGCATAGCCCTGCTGGAACGCGGCGCTGTCGGCCTGGGCACCCGGCCGCCCCGCCTTGCCGTGGACCAGCGCCGTGAGCTCGTCGAGCAATCGCCGCCCGACACCCATCGCCCATCCGCTGTGACACGTGACGGCGAAGCCGATGATGCCGATGCCGTACAGCGGTCCACCGCGCAGAGGAACGTCGGTGACCGCGAAGTGACTCCACCCGTCGGGTACGAAGACATCGGTCATCGTGTAGTCGATGCTGCCGGTGCCGCGCAGGCCCATCACATCCCAATTGTCGATGAGGTCGACGGCCTCGATGGGCGTGACGAAGATGCGCGGCTCGCCGGTCTCCTCGACGATGCCCAGCGAGTGGACATGGGTCGAGTGCTTGAGGCCGGACCCGAAGCTCCACGATCCGCTCAGCGACAGGCCACCATCGGCGACGTGCGCGACGCCGGGTCGTGTGCCCTGGCCGGCGATCACCGGGCTCTTGCCGTCGGCCCACAGCTCGGCCACCGCGTGGTCGGCCAGGTACGCACCGGCGGTACCGATCGACAGGTTGGCAGCCATCGCCACCCATCCCGCCGACGCGTCGGCGTACGACAGGTTCTCCAGCACCTCGAGGGAGTGCACCGGGTCGAGTTCGGCGCCGCCCAGCTTCTCCGGGACCCACAACTTGAACAGGCCTTCGCGATGCAACGCGTCGACGGCGGCCGGCGACAGCTCACCGTGCTCGTCGGCGAAGTCGGCCTCTTCATCGAGCATCGGAACCAGCGCCTTGGCCCGCTCGGCCAGGATCGAATCTTGGGTCAAGCTGTCGCCGAGCGCCATGTCGGGGCCCCTTTCGTCGTGTTCGCCTTTCGGTCGAGCTTAGGCAGGCACGCTCGCTCGGGCCGCTTCGAGCTTGGCTGTCGTCAGCTTGCTACGACCGGCGATGAACAGGCACGCGTAGATGAACGCGTCGAGGAAGAACGCCGACCGCAGGGCGAACTCGCGGTTGACCAGATGGCTGACAACGGTGACCGTGACACCGCCGATCGCCGCGCCGATCGGCATCATCCCCCAGGCGAAGAAGCGGTACACGCTGTTGACCCGGCCGAGGAGATGCGACGGGATGATGGTCTGGCGCAGGCTGACCGTGATGACGTTCCACGTCGACCCGAGTGCGGTCCCGAGGGCGAACATCACCATCACCACGGGCCACCACGAGGACAGTCCGATGAAGAACGATGTGATGGCGCCCGATGCCAGCGTCATCGCCAGGCACGTGCCGCTGCCGAAGCGCTTCGACAGCCGCGGGGCGATGATTCCGCCGAGCGCTCCGCCGGCGGCGAAGCCGAAGCCCATGATCGTGAACACGAGTGGCCCGATGTGCAGGATCTCCTGGGCGAAGAGCACCAGCACCGAACCGCTGAGCGTCGACGCCATGTTCATCAACCCGAGGATGATGGCCATCGCCCGCAGCAGGTCGTTGCTCCACAGCCAACGGAAGCCTTCGGCCAGTTCGGTGCGCCACGGTGCTTGGACGTGGTCGTCGGGCCGGTCCGCTCGGAACGTTCCGGGGATCGCCGCGACGAGCGCGGCCGCCGCGAAGAACGACACCGAGTCGACGAAGAACGGAAGCGAGAACGCAACGAGCAACAGCAGCGATCCGAGCGGTGGCCCGATGAACGTGTTGGCGATCATCTCGGCGCTCCACATTCGGCCGTTGGCCTTCTCCAACTGGTCGGACCGGACGATCGAGGGCATGAACGTCTGCCCGCAGTTGTCGCGAAGCACCTCTGCGGTGCCGAGCAGCAGTGTGGCGAGCAGCAACACGATGTAGAGGCCGGTCGCCGTGCCGGTGACGGTCGACAGCTCGTCGACACCGGGAAGGCTGGACTGTCGGCTGAACACGGCCAGGGCAACGATGAGCGTGAGTACGAAACGGATGAAGTCGGCGATCACCATCGCCCGTTTGCGGTCCACGCGATCGGTGATCACGCCGGCGGGCAGTGTGAACACGAGCCACGGCAGGCGTTGCACCAACGCAACGCCGGCGATGAGGATCGGATTGCGGGTGATGGCCGACGCCAACCACGGATAGGCGATCAGCGACATGCCGTCACCGATGTTGGAGATCGTCGTGGAGATGAACAGCTTGTGGTAGCTGGACCCGAGCCGCTTCGTGGACGCGGGCGGCGTGACGGTCGTGCTCATTGCAACTCCTCGCTGTTGTTTCGTGGGTCCGGTGCGACGGGACGGTTGGTGGGGAAGACGCCGAAGTAGAACGCGTACTCACGCGTGCCGCTGCGGGGCAGTCGGGTGAACTCCGTGGCCATGTCCATGACCCGATCGGCGAACTCCTGGGCGACCTCCGCCGGGATCCGCGCATGTCGCAACGTGAACCCACCCGCGCAGGTAGCTGGATCGGAGAAGTCGGCCTGCGAACGGGCGTCGGCGATGAACGGCAGATCGCCGTCCATGGTGTGATCGGGGAAGACGATGGTGTGCGCGGTGCGGCCGTAGAAGCGCTCCTCGATGGCCCGTACCCGGCGGGTCGCGGCAACCTTCAACAAGCCGGCGTCGACCAGCACGTCGATGTGATGGGCGACCGTGCCGCGTGGCTTGCGAACCCGTTGGGCGAGCTCGGTCACGCTCATGGCCCGTTCCAGGACCAGATCGAGGATCAGCGAGCGCAGGGGGTGGCCGAGGGCTTTCAGCCTGGCAGGGGAGTCGGCGACGATGGTCTCGTCGAGCTCGTACCCCAGGTCGTAGGCCGTGTCCATGAGCGTTGGCGCAATGTCCGACATAAGTCGAATGATAGGAAATTATCGGACGATCGTCAACTCACCGGTGCCGAGAAGGCCTCGTGGGCAATACTGGCCCGATGCGAACCCGGTCCGTCGTCGTCGTGTTCGGCTCGCTGACGGCGCTGTTCGCCTCGGGTTACGGAGTGATGTTCACCGTCCTCGACGAGTTCCGCGATCAGTACGGGATCAGCGAAGGGGCGCTCGGACTGATCGTCGCGATGGGGTTCCTTTCGTCGTTCGTCGCCCAGGTCACCATCGCTCCTCTTGCCGACCGCGGCCATGCGCGGTTGATGATCGTCATCGGCATGGTGCTCAACGTCGCCGGTCTGCTCGGCATGGCGTTCGGGAAGACAGTGCTGGTGTTGCTCACAGCGCGGTTCGTGATGGGCTCCGGAGTCGGCCTCGCCTATCCCGCGTCGCGCCGGATCGTCATCCTTGCCGAGCCCGATCGGCTGGGGCAGAACCTCGGACGACTGCTGGCGGCCGATGTCGGCGGGTTCGCGATGGGCCCGGCGATCTCGGCGATCCTCGTCGGACCATTCGGGATCGCTGCACCGTTCCTGTTGATCGCCGTGCTGACCGTCGCGCTGTACCCACTGATCGCTCGAACGCATGTCGAGGAGACGATCGTCGCCGAGGAGGAGCGGCCGCCGCGTTTCGCTTTCGACCTGTTGCGAATACGGCCGTACCTCGCCGCGGTGTGCATGGGGTCGGCAGTGTTCATGATGGTCGGCGCGTTCGACGCGCTGTGGGCGCTGGTGCTCGACGATCTTCACGCCAGTGACTTCATCGCCAACCTCGGGATCACGCTGTTCGCCGTGCCGATGGTGTTGTTCGCCTCGATCGGCGGCAGGTTCGCTCAGACGATCGGGCCGTTCCGGCTCGGTACGTTCGGATTGCTCGTCGGTGCCGCGGCGATGTTCGCGTACGGGCACGCGCCATCAGGTGGAGTGATGCTCGCCATCTCACTCGTGCACGCGACCAACGACGGGTTCACCGTCAGCAGTTGCGGCGTCGCTGTCGGGATGGTCGTTCCCGGCGAACGACAGGCCAGCGCTCAAGGTCTGCTGGGCGGCGTCGAGACGCTGATGGCCGGGATCACCGCGACGGTCATCGGGCAGATCTATCAGCACTTCGGCCGCACAACGGCGTACACATCGTGCGCGGTCGCGATGGTGGTGTTGATCGTCACCGGCGCGGCGTTGTCCGGCGACTCGTGGAACCTGCACGACGCGACGGCGCGAAAGGCGGTCGCGCCCGTCTGATCGGCGGGCGCGTCAGCCGAGCTGATCGGCGAAGAACCGGAACGTGCGAGCCTGGGCGATCGCCGCCGGCACGGCACTGAACGAGGCCCGCTGGTCGCAGTTGAATCCGTGCTCGGCGTCGTAGATGTGCACCGGGACATCCGGCCACGCTTCGGCGATCTTGTGCACGTCTTCGAGAGGGATGGCGTGGTCGCGTTCGCCGAAGTGCATGATCATCGGCACGGACGGCTTCTTGTCGATGAGACCGACGGTTCCACCTCCGTAGTACGACGCCGCGGCGTCGAACACGTCGGCGTGCTGAATCGCTGCCGCAGCCACGACGAGGCCGCCGTAGCAGTATCCGACGACACCGACCTTGCCGGCGGACTTTGCTTCGGCGCCGGCAGCGGCGACGTCGGCCAACACGGTGTCGAAGTCGAGCTTGCCTCTGGCGATGTCGCGGCCGACTTCGATGTCGCCCTCGGTGTAGCCGAGCTCGATCCCCGGGCGCTCGCGATCGAAGATCGCCGGCGCGATGGCCAAATACCCGGCAGCGGCGTAGCGATCGGCGACGGACCGAATGTGGCCGTTGACACCGAAGATCTCCTGCACGACGACGACACCGCCTCGACTCTCGCCCTCGGGGTCAGCGCGGTACGCGGAGAGGGTGAAGCCGTCGGACGATGTGAGTGAGATGGTGGAGCCCATGACGCCGACTGTATTCGCGGCGTCGCTCAATCGAGAGCTGGAGCGACCACCCGTGTCGTGTGCACCGGACGCTGCGTGTACGCGCCGAGTGCGCAGGCGAACGGCACGATCAGCAGCGCCCGCTGCAGGCCGACCGAGTCGGACAACACGCCCATCGCCAGCGGACCAAGGGTGACCGCAGTGCCCGAGGCGAGGATGCAGATCGCACCGAGAGAAGTCGAGTCGATCTTGCGCTCGGCCGAGACGTACAGACGGTCGACGGTGAGCGGGTACAGCGGTGCGCAGCTGAAGCCGACGATCAGCAGTCCGAACACGCGCGGCCACAGGCCCGGTGCGAAGCCCATGACGAGTGCGCCGAACGCCATGGTGATGAAGCCCATCGTGATCGTGCCTTCGCCGAACACGCGAACGTACGACGGCATCACCGTTCGCGACGCGAACATCATCACGCCGAAGAGCCCGGCGAGCGCCGCGGCAAGACCACCACCGGCGTGGCCGACCTCTTTCAAATAGGTTGCAGCCCACACACCGATCGCGAACTCGCAGAAGACGGCGTTGATGATGTGCAACCACGGGACGAACACGTCGCGATCGCGCAGGTGGGCGAGCGTGAACTCGCCGTGCCGAGATGATTCGGGAACGGTCACCGGCCACGCCACGACGGCGAGCGCCACCAGGATGATGCCGGTGAGGATGAGGTATGGCGGCCGCCAGGACAGCTCCAACGCCAAGGCCGCCCCTACGACCAGGCCGAACGTGACGCCGGCCAAGCCAGGTGCGCCATTCACTGCTGCGAAGGCGGTGGCGCGATGTTCGCCGTGGTGGTCACTGATCAGTGCGGGCATCACCATCACCAGGAGGGCGCCGCCCAGCCCCGAAAGTGCCGTACCGGCGAGGGTGACCTGCCAGACCGGACCGAGGCAGAGCATCAGGACGCCGCACGTGATGGCGACCGCCGAGACGAGCAACGAGGTGCGCCGACCGAGGCGGTCGACCACGCGCACCCCGAAGAACCCGGCGAGCAACGAGGCAATCCCGAAGGTCGACCCGTGCAACGCCGCAATCACGCCGGAGATGTGGAACTCCTGGCGCAGTTCGCCGAGCACCGCTCCGACGCTGAGGCCGCACACGAGCAGTGAGTAGCCGAGCGCGGACGAGTAGGTGAGGCGGTCCCAGCGGAACTTTGTCGAGGTCGGGGATTCCGCCGTGATCACGTCATCTTGTTTACCAGTAAAGAAGCCTCCATGCACGGCATATTCGGTCTGGTTTGGGTCATTTCGGTGTGACACTTGGCAGCCCTGATCACGCGATTCACCGACAAATCGAGGACAATCGGAGCATGCTGCTCATCTTCGGAGTCAATGTTCGGTTCAAGGCACTGAGAACGGTGCACTTCGCTTGCCCGAGATGTGGCGCCGATCGCGAGGGCGTCCTCAAGAGGGCACGCCGCTGGTTCACCATCTTCTTCGTACCGCTGATCCCGCTCGCCGAAGTTGGGGATGTCATCGAGTGCGGTACTTGTCACGGGCGATTCGACCCGCGAGTGCTCGAGAATCCGACAGCGGAAACGCTCGCCACGAATCTCCAGAACGCAACGAGGTTCGGTGTCGCGGCTACCGTCCGATCATGCGGGAATCGGACCGCCGCTCGAGCGGCCGCCATCGCCGTTGCGCGAGAGGTGCTTCCCACGTACGACGAAGCGCAACTCGACGTCGATCTGGCGAGCACCAACGACTCACAGCTCGAGGCGTGGCTCCGTCATGTGGCCGATGCGTTGTCTCCACAGGGCAAGGAGGCCTACTTCACGGCGATGGCGAAAATCGCGCAGGCCGATGGACCGCTCGACGACAATGACCGGGCGTTGCTCACCACGATCGGCAGAGCCCTGCTGATGACTCAGGCCCAGATTGTCGGCCTCCTCACGTTGCTGGAGCAGCCGGCGGCCTCATGACGGCGGTTCACGGCAAACACTGCACTCGGTCGGCAGTGAGGTCGTAGGGTCTCCGGCGTGTCGAGCCCGGCGGACCCCAGCGTCCACGACGTCGCCGTCGTCGGGCTCGGGCTCGTCGGCGCCGCGGCACTGCGGTATCTCTCGGTTCCCGAGACAGGGTTGACGTGCGTCGGCGTCGGGCCTGCCGAGCCGGAGGACTGGTCGAGCCACACCGGTGTGTTCGCCAGCCACTACGACTCCGGGCGGATCACCCGCAAGCTCGACCGCCGACGGGAGTGGGCGGTCCTCGCCGCCCGGGCGATCCAGGCGTATGGCGGGATCGAAGCAGCGGCGGGCTCGACGTTCCACACGCCGGCAGGCGTGCTGATGGCCGAGGTCGATCCCGAGCGGATCGCAGCCGTCATGTCGGTCGCCGATGAATTGAACGTCGACTACGAACGTCTGCGACCCGACGAGATCGGCGACGATCGAATCGTCGTACCGGCCGCTTCGACGGTGCTGCGCGAGCCGCCACCAGGTGGCTTCATCGACCCGCGGCGGATGCTCGCCGCGCAACTCGCGATCTGCGCGCAGCAGGGCGCTGACGTGCGGAACACACATGTCATCGGCATTGCCGGTGGCAGCGACGGCGTCTGGTCGTTGCATTGCGCCGACGGTTCGACAGTGTCGGCACGCCACGTAGTGCTGGCCGCCGGCCCACACGCGGACGAGCTGAACGGCTTGTCCCGGCGACCGTTGATCGACGTCGTCGCCGAGACGGTCGTGCTGGCGAGGGTGTCCGCCGAGGAGCAGCAGCACCTGAAAGGTCTGCCGTCGATCATCGTCGACGACGTCGCCGACCACTTCTACATCGTGCCGCCCACTATCTACCCGGACGGGCAGTCCTACGTGAAGCTGGGTGCGACACGGCACGCACCGAGTGTGCTGACTCCAGAACAGCGCCGGCAGTGGATGACCGGCACCCAACACGAGGCCGACCTCGACTGGTTACGCGCGTTGTTGCTCAGTGTTCTGCCCGGCCTGCACGCCGAGGACTGGTCGACCAAGCCGTGCCTGATACCCGACACCCCGACGAAGCTTCCGTACATCGAGATCGTCGAACCCGGGTTGGTGATGGCCGTCGGAACCAACGGATACGCGGCCAAAAGCGCCGACGCCATCGGTTCGCTCGCCGCTGGGCTCGTGGTGAACGGTCGCTGGACCAATGCCGAACTCGATCACGCGTCGTTCCGACTGATCAGCCGCGACCGCTAACGATCAGTGCGTCGGCGTCCACCCGGGCTTGCCGAACACGTGGTGGAACTTGGCGTGCAGTCCCTTCGCCGAACGCACGTCGCGGGCGATGTCGGCCATCTCGTGGTAGGCGATCCGCAGCGGGTTGTAGGTGTTGATGTTCTTCGTCAGGCCGTACTTCACCCGACGCAGTTCCGGCTCGAACGTGCCGAACAGCCGGTCCCACAGGATGAGGATCCCGCCGTAGTTCTTGTCGAGGTACTGGTTGTTGGCACCGTGGTGACCTCGGTGGTGCGACGGCGTGTTGAAGACCTTCTCGATCGCCGCCGGGAGCCGGTCGATGGCCTCGGTGTGGATCCAGTACTGGTACAGCAGGTTGAGCTGGCCGGCCTTGGCGGTCTTGGCGGTGGGGAAACCGAGGAGCGGCATCGGCGCGAACACCCAGAACGTCAAGAAGCCCGACCACGGTTGCCGCAGCGCGGTCGACAGGTTGTAGCGCTCGCTGCTGTGGTGGGTGACGTGGTTGGCCCACAGCAGGCGGACCTCGTGCATCCAGCGGTGGTCCCAGTAGTACAGGAAGTCCCACAGCACCATCGCCGTGACGATCGAGCCGCGTCGCAGCCCGATGTTGGACACGCGGTGCTTGAACAGGAAACGGTCGAACTTGCTGAAGGCCGCCAAGGTGGCGAAGCCGAAGGCGATGTTGCCGGCCAGCATCGTCAGGCTGGCGACGGTGTCCTTGCGTTCATAGCCGAGCGGCACCAGCGGATCGCCGGGCATTTGGGTTCCTGACAGCGTCTGCTCGTCGGCCTCGTACAGGTCGCCGAGGGTGCGTTTCGGACGATTTCGCAGTGCGGCGTACTCGGCCAGCATCGTGACCGCGAACAGCGGCAGCGTCGCCTTGTCGACCATATCGAGTTGGCGCAGCGCGCCTTTCTTCACGAGGTCAGCTCACCATGCGTCAGGCGGCGGTAGGCGTAGTCGCGCAGTTCGCCGGCCAACTTCTCGGCACTCCACTCCTCGGCGACGGCGCGACGCACGACATCGAGCTGGGAATCGTTCGTCAACCCGTTGAGGGGACGATCGCGATCGAGGTTGGTGGGGAAGGCGTAGCCGTTGGCGCACGAACCGACCGCGTTGTCGACGTCGCGGGCGGGCGCGCCGGAGGCCTTGAACTTCAGCAGCGACGGGTACACGGCGTTGCACATCCGCTCGTGGTCGATGGCCTCGAGGCACTTGCCGAGCGGCGAGTTGATCTGCAACAGGTTGGCCATGCGCTTGATGTCGGTCGTGCGATTGGTGCCGGCGGCGTGGAACAGCGCCGGGTTGAAGAACACGGCGTCGCCCTTCTTCAACGGGAGTTGCACGTAGTTCTTCTCGAAGTAGTCGCGGAACTCGGGGCGCCACCATGCCAGGTAGCCGTAGAGGTACTTCTGGGCGTGCGGCAGGTACATCGTCGGCCCGCTCTCGACCGGCATGTCACAGTGTGCGACCGCGCCCTGCAACGTCAGCGCGGCGGAGAGGTGGTGGACGTGCGCAGGGAACTCTGCGGCCTCCTCGATGGTCATGAACCCGAGGTGGTAGTCGCGATGCGGCTTTTGCGCCGCGCCGCCCGGGTTCACCACGTTGACCTGTGATGTGTAGGTGAAGCCCGGCCCGAGCCATGCCGACGACGCCATCGACAAGATGTCGTTGGCGTAGTAGGCGACGAACTCGTCGGGGGCGATCACCGCCAGCTTCTCGAGTGCGTTCCACACGCGGTCGTTGTCGCCGGGCTTGGCGTAGTGGTCGCCGGCGTTGATGCCGGCTGCGTTCTGTTCGGCGATCATCGCGTTGAACGCGACGGTGACGGCGTCGACCACCGACGTGTCGGCGAACGCCCGACTGAACACGACGATGCCGGGCCCATCGAGGAAGGCCTTGTTCAGTTCCGCCTGCACGGCGCGGCGCGTATCAGGATTGGCGCACTCGGCACGGAGTCGGTCGCAGTCGTAGTTGACGACGTTCTGGACGATCGATTCCGCAAACGGATAGTCGCCGAGATCGGTCGTCTGCTCGACGATGCGGACGAAGTCGTCGAGCGAGCAGTCGGACTCGAGCAGGTATCCACTCCGGGTGTCGGAATTCACGGAAGTCATGGTTCAAATCTAGATGCCGGAGACGGGCATCGAACTAGCGTGTTCGCACGTAACCACATCCGCGACCTCCCTCTCGACGGCCACCGGCCTCATGCGGCGCAGCGTTGTCGACCGGTTGGCGCAGCGCAGTGGCGTGCTGGCGATGATCTTCGCCTCGTTGATGTGGTCGACCGGCGGTGTGCTGGGCAAATCCACCCACGCGTCCGGTGTGGTGCTGTCGTTCTGGCGGCTGTGGATCGCCTCTGCGGTGCTCCTGGTGATCGTCGCGCTCACCAAGCGGTGGCCGACCCGCATCGACTTCCGTCGAGCCTGGCTGGCGGGCGTGTTGTTCGGCCTGAACATCTGCGCCTTCTTCATCGCTATCCACTCCGTCAGCATCGCCACGGCGTTGATCATCGCCGCGTTGGCCCCGGTCGTAGCCCTGCCCGTGTCGGTGCGTTTCTTCGGCGAGCACATGACCTCGGTCAAAGTGGTGTGCGCCGCGGCATCGGTCGTGGGGGTCGTGGTCGCTGTGCTGGCCACACCCGCCAGTGGATCCGGCGCCGAGAGCACAGTGATCGGCTACCTGTGGGCGCTGCTGGCCCTGGTGTTCTGGGTCGCCTATCTCCTCGTGTCGAAGAGCGTTCGTCCCAAGGTCCCGACCGTTCAGTTCATGTTCGTGGTGTCGTTCATCGGGGCGCTCACCGTGTCGTTGCTCGCCGTCTTGACGTCGGCCGACCTCGGGGAGATCCACGGGACCGGCTGGATCTGGGTCTCGATCCTGGCGATCGGCCCGGGTATCTGCGGACACGGCTTGGTGGCGTGGGCACAGCCACGAGTGGACGCCTCGGTGACCTCGGTGTTGATCCAGGCCGAGCCGATCGGGGCAACTGCCATGGCATGGATCTTCCTCGGCGAGCGCATCACCTTCACCCAGGGCATGGCGATGCTCGGCGTCGTGGTTGCCCTGTGCGTGTTGGCCTACAGCGAGTCGCGCGAGGGCTCGATGACGATCGTCGACGCGGTGAGCTGAAGCGGCCCGGAACTAATCTCGAAGCATGGCTTCGTTCCGCGAAATCGAGATGGGTCCGGTTGGCGGGCGGTTGCCCGGTGGCGACGTGATCGCCGCTGCGGCCGCCGATGGTCGAGTGGAGGTCCAGTTCACCGAGGGAACGGTGGCGCTGTTGCCCGACTGGCTCCGTGACAACTGCCTGTGCGACCAGTGCCGAATCGTGCAGACCGACGAACGCAGGTGGCAGCCGTGGACCGAACCTCGGGTGCCCGTTGTCGAGACCGTCGCCGTCGTCGACGGCCGGATGGAGGTCGATTGGGCGGGCGGCCATCGATCGGTGTTCGGCCGGCCGGAGTGGGACAAGATCCGCGTCACCGGATCGCGTGGGAGGTGGACCGCGAGATTGTGGGACTCGACGTACGAGATCGAACGGTACGACCACGACCAGTGCATCAGTGATCTCGTCACCAGGCGCGGCATGTTCGAAGCGCTGCGCCGCGATGGCGCGGTGGTGGTCACCGGGTCGCCGACCGAGCCCGGCACGGTGATCTCGCTACTCCAGGCCCTCGGGATCACGTTGCGCGACTCGTCGCTC
>Ga0207648_10002807_pt1 | contig 18477 bp, 15 predicted proteins | sample KBSMisM32_FD_184310 | JGI IMG/M metagenome (GOLD analysis project Ga0207648, IMG submission 184310) | Miscanthus rhizosphere microbial communities from Kellogg Biological Station, Michigan, USA - KBS Miscanthus M3-2 (SPAdes) (version 2) | ecosystem: Host-associated > Plants > Roots >...
ACGCCTGCCGAGGTCATGACCTGACGTGGCAACGCGACAAGCTCGGACAGCTGCTCGTAAGGGGTACACCGTCGCGGTGCGTTCATCTCGACCTCTTGCCGCTCCGTCGCGCGCCGCTAGCGCCGGCGTTCATTGCTAACAAGGTAAGCAGTGATGGCGATGACCAGCAAATTGACCATGCGCCCCGCCGGAGTGTTCGAGTCGGGGATAAAGAAGCAACCACCCATGAGAGCGACTCCGACTATCCCTGCAACGGCCAGGCGTAGACCCCGAGAAGAGAAGTCCGGATTTCGCTTTCCGCACTGCGGGCACCTCTTGATGTCTGGAAACAGAGGCTCACCACAGTCACACTCGATCATGCCGTCCGCCCTCCACCGACAGGCGGTGGCTCATCCGCCGCATCTCTTTGTTCGGCGGCCCGCTCGTTACGGGAACACTCGGCGACCTTTCCATGGCGGGCAGGAGGGAGCGAGCCCGTAGCTGTTGACTACGAGTTCCCCGTGCTCTTCGCCGTCACCCCGGCGTCGGCCAGGCTCATGGGCTCCAGCGTGACCGCCGCCCCCGCCCGCGCGCGCTCGAGCGCGCGCTGCGTCTGCTTGTAGAGGTGGACCTGGGCGCGGAAGGCCTCGTCGCCGCGGGGGTTCTTGCGGCGCCGGTAGGTGCCGTCCGGCTGCAGGCGGCGGCCCTTCACGTTGTCCTGGAACATGGAGTCGAGGACGTCGAGCACCTTCTTCCGGTTCTCGGGCGCCACCGGGAACAGCAGCTCGATGCGCCGGTCCAGGTTGCGGGACATCCAGTCCGCGCTGGCCAGGTAGACCTCGTCCTCGCCCCCGTTGCGGAAGTGGAAGACGCGCGAGTGCTCCAGGAAGCGGTCCACCACCGAGAGAACCTCGATGGTCTCGCTCACTCCCTTCACGCCCGGACGCAGGCAGCAGATGCCGCGCACGTTGAGGCGGATCTTCACGCCCGCCTTGCTCGCGTCGTAGAGGGCGCGGATCATCTCCTCGTCCACGAGCGAGTTCATCTTGGCCCGGATCTCCGCGGGCTGGCCCTCTTCGGCCCGGCGCTGCTCCCGCTGGATGAGCCGCACGAACCGCTCGCGCAGCGTGGTCGGGGCCATCGAGAGCTTCTTCATGCGCGGCGGATCGCCGAATCCGGTGAGGGCGTTGAAGAACGCCGAGGCGTCCTCGCCGATGGCCCGGTCCGCGGTCATGAGGCCGAAGTCCGTGTAGATCCGCGCCGTCTTCTCGTTGTAGTTGCCGGTGCCCATGTGCACGTAGCGCTCGATGCCCTGAGGCCCGCGGCGCACGACCAGGCAGATCTTGGCGTGCACCTTGTAGCCGCGGATCCCGTAGATGACGTGGGCGCCGGATTGTTCGAGCGAGCGTGCCCACTTGATGTTGGACTGCTCGTCGAAGCGGGCCATCAGCTCCACGATGACCGTGACCTGCTTGCCCGCCTCCGCCGCCCGCGACAGGGACTGGACGACGGGGCTGTCTCCGCTGGTGCGATACAGCGTCTGCTTTATGGCCAGCACGTCGGGGTCGGCGGCGGCCTGGGAGACGAAGGCGATGACGGGATCGAACGACTCGTAGGGATGATGGAGAAGGATCTCGCCCTGGGAAATGCGGTGGAACACGTTGGTGAGCTCGCGCGGTTCCAGCGAGGCCTGGGGCTTGAAGGCGGGCTCGCGGAGCTGCTCCAGGGCGGGTAGCTCCACCAACGGCCACAGTGCGCGCACGTCGAGGGGGCCGCGCACGTAATAGACGTCGGCGACCTCGATCTCCAGCCGCTGGACCAGGATCCCGAGCAGGGTGTCGCCCATCCCCTGCTCGACCTCCAGGCGAACCACGCGGCTGAGGCGCCGCTTGCGCAGCTCGTCTTCGATGGCCTCCAGGTAGTCGCGCCCGCCTTCCTCGTCCAGCTCCATCTCCGCATCGCGCGCGATCCGGAAGGCCGAGGCCTCCAGGACCTTCTGGCCGGGGAAGAGCGTCGCCATCTCCGCGCGGATGATCTCTTCCAGCAGCACGTAGGTGTTGCCGTCGCCGCCCAGGGGGCGCACGAGCCGGCGCAGGCCCGCGGGGACCTGCACCACGGCCAGCCGCGGATGCTCCTCGCCTTCCGGCGGCGCGAGCAGGATCGCGAGGTTCAAGCTCAGGTTCGCGAGCTGGGGGAAGGGGCGCGAGACGTCGATGGCCAGCGGCGTGAGCGCGGGCAGCACCTCCGCCGTGAAGTACCGCCCGAGGAACGCGCGCTGGGGCTCCTCGAGGTCCTTGTAGGCGACGAAGCGGATGCCCTGTTCGGTGAGGGGAGGGAGGATTTCCTCCGTGAGGGTCTTGCCGAGTCGCTCCACCATCTCGTGCGCGCGCTCGCTGACCACGAGGAGCTGCTGCCTCGGGCGCAGCCCGGCCGCGTCCGGGTTGGCGTCCCCCTCCTCGATCGCGTGCTTGAGGGCGGCCACTCGCACCATGAAGAACTCGTCGAGGTTGCTCTGCACGATGATCGCGAACTTCAAGCGGTCGAGGAGGGGCGTGGTCGGGTCCATCGCCTCTTCGAGCACGCGGCTGTTGAACTCGAGCCAGCTCAGCTCGCGGTTGAGGAAGAGCTCTGGCTCCTTCTTGCGGGACTTCGCCTCCGCCTTGGTCACGGCCACGGACGCTGCCTCGCCTCGCGGAACGTCAGCTTCCGGCCGAAGACCTCCGTCAGGTAGTCCGCCCGGGCCAGGGCGGCCAGGCGCTCCATGGTGAGATCGCCCGCACCTTCGACCTCGAGCACCCAGTTCTCGTCTTCGGGCACCACGTGCAGGTCCTTCACCTTCTGGAGGTGATCGGCGTCGAGGGCGTTGGCCAGGCGCAGGATGGCGGAGAGCTTGTTGGTGGCCACGCGCGCCTCGCGGTCCAGCACCATGTAGGGGAGGTGCGACTTGGACGGCACCGCGCGGCGGTGGTAGCGCGCCACGTTGGAGACGACGTGCATCTCGTCCTGGCTGAGGCCGAAGATCTCGGAGGCCGCGATCAGGTACTGGCTGTGCTTGTGGTGGCCGCGGATGTTCACGTAGTTCCCGATGTCGTGCAGGAGGGCCGCCACCTCCAGCAGGAGGCGATGGCGGTCGCTCAGCCCGTGCTCGGTGCGCAGCTCGTCGAAGAGGCGGACGGACAGGTCGGCCACGTTGCGGGCGTGGGGGGCGTCGTAGCGGTAGCGCTCCCCCACCGCGGCCGCGCTGGAGAGGACCTGCTTGCGCAGGTCCTCGAGCCCCTGCGGCTGGTCGCTGCGCACGAGGTCGAGGAGAAGCCCGTCGCGCAGCGACGCGTCGGGCACGCTGACGCGGTCCGCCGAAGTCTCGATCAGCAGCTCGCGATAGGCGAGCAGGGCCGGGACCAGCGTCTCCGCCTCCGACTGGGGCAGGCGGTACTTCTCCACGAGCTGCTCCATGTCGTAGCCCACGACCGAGTCCACGAACCGGATGAAGGCATCGCGGTCGAAGACGGGCAGCCCGTCCGCGGGCAGGTCACCCACGATCTCCCCGGCCGCGAAGCGCACGTCGCCGCCGAGAGCGATGACGTGTTTCGCCTCGCGCAGCGGCATCTCCCGCCGGATGTCGTCCACCACGTTGTGGATGTGTCGGACGAGGAGGCGCATACCCTGTTCGTGGCTGCCCTGCCATCCGGCCAGGCTCTGACGCATGCGGATGGAGCCCAGCGGGTAGGTACCGGAATGAATGGGCTGGCCCTTGCGCAGGAAGGAGATGTCCGCGCTGCCTCCGCCGATCTCGACGACGACGGCGTCGCCGTCCTCCAAGGCGGGATGCTGGGCCAGCCGCTCGCGCACGGCAAGGTAGGTGAGCCGGTTCTCCTCGGAGCCGTCGATGACCTCGACCTCGAGGCCCGTGCGCAGCCGCACGCGGTCCAGGAAGGCGTCGGCGTTGCTGGCTTCGCGGACGGCGCTCGTCGCCACCGCGCGATAGCGGATGACGCCGTAGGTGTCCATGATGCGGCGGAATCCCTCCAGCGCCTTCAGGGTCGCCTCGATGGTGGCCGCGCCCAGGCGGCCGTGCGTGAAGGTGTCCTTGCCGAGAAGGACACCGCGCGAGACCTCCTCCAGGAGGTGGAGCGGCCCCTCCGACGCGCCTTCCGCCACCACGAGCCGGATCGCGCTCGCGCCCATGTCCACGACCGCGACCGGCCGCGCCTGCTGCGCGGGCGGGGGGACGGCGGGGGCCTGCTCCGGACGCGGAAGCGTGTTCTTGCGGCCCATCAGGATTCCGTGGCGCGTGCGGGAACGCGGCGGCCCTCGGCGGTCGCTCCCAGCGCCTCCGCGGCGACGGCCGCGTCGTCGGTAGCGGGAAGGATCGCGGGCATCGCCGTGTCTTCTTTGACCTCGCCCGCACCCACGCGGATCCTCACGCCCAGCGCGCGCTCCAGGAGCTCGGCTCGCCGCGGGGCGCCCCAGATCTCGAGGGCGGGATCGGCGGTCACGTCGCACTTCACGCGCAGGGTGTCGCCGCGCCCGCTCACCTCCAGGCCGCGCACGATCTGGCGGTGGCTGCGGTCGAGGCTGTCGGCCAAACGCAGGTGGCCGGCCAGCACCTCCACCGTGCGGCGCTCCGCGCGCGGGAGGGCGCCGAACTCCGCATGTTTGCGGCGGGGGCGGCCGCGTCGGTGGTAGCGCGCGATGTTGGCCACCATCTCGACCTCGAGGGGCGTGAACCCGCGCAACTCGCCGTTCTTGATCAGGTAATACGTGTGCTTGTGGTGGTTCTGGTAGGCGATGTGGTGGCCGATATCGTGGAGGAGGGCCGCGTATTCGAGGAGAGCGCGCTCCCGGTCGCCCAGGCCGTGCCGCTTGGCCGTGCCGTCGAAGAGGGCCACGGCCAGCTCCGCCACCTTGCGCGCGTGTTTCTCGTGCCACTGGGAGCGCTCGGCCAGGCTCACCACGCTGCGCCGCCGCACGTCCGGATAGGCCTCGGCTCGCGCCAGCGAGCGCTTGTGCCCGTGGATGTAGTCGAGCAGGATCCCTTCGCGCAGCGCCCACTGGCAGAGGATCAGCTCGCGCACGCCGAGCTCCTGCAGGATCGTGTCGATCACCACCGCCCCGGCCACGATGATGTCGGCCCGGCTCTCGTCCAGGCCCGGCGTCTTCAGGCGGGTCTTGAGATCGGTGGAGACCAGCCACTTGCGGGCGGCGTGGATCTGATCCGCGGACACCTTCACGTGGTGGAGCGGTTCGGGTACGGCCTCGCCCGCGCGCTGCAGGGCCAGGGCCCCCACGGCCAGGATCGTGCCCGACGTGCCCACCGCACATTCGAATCCCGAGGAGCGCAGGCGGGCCCGATGGGGACCCAGCGTCTTCTGCACGTGTTTGACCAGGCGGGACTCGTCCTTGTCGGAAAGGGGATCGCTCTTCACGAACTCTTCGGTCGTGCGCAACACGCCGAGCTTCTCGCAGACCCCGTACTCCATCCCCTTGCCGCCGCCGACGGCCAGCTCCACGCTGCCGCCGCCGATGTCGATGACGAGGGCGCGGCGCCCTTCGAGGTGCACGCTGTGGAGGACGGCGAGGTAGATCAGCCGGGCTTCCTCGTCCCCGGCCACCGTGCGCGGCCAGATCTCGAGCTCGTTGCCGATCCTCTCGAGGAAGTCCTCGCCGTTGGTCGCTTCCCGGATGGCGGACGTGGCCACGGCGAGGATCTTCTCCGCCCCCGCGCTCTCGGCCAGGCGCTTGTACTTCCGCAGCGTCTCCAGGCCGCGGGCCATGGCGGAAGCGGGCAGCTTGCCGCGCGAGAGCGTACGCGCCCCCAGGCGGACCATCTCCTTGTCCGTCCCGATGACGCGGAAGGCCCCGCCGCGCAGCGTCTCCACGAGCACCATGTGAAAGGAGTTGCTGCCCAGGTCGATCGCAGCGATTTTCACTAAGTGATTGTACTCAAAAGCGTCATCCCGCCGCTCGGGCGCCATTGTGGCCGCGAGGGATGCTGTGCTAGGCTGCGTGACTTTCCGGCGACTTTCCCGTGACTCCATCGACACCCGACCGCGTCGCCCCCCTGCTGCAGCAGCGGATCAAGGCCGTCTTCCGGCGACTTCCCAAGGCGCTGGCCGGCGGCGAGGAAGACCTGCACCAGATGCGCGTGGGGGGACGCCGGCTGCGGGTGGCCCTGCCTCTCCTCGTGCTCAAGCCGGAGGGTCATCGGGTCCGCCGCAGCCTGCGGTTGCTTCGCGAAATGACCCGCACGGGCGGCATCAGCCGCGACCTCGACGTCAGCGTCGCCCTGTTCGAGGCGGAGCTCGCCAAGAGCCCGGCGACACCGGAAGACCGCGTCCTCCGCCGCCGGCTCCGCGCCGCTCGCACGCGGGCGCACGCGCGCATGGCAGAGGCCCTCCTCGACCTCGAGATCGCGCGTCTGCGCCGGGACCTGCGCGTGCTGGCACGGTCCGGCGACGGGGTCTTTGCCGTCCTGCGCCGCATCCGCGAGCTGCGCGACGGACGGGGTGCGGAGTCGCTGGCCCTGATCGCGGAGCTCGGCGACCGCTTCGAGCCCGATTCCCTGCACCGCCTGCGCCGCCAGATCCGGCGGCTGCGCTACGCGGCGGAGCTCACCGGGGCCTTGAAGGGCCAGCCCGCTCCCGCGGCCGCGGACTTCCGCGCCCTCCAGGACGAGCTGGGGGCGCTGCACGACACCTACGTGCTGTCCGAATGGTTCCGACGGCAGGCCGAGTCGTGCCGGATGCGGGGCGACGACACGGTGGCCAAGGCGGCCGCCGCCTGCAACGAGCGTTTCCTCGAAGCCAGTCACACCCATCACCAGGCGTTCCTGTCCCTCCCGCCCGCCGACGTCGTCGCGCGCGCGCTGGTCGCCATGGGCCAGTCGCGACCCGCGGCCTAAGGAGAGTCAATGCGTCTCTTGATCGTGCGTCACGCCATCGCCGTCCCTCACGGGACTCCGGAGGTGCCGGAGGACGAGCGGCCTCTCACCCCGCGCGGTGAGAAGCGCTTCCGCGTCGCGGCCAAGGGGCTGGCGCGGATCTGCCGGCGTCCCGACGTCCTGCTCTCCAGCCCGCTCGTGCGCGCGCGTCAGACCGCGGACATCGCGGCCGCGGCCTGGGGGAAGGTCGAGGTGACGGAAGCGGACGCCCTGGCCGGCGGGTCGTTCGAGCGGATCGCGACCGCGGTGGAGAAATACGCGGACCAGAAGCTGGTCGCGATCTTCGGGCACGAGCCGGACGTTTCCATGGTGGTTTCGCGCCTCCTCGGCACGTCCGCCTCCGAGCGGCTGACCTTCAAGAAGGGCGGGGCCGCGCTCCTGGACGTGCCCGGCAAGATGGCGGACGGCGGCGCGCTCGTCTGGTACGCGCCGCCGCGGGTCCTGCGCGCGGTCGCGGGCGAAGACTAGGAGCCGGCGCTCACCTCACCACGGCTCGATCTCGATCTGACCGCTCCCGATCGGACAGCGGTCGGTCGCCCTCTCATTCGTGTGATCTGGAAACTTGTTCACGTCTATGAAGAACTTGTTGCACGGGTCTTGAACGAGCTTGCACTCCGCGGTCACCGTGGCGTCCTTTTTGGTAGGAGGGACCTTGAAACGTGTGTGCGTCTGGACATCCTGGTTATCACACGAAAGGAATGGGCTCTTCGGGCCAAGGTAGTCGATGCGGACCACTTGGTCGTCCGGGCAGAAGTTGTAGATCGACCACCTGATGGTGGTCGGCGTAGCGAGGAGACCCGCTTTCCCCCCGTCTGGCGTCACCTTCTGGACACGGCAGTCCGAATTTCGTGGGTCGTACTTTTTCTCTGGGTGGAGCCGGTCCAGCCAGACTCCGATATCGGCAGAGGGGTCGTCCAACGAAGAGCGGGCCCGCTTCGTCTCCTTGAGAGCCGATCCCGGCTCGGTCGGTGAGGAGTCGGGGCTGCAGCCGGCCAACCCCGTCAGCAGCACGATTGCACCGAAGCAGCACCGCGAGGTCCAGGCGTTACTTCCGGTTCGCATCGCTCGCCTCCTCGCCCCGCGCCATGCGACCTCGCATGAGCTGGGCAAAACGGGGATCGGCGCGCAGCGGCGCCAGATCGGGATCGTCTCGCGCGCGCGCCGAGCTGTATCCACGGTCCAGCGCCTTGGCCAGGGCAGCCAGTGCCTCTTCGATCCGGCCGGACAGGCTGCGGACGATGGCCTCGGAGACGCGGACGTCCGCGTTCTCGGGCGCCACCGCGATCGCCTGCTTGATGTGGCCGTCCGCCGCGCCGAAGCGCGAGAGCTTGGCCTCCACCATGGCCAGCGTCGTCAGCACGCCGATGTCGCGCGGGCGGGACAGGAGTTGTTCGTTCGCGAGCGCAGCCGCCCGGCGGTACTGCTCGTCGGCCTCATTCCGGCGGCCGAGAGAGGCATAGAGGTCGCCGAGGTTGTGGAATTTGGGGGCGGTCGGCGCGAGCTTGATCGCCTCCTTATAGCAGCGCTCCGCCTCGCCCACCTTGCCCTGCCGAGCGTAGATAGCGCCCAGGTTCGAGTAGGCGACGCCGTTGCCGAGCGCAAGGGCCTTCTGGTAGTACGTGATCGCCTCCGCCGTCTTGTCCAGCGCGTGAGAGACGGCGCCCAGCATCAGGTATCCCCAGGCGTTGTCGGGCTGGAGCTCAGTCACGCGGCGGAAGGCCGCCATCGCTTCCGGGTAGCGGCCGGCGGCATAGTGCGCCTGCCCGAGCCCGTAGTGATGGCCCCAGTAGTTCGGGCGAAGATCGATCGCCTTACGCAGCTCGTCGACGCCTTCGGCCTCGTGCCCGGTCTCGGCCAGGAGCTGGCCCAGCAACCGGTGCGCGTCATCGTCGCGCGGCTGCACGGCGACGATCCGCCGCAGCTCTTCGATCGCCTCGGACACGCGCCCGCGGCCGCGATAGAGCACGACGAGGGCATAGCGCACGGAGGCGTCCTGCGGATCGAGGCGGAGGGCCTCGTCGATCTCGTCGCGGGCACGGGTCGCCCACTGGTCCTCGCGTGTGTCCTGGAACTTGCGCCAGAGCGCCTCCCCCAGCCCGGCGTGCGCACGCGCGAAGCGGGGGTCCTTGGCGATCGCGCTCTGGAAGAGCCCGATGCTGCGGTCGACGTTGCCTTTCACGTCGGGACGCTCGAGGAACGCTCGCGCCTGGCTGTAGTCGGCCAGGATCTCGGCGTGGGGCGCCGACTCCGTCGCCTCGCGCACGCGCGCTTCCGCGGCCGGGTTCGACATGGCCCCGGCCACCGCCTCCGCCGCCGCCTTCTGGAGGGCGAACACCTCGGTGAAGGTGCCGTCGTAGGACCCTTGCCACCGCACGATCTTGGAGCCCACGGGCACGACGCTGACGGTGATACGGAGCCGGTCGCCCACCCGCTGCAGGCCGCCGTCGACGATCATGGTCGCGCCGAGCTCGCGCCCGATTCGATCGGAATCCTGCTTGCGGTCGCGGTACTTCAGGGTGGAGGCGCGGGAGATCACGGTGATCCCCGGGACCTTCGAGAGAGTGGTGATGAGCGTGTCGGCGACGCCGAAAGCGAGTGATTCGGATTCCGCGTCCGCGCCTGCACCCGACAACGGCAGCACCACGACCACGTATGGACCCTGGGGAGAAGCGGCGGGCGAGGCGAGACCACTCTCCACCGCAGGCATGTGCCGGATCTCCCAGTAGAGTCCCGCCGCCGCGACCAGGATCAGGAGCCCCGCGGCGGCCCGCGCCAGCGGGCGGTGCCGAACGGCCGGCCTCGCCGGCGCGGCCGCGTGAGACCGCGTCGGCGTCTCCGTGATCGCGGCGAGCAGCCGCCTCAGGTCCGTGGCCAGGTCCGCGGCCGAGGCGTGGCGCTGCATGGGGTCGCGGGCCATGGCCCGATGGACGATCTCGTCCATCTCGGGAGGCACATCGGGATTGAGTGCCCGCGGGCGCGGGGTGGGCGCGGAAAGGATGGCGTCGTTCAGCGCGGCGCGGCCCTCGGCCTGGAACGGGCGTCGGCCCGTGAGCAATTCGAACAGCGTCACGCCCAGGCTGTACACGTCGCCCCGCGTATCGATCGGCTCGCCGCGAAGGTGCTCGGGAGGGATGTACGGGGGGGTCCCCAACGTGTGCCTTCCGTCGTCCACCCCCGTCCAATCCGACGAGCTCAGGACCAGGCTGCCCTCGTCCACCTCGCCGAGCCGCGCCAGGCCGAAATCCAGGATCTTGGCCTCGCCAGCGGGGGTCACCATGATGTTGGCCGGCTTGAGGTCGCGATGGATCACGCCGAGCGAATGGGCGTGGGCGAGCGCCTCCGCGATCTGGATGCCGAGGACGAGGACGTCGAGAAACGGAAGCGGGCCCTGTCGCAGCCGGGCGGCCAGCGTGCCTCCGCGGACGTACTCCATGACGATGTGCACGCCCTCGTCCGTCTCGAGCACGTCGTACACGGCGGCGAGGTGCGGGTGGTTCAGGCGCGCGGCCGCGCGAGCTTCCCGCAGCAGGCGGCGCCGGAGCTGGGCGGTGTCCGCCCCCGCCGTACCCTGCAGCTTCTTGAGCGCGACCCGGCGGCGGAGGCGAGTGTCCTCGGCGAGGCATACGTCGCCATTCGCACCAGCACCCAGGCGCTCGAGGAATCGATACGGGCCCACGGCGGAGGGGGCCATCGCTGCAACCCTGGAGGGGAGCAGAGCCTAGCACGGATCCTCTTTACGAGAATCAAGGGCCGATTTCCGCTCAGGGTGAGCGGATGACGGCCTTCACGGGAGCGTTTCTCGCGCCCCGGCGGCGCCTGATCCATGGCCTCGTGCGCGGGGTCGGACCGGGGATGGTAGGATCGAGGGTTCATGGATTCGACCACGGCGCCCCGTCTAGAGGCCAAGCTCCTCTATCGGCGGCTGGACAGCCTCTTCGGAGCTCTCGACCCGGAGCTGCCGCCGCGGCGTCTCATGGAATCGTTCCTCGAGGACGCGTTCCAGACGCTGCGCGGCGACCTCCGCCTGAAGGCGGGGATCGCCTACGGCGAGGGCCGCGACTCCTTCTCGCTCCTGAAGACGGTGGGACGCCTGGACCGGCAGCCGGCGGACGGCTTCGACGCGCAGGTCAAGCCCGTGGCTCTCGTCCTCCAGCACGGCGTCTACATCTTCGCGGACCCTGATCACGACGACGCGCCGTCGCGCTTCGGCCTCGTCCCCCGGCGACCGGTGGCGGCGGTGGTCGTGGGCCAGCGCCCGAAGCGATACGTGCTCTTCTTCCTGCTCGCCGACGGCTGGGTGCGCGAGGAGCTGGACTTCGCGCTCAACACCGTGCGCGCCGCCCTCGGCTCGCGCCTCATGGAAGACCGTGCCCTCGGCAGCCTGGAGCAGGCGGCGGAGATCCAGCAGAGCCTCCTCCTCGAAGAACCGCCGGCCTTCTCCGGATTCGACCTGGCCGCGCGCTCGCGCCCGGCGGAAGAGGTCGGCGGCGACTTCTTCGACTTCGCGGTCTTCGACGAGGACATGCTGGGGCTGTCCATCGGCGACGCCAGCGGCCATGGCCTGCCCGCGGCCCTGCTCGTGCGGGACGTCGTCACCGGCCTGCGCATGGGCCTCGAGCGCGAGCTGAAGATCGCGCACGTCTTCACCAAGCTCAACCGCGTGATCCACCGGAGCACGCTCTCCAGCCGGTTCGTCTCCGTGTTCTACGCGGAGCTCGAGAAGAACGGGAACCTCATCTACGTCAACGCCGGCCACCAGCCGCCGCTGCTCTTCGACACGGGCAAGGACCGCGTGATCGAGCTGACCACGGGCGGCACCGTCATCGGGCCGCTGCCCGAGGTGCGCTTCCACCGCGGGATGGCCTACCTGCGGCCGGGCGACCTGCTCGTCATGTGCACGGACGGCATCCTGGAGCGGCGGGCCAAGGACGGGACGTTCTTCGGCGAGGAGCGCCTGCGCGAGGTCGTGCGCCAGCATCGGACGGCGGGAGCGACCGCGATCCTGGAGGCGATCTTCGACGCCGCGGAAACGTTCGGAGCCGGGCGGGCCTGGGAGGACGACGCGACCGTCGTCGTCGTCCTGCGTCAGGTGCCGGCCTAGGAGCCCTGCCCCGCCAGCAGCGCGTCCTTGATCGCGGCGTTCGTGAGCGCGACCTCTTCACCGTCGACGAGCAGGCGCGCGCCCAGGCCGTGCAGGTCGTTCCACAACGTGTTGGCCATCAGGCCGGCCGCGTTCTCCGACCCGAACTGGGCCGCGAACTCGTAGACGCCGGGGTTGCCGGCCGCGGGCTCGCGCACCGTCCTCTCGTAGACGAGCGCGCCGCCTTCCTTGATGCGCCGGCCCTGGCCGGGCACCAGGGTCCGGGTGGCCATGAGGCGCAGCGGAGCCGTGGGATCCACCGTCTCCAGGCGGAGGTGGACCACCCCGGCCGTGTTCCCGGCTGCCGTCCACCCAGGGGGGCGAACCCTATCGATGCCGGGGGAAGTCATCCGCCTCCAGGCCCGCCCCAGGGCCCCGTCCAGGTAGACGAGCTCGAGACCCGTGGCCCAGTAGGCCACCCCCTCGATGTTGCTCTGGGTCGTCTCGTGACCCGTGCGCACGGGATCGCCCCGCTGCGGCAGGAATTCCACGAACCCGGCCCAGGTCGTCCGTCCGTTGGGCTCCGCGTACACCAGCGCGCGGTCGTAAATCGTTCCATCCGGGCCGGTCAGATCGATCAGCCTTTCGTGCACGAGCTCGGCCATGACTCCTCCCGCCAAAGGCGCTTTGCCTGCGGGTGGACGTGAGCAACTCTCGTGCCGGCCGTATGATCGGGGCGCATGAGCCCCTCTCCGCCCCCGGCCGAGCTCCTCACCGCCATGATCACGCCGGCCGTACTCATCTCCGCCAGCGGGACGCTGATCCTGTCCACGTCGACACGGCTGGCCCGGGTGGTGGACCGCGTGCGCGAGCTCAGCCGCCTCTCGGAGGCGTTGTTCACGGCCGCGGACGCCCCTTTCGCGGAGCTGCGCTGGAAAGGCATCGACGAGCAGCTCGACACGCAGACGCGGCGGGGCGTCCTGCTGCAGCAGGCGCTGACCTGCTTCTACGTGGGCCTCGGGATCTTCGTGGCGACGGCCATCGCGCTCGCCGTCGTGAGCTACGCGCCGCCCGTGGCCTGGCTCCCGAGCGCGCTCGGCATCGGCGGCATGCTCACGCTGTTCTACGGTTGCGTGATGCTGCTGCGGGAAACGCGGCTGGCCCTGCGCGCCGTGGACAGCGAGATGGCCTTCGTCCTCGAGCTCAGCGCCCGTCACCGGCGGGAGGCGCCTCCGCGCTGAAGCCGGTCCGGGCCAGGGCGTCCAGCGCCGCCGCGAGGTGCGTCTCCTTCACGAGGATGTAGTCGGTGTCGAACGTCGAGATGGCGAACACGCTGAGGCCGGCGGCGGCGAGGCTCCCGGAGAGCGCGGACAAGACGCCGATCTCCTCGAACGGGATCGGCCCCTCCAGCTTCAAGGCGCGCCAGCCGTCCTCCACCCGCGACCCGCGGGGAGCGTTCTCGCGCAGGCAGACGACCGAGGTCTCTTCCTCCGTCCGCGTGATCGAGAGCAGCGGTCCCGGCCGAGGGACGGGCCAGGGCGCGCAGGCGGGCAGACGGCAGACCGCGAATTGTCCTTCCAGTAGTGACAACCGGCGCCTGCCCACGGTCGGAATCCGAAGTGGAGGGAGCGAAGGCTCGACGGACATAGAGCGGCGGATTCTAACATCCACGAAACCAGGGGCTCCTGTGCGCCGGACCACCAGGGCGAGCGGGATCACAACATTTTGCGAACGGCGCGCACGATGGCATCGGCCGAGATCCCGTGGGCTTCCAGCAGCTCGGTCGGCTTGCCCGATCGCGGGATCTCGCGCACGGCCAGGATCTCCAGGCGCGTGCTCCCGCCCACGACCGCGGCCACCGCTTCGCCGATCCCGCCGCGCGGGCTGTGGTCCTCCACGGTGATGATGGCGCGCGTCTCCGCGGCCGCGCGCCGCAAGGTGTCGGCGTCGAGGGGTTGCACCGAGTACAGATCGATGACGCGCACGGCGATGCCATCCTTCTGCAGGCGCTCGTGCGCGGTGAGCGCTTCGAACAGCGTCACCCCCGCCCCCACGATCGTCACCGCGTCCTTGTCCGACCGGCGCAGGGTCTTGGACCCGCCGATGGGGAAGGCCTCGTCGTTCGCGTACAGGATGGGCGTCTTGGGCCGGCTGGTGCGGATGTAGACGATGCCCTCGGCGCGCGCGGCCGCCTCGACGCACTTCTCCGCGCAGACAGCGTCGCTCGGATACAGGACGGTCGACTTCACCAGCGCCCGCATCATGGCCAGGTCCTCGAGCGCCATCTGTGACGGGCCGTCCTCGCCGATCGAGACGCCCGCGTGGCTGCCGCAGAGCACGAGGTGCTTGGGGCGCGAGTACACGGCCATGCGGATGAAGTCGTAGGCGCGCGAGAGGAAACAGGCGAAGGTGGAGGCGATCGGGACCTTGCCTTCCGTGGACATGCCGAGGGCGATACCGACCATGTTCTGCTCCGCGATGTAGCCCTCCGCGAATCGCTCGGGCGCGACCGCCTTGAACTTCTCGGAGAAGGTCGAGTTCTTGGTGTCGCCGTCCACGGCCACCGTCTGGGGCGCGCTCTTCGCGAGCTTGGCCAGGGCGGCGCCGAACGCCTCGCGCGTCGCGACCTCCTGGCCCTTCTCGTAGGCGGGCTTGATCTCGATGGGCCCTTCCGCGCGCTTGGGCTCGGCCTCGTAGTGACGCGGCTCCACCTTCAGGGTGATGTTCGCCTCCCCGAGCTCGGCCAGCGCCTTCGTGAGCTCCTCGCCCTTCTTGAGGGGCTTGCCGTGCCAGCCCTCCTTGTCCTCGACGAAGGAGACGCCTTTGCCCTTGAGCGTGCGGGCCACGATCCCGAACGGCTTCGACGACCGGCGCGCCTGCGCGAACGCGTCCTTGAGCGCGGCCACGTCGTGCCCGTCCACGACCGCCGTGTCCCAGCCGAACGCCTGCCAGCGGCGCTCGTACACCTCGGCGTGGTGCTGGTGCATCGTGGGGCCGCTCTGCCCGAGCCGGTTCAGGTCGATGATCGCGCAGACGTTCGAGAGCTTGTTGCAGGCCGCGAACTCCGAGCCCTCCCACACCGAGCCTTCCGCCGCCTCGCCGTCGCCCATCAGCACGTAGACGCGCCCCTGCTCGCCGTCGAGCTTGCGCGCCCAGGCCATCCCGTCCGCCACGGAGAGGCCCTGGCCGAGGGAGCCCGTCGTGACGCGTACCCACGGCACCAGTGGCGTGGGATGTCCCTCCAGCCGGCTGTCGTGCCGGCGCAGGGTCATGAGGTCGTCGTCGATGGCTCCCGATTCCTTCAGGGCCGCCCACAGGATGGGCGCGGCGTGGCCCTTGGAGAGCACGAAGATGTCGGCGCGGCGGCCGCTGGGGTCGCGCGGGTCCCAACGCATCTCGTCGAAGAAGAGGACCGACATGATCTCGGCCATCGACATGCAGCTCGTCGGATGGCCGGACCCGGCCTCGGTGGTGGATTCGATGGACAGGCGGCGCAGCTTCTGCGCCATCTTCGCGAGCGCGGCATTGTCGGCCATGGGCGGGGTCCTTTCGTGTCGGGGCCGCGAGGGTAACCGCCCGCGTTCGGGCGGGTCAAGGGTTAAGCTGGCCCGTGCTCTGCCCGTCGTGCCAATCCGAGAACGACGACGCGGCCGAGGTCTGCTTCCATTGTCGCGCCGTCCTGTCCGCGGTGACGCGGGGGACGCTGATTGGCGGGCGCTATCGGGTGCTGGCCCCGCTCGGTCGCGGCGGGATGGGCGCCGTCTATCGGGCCCATGACGAGGTCCTCGACGAAGACGTCGCGCTCAAGATCCTGCGTCCGGAGGTCGCGGGCACGCCGGAGATGGCGGCCCGCTTCCGTTCCGAGATCAAGCTCGCGCGCAAGGTCAGCCACTGGAACGTCTGCCGCATCCACGAATACGGCGAGGACGGCGGCCTGCAGTACATCTCGATGGAGCTGATCACCGGGGCCACGCTGAAGGACCGCCTGCGTTCCGGCCCCCTGCCCGCGGATCGCGCCTTCGACGTGGCCGTCCAGATCGCGGAGGGCCTGGCCGCGATCCACAAGGTCGGGATCATCCACCGCGATCTCAAGTCGCCGAACGTGATGATCGACGACGCGGGCACGGCCAAGGTGATGGACTTCGGCATCGCCAAGGCGGCGGCGGCGGGGACGGACGGGGGCTCGACGGGCTACGTGCTCGGCAGCCCCGAATACATGAGCCCGGAGCAAGCGCGCGGGCGGCGCGCGGACTTCCGCAGCGACCTGTATTCGCTGGGGATCGTGGTGTTCGAGGCCTTCACCGGCCGCGTGCCCTTCCGCGGGTCGACGCCGGTCGAGACGTTGATGATGCACGTCGAGGCGCCGCCGCCCATCGAGGATCCGTCGCTGGCGCTCCCGCCGGCGCTCCTGCCCGTGTTGCGGTCGGCGCTGGCCAAGGATCCGGGGGCGCGGTTCTCGGACGCGGCGGCGATGGCGGAGGCGTTGAAGGCGGCGCGGGCAGGTGGTGTCGGAGTCGGCGCGCGCGGGGTCGGCGCGGGTGCGGTCGCGGGCGGTGCGGGCGCCGACGCGGCTCGGACGGAGGTGGTGCACACGCGGCCCCTGCCGGCGACGGCGGCTCGGCGGCGGTTGGCGGGTCTGGCGATGGTCGCGGGTCTCGTGGTTGTCGTCGCGGCCGTGCTCCTCGCGCGGCGGTCGCCGGAGCCGGTGCCCGAGCCCGTGGCACCGCCCTCGGCCGCGATGCCCTCAGCGCCGGCGGCGTCGCTCTCCCCTCTTCCCTACACGCTGGTGACGCCGGCGCCGGTCGAGTCGCCGTCGCCGCGGGTCACGGAGACCTCACCGGCTCCGGTGCGTGCGTCGCCTGCGGTCGTCAGCACGCCACCCGCATCCGCTGTCCCGGCCCCGTCGCCCGTGGCCACTCCCCTGCCGTCGCCTACGCCTCCCCCGATGGCGGTCACTCCGTCCGTCGCCCCGCCGTCACCGCATGAGACACCGATCGTGCCCGCGCCCACTCCGGCCACGCCGGCGCCACCGATCCAGGGTTGGCTGCTGGTCCTTCCGAAGCCGTGGGCCAACGTCACCGTCGACGGCCGAGCCCTGGGGGCCACGCCCCTCGAGCGGATCCCGCTGGCGCCAGGATCGCACGCCGTCATCCTCACGCATCCGCAGTACGAGCCGTTCACGCGACGGGTGGAGATCCGCGCCGGGGAGACCACGACGATCCAGCTCGACCTCGCGGCGGCGGGCAAGCGGCGCTGAGTAATCGCGCGCGGCCCTTGCGGTCGCGCACGTCCTGGCGATACCTTGCCCGCATGAGGCGCCCCGTCTCCTGGATCTCGATCGTCGCCCTCGCCGCGGTACCGAGCTTCGCGCTGCAGGAGGCCGCGACGCCGGAGAGTGGCGTGGCCACCGGTGTGCGCCAGGTGGAAGAGGGCGACTACGCCGGCGCGGTCAAGTCTCTCGAGCCGGCGATCGCCCGACTGCGTGGCGACCCGGCGCGCGTGCGTCTCCTCGTGCAGGCGGATATCCAGCTCGCGATCGCCCAAGTGGCCCTCGATCACACGACGGAAGCCGTGCAGGCCTTCTCGGAAGCGCTGACCCTCGATCCGAACCTGCGCCTCGACGAGGAGCGGTACTCGCCGAAGGTGCTGCACGCGCTGGAGACCGCGCGCGAGCAGGCGGCACGCCGAAGCGGGGCGCCCGTTCGCAAGTCCTCGTCGGGGGGCAAGGCCGCGCTCATCGGCGGCGGGTTGGTGGTCGCGGCGGGGGCGACGGTCCTGGCCGTACGTGGCGGGGGCGATTCGCTGCCCACCTTCAGCGGCGCCCGGTTCGGGACACCAGCGCTGGACTGTCCGAACGGATCCGACAACGTGCGTCTGCCGTTCAAGATCCTGGTCGAGGCCTCGAATCCGTCGAGCGATCCCGTCCCCATCACCTCCGTCATGGCTCCGGTGAAGATCGAAGCCAGTCCCGGCTTCCCGGGCGAGCTCGGATTTGCGAGCAACCAGCCGAGCACGGCCATCCCCTCTTCGATACCTGCCAAGCAGAACGTCACGATCGAGGTGACGAGCTTCCTCCTCTGCGGCAACGGCGAAGGCGATGCCGGACGCTTCAACGAGTGGTCGGGAAGCGTGACGTTCACCACTCCCGTCGGCGTGTTCATGGCCGCGACCGCCGATCGCATGCGCGTCAACCTACCGTAGCGCGTCGCCACCGCAGGCGAAGCAAACAGGCTGAGCTGCGCCGCGAACTTCTTTTTTCTCCCGCCCTCGATTTGGACCTCGATTCCCGACGCGCGACTCGCGGCGCGAAACGCGGCTCGCCACGATGGCGGCCGCACCGCCTCCATGGCGCGGTGTGCGCGCCTTGGACCGAAGCCGCCCTGCGCGGCCGTCTCCGCCGACGCGACGATTCCTCGGGCGAGCGAGAGGCTCTCGGCCGGACAGAAAATCACCGTGGTACACAGAGGCATGATGAACA
>Ga0207648_10002809_pt1 | contig 18463 bp, 15 predicted proteins | sample KBSMisM32_FD_184310 | JGI IMG/M metagenome (GOLD analysis project Ga0207648, IMG submission 184310) | Miscanthus rhizosphere microbial communities from Kellogg Biological Station, Michigan, USA - KBS Miscanthus M3-2 (SPAdes) (version 2) | ecosystem: Host-associated > Plants > Roots >...
GCTTGACGATGCCGTACTGGCGCGTTTCCGCGCGCGCGATCTGCTGCACGCCCAGCAGCGAGCAGCGCTCGCGCCGATACACGTCGACCATTTGTTTCATCACCGGCGGCTTCGCGTCGATCAAGTCGTCGGCCAGTATTACGGCAAACGGCTGATCGCCGACCACCGGCTGCGCGCACAGCACCGCATGGCCGAGGCCCAGCGCTTCCTGCTGGCGCACGTAAATGCATTTGACGTGGGACGGCACCACGTCGCGCACCATCGCGAGCATCGCGTGCTTGCCGCGCGATGTGAGCTCCGATTCGACTTCGAACGCCTTGTCGAAATGGTCTTCGATCGCGCGCTTGCTGCGGCCGGTGATGAAGACGAGCTCAGTGATGCCTGCGGCCACAGCTTCCTCGACCGCGTACTGGATAAGCGGCTTGTCAACCACCGGCAACATTTCCTTGGGGCTCGCCTTGGTCGCCGGCAAAAAACGCGTGCCGAGGCCGGCCACCGGAAATACCGCTTTCGTAATTATGCTAGTCATGTCGCTCATGTTCCCGTTTGTTTTCCGTCAGCAATCCAGCAGCTTCAGCAGGCCTGCCTCGTCCAGTATAGCAACCCCCAACTCGCGCGCCTTGTCGAGCTTGCTGCCGGCGTCCTCCCCGGCAACCACAAAATCGGTTTTTTTCGACACGCTGCCGCTGACCTTGCCGCCATGATCGCGTATTTTTTGCGCCGCCTCGTCGCGCTTGAGAGCGGGCAAGGTTCCCGTCAGCACAAAAGTTTTGCCGTAGGCGGGATTCGCGGTGTCCACCGCTTTGGCTGCAGTTTCCGCAAACGAGACACCCGCGGCAAGCAATTGCTCGATGACCTCGCGATTGTGCGGCTCGGCGAAAAACCCGACGATGCTTTGCGCCACCACGGGACCCACATCGGGCACTTGCTGCAAGGCTTCCAGATCCGCCTGCATGATGCGGTCGAGATTGCCGAAATAACGCGCGAGATCCTGCGCCGTGGTCTCGCCGACATTGCGGATGCCCAGCGCATAAATGAACCGCGCAAGCGTCGTGCGTTTGCTTTTTTCGATCGCGGCAACCAGATTGGCCGCCGATTTTTCGGCCATGCGCTCGAGCTCGGCGAGGCTTGCTATGCCGAGCTTGTAAAGATCGGCTGGTGTGCGCACGATGTTGCCGTTCACCAGCTGCTCGACCAGCTTTTCGCCCAACCCTTCGATATCCATTGCCCGGCGACCGGCAAAATGCAGCAGCGCCTCCCTGCGCTGCGCCGGGCAAAACAATCCCCCGGTACAGCGCGTCACCGCTTCGTCGGGCAGTCGCACCGCCGCCGAGCCGCACTCCGGGCAATGCGTGGGCATCGTAAACGGGCGCGCATCGGCGGGACGGCGCTCAGCCACGACCGCCACGACTTCGGGAATGACGTCGCCGGCGCGGCGCACGATAACGGTGTCGCCTATCCACACGTCCTTGCGCCGCACTTCATCCTCGTTGTGCAGCGTCGCATTGGTTACGGTAACCCCGCCGACGAATACCGGCTGCAGGCGGGCCGTCGGCGTCAGCGCGCCGGTGCGTCCCACCTGCACATCGATATTGAGGACTGTGGTCATTTCCTCTTGCGCGGGATACTTGTGCGCCACGGCCCACCGCGGCTCGCGCGTGCGGAATCCAAGCTGCTGCTGGAGTCGCAAACTGTTGACCTTGTAGACGACGCCGTCGATACCGAACGGCAGCCGGTCGCGGCGTTCGCCGATGTGCCGGTGATACGCGACCAGGCCCTCGGCCCCCTGCACCACGCTGCGGTCTTTGCTGACGGGAACGCCGAATGTTTCCAGCGCGTCGAGCACCTCGCTGTGGCGTTCGGGTGCCGCCCACCCGGCGAACTCTCCCAGCCCGTATGCGAAGAACGACAGCGGGCGCTGCGCGGTCATGCCTGAATCGAGCTGGCGGATGGCGCCGGCGGCAGCATTGCGCGGATTCACGAAAGTTTTTCCGCCGGCCGCCAGCTGCCGTTCGTTCATGCGGTCGAAGTCGCTGCGGCGCATGTAGATCTCGCCGCGTATTTCGATGACGCTGGGCGCGGTGCCGCGCAGTTTCAGCGGCACGTGCCGTATGGTGCGCACGTTCTGCGTAACGTCTTCGCCAACCTCGCCGTTGCCGCGAGTGGCCGCCTGCACGAGGTGCCCGTCCTCGTAGCGCAGGTTAATGGCCAGGCCGTCGAATTTGAGCTCGGCAACATATTCGACCGGCGGCGCCTGCTCGTCCAGGCCCAGCTCGCGGCGGACGTACGCATCGAATTTAATTGCGCCGGCGTCGCTGATGTCGGTTTCCGTGCGGATCGACAGCATGGGCAGCGCGTGCACCACCGGCTTGAGTTCCGCGAGCACGCCGCCGCCAATGCGTTGCGTCGGCGACGCGGGCGATACGAGCTGCGGGTGCGCCGCTTCCAGCGCCTGCAACTCCTGAAACAGCCGGTCGTATTCCGCATCCGCAACGGTCGGCCGGTCGAGCACGTAATAGTCGTAATTGTGCTGCTCGATTTTCGCGCGCAACGCTTCAGCGCGGGAGGTGATGGACTCCGGCACGGCCATTTACGAAAACAAACGCAGTGCGCGCGCTCCCCCGGCCGCAATCTGGCCCGCTTCCATTTTTGCGAGTATGCCCGTCAGCTGGCGCCGGATTTTTTCGATCGCCTCGTCGGAGAGCGGCGCCTTATTGTCGTCGACCAGCGTGCCGTCGAGCGTGGACGCAAAACTGCGCGCGGTCGCCAGCATCGCTTCGAACGCCGCCAGCCCTTCCGCGACGCGCGGCACGTCGAGCAGAAAAGTCACGCCGTTGGTCGTGAGCGTCGTGATCTGCTCGGGCATGAACGGCATCGGCTCGTGATTGTCCAGCGTGTATACCGGCTGGCCGGATTCGTTGCGCAGGTAAAAGACACCGTCGCTCTCGAGCTTCATGCCGGCGGCCTGCGCGAGCGCCCGGATCTTGGTGCCGGCGAACGGGCCGCCATTGCGCGTCACCACGTTGACGCCGACCGCGATATCGACGTCGGCGCAGAAGCGGTCGAGCTGCACCGCCATCGCGTGCGCGAGTCCGGCGTCCAGCGACTTGACCGCGATCGCGGCCTGCTCTTGCGCCCATTTCTCCACGGCGGTGCGAAAAGTCGTCAGCTTTTCCTGCTCGATGCAGCCGGCGCGGTTCGCCATCTGCACGGCAAACCGCAGTTGCGCGTAATCCTTGTTGCCGGCGCCGCCAGCCTGCCAGCCGCCGGCCTCGGCATCGTAACCTGCGGCGAGCACGGGCTTGCCCCAGTTCGCGGCGAGCGCGTTCAATTGCGGGTGCAGCTCCGCGACCGGCGCGGGCTCGGCAAGCTCGATTTCGACGACGTAATCGATGACTGGATCGATCGGCAACGCCGCCGACGGGCGCCGCGGTGCGGCACGCGGCGCGCTCTCGGGAAGCGTGCCGCCTTCCAGTCGCGGCTCGATACGCGCATCGGGCGCGGCCTCCGCGTCCGGCGCTTTGGCGGGCATCAGCACGTCAGCGTGCTCGTTGTCGAACGCGAGCTCGGCGCGCCGCCTGAACTGGCGTTCCTGCCACCAGTTGAATGCCAGCACCCCGGCCACCACGCAGGCGCCGATGGCGATCAAAGCTGTCTGCAGATCGCTCATGGTTATACGGGCGTGCCTACGCGGCTTCCTCGGCGAGCTTCATGGCCTCCTCGATATCGACTGCGACCACGCGCGACACGCCGGCTTCCTGCATGGTCACGCCGATCAGCTGGTTCGCGATCTCCATCGTAATCTTATTGTGGCTGATGAACAAAAACTGCGAATTGGCCGACATTTTCTTCACCAGGTCGCAAAACCGCTCGGTGTTGGTGTCGTCAAGCGGCGCGTCGACTTCGTCGAGCAGGCAAAACGGCGCAGGATTCAACTGAAACAGCGCGAACACCAGCGACAGCGCCGTCAGCGCTTTTTCGCCGCCCGACAGGAGGTGGATCGAACTGTTTTTCTTGCCTGGCGGCTGCGCAATCACGTGCACGCCGGCATCGAGGATTTCCTCGCCCGTCAATTCGAGCTTGGCGCGGCCGCCGCCGAAGAGCGACGGGAACAGGCGCCCGAAATGGGTGTTGACCTCGTCGAACGTGTGCTGCAGCCGCTCGCGCGTCTCGCGGTCGATGCGCCGGATCGCGTCTTCGAGCGTGGTGAGTGCCTGGTTCAGGTCGAGCGATTGCGCGTCGAGATAATTCTTGCGCTGCTGCGAGGAATCGAGTTCCTCCAGCGCCGCCAGGTTAACCGCGCCCAGCGCGCCGATTTCTCCATTGAGGCGCGAAATGTCGGCCTGCCACGCGCCCGAGCGCTTGCCTTTTTCCAGCTGAGCCTCGAGCTCCTGCTCGTCGGCGCCGGCCTCGGCGAGTTGCTGCGCAAACTGCTCCTCGGTCAGGCGGGCTTCCTGCTCCTTTAGCCTGACCTCCCCGGTACGCTCGCGAATGGGCCCGAGGTTCTGTTCGATCGTGAGCCTCTCCTGCTCGGTTTCGCGCAGCGTTGTTTCGGTCGCCTCTAGCGCGTCGCGCGCGGCTGCCAGCACCTGCTCCTTCTGCGCGCGCACGCCGATGATCTGCTCGAGCTCGGTGGTGAGCGGCGCCTCATCGAGCAGTTCCAGCTCGTGCTGGTTCTGGGCTATGCCGGTTTTGACGGTGCCAACGCTGTCGGCGATCAGTTTGCTCGCGTTTTCGACTTCGGCGATCTTGTTCGCGCACGTCTTCACGTGAAACGCGGATTCCTGCGCCGCGCGCTCGGCCTGCTGCCCGAGCTGGCGCTGCTGTTCGAGCGCCGCCTCCGCCGCCTCGTAAGCGGCAACGATGCTCGCCTGCCGCGACTGAAATTCGATGCGCAAACCATCGAGCTGGACGACGTTGACCTGCGCCGCATCGTGCTGGGCGCGCTCGTGCCCGGACTGGGCGTTGATTTCCGCGAGCTCGGCGGCGATTTGCTCGCCGCGCTGCGTTACGCGCTGCGCCTGCTCCGAAAGACGCAGGATCGCGAGCTCAGATTCATGCAGCGATTGCTGCATCAACTCCGCCGCGAGCCGCAATTCGTTGAGCGCCGTCCTGCGCTGCTCGAACCGTGCTTCGGCGTCGGCGAGTTCGCTGCGCATCGTCGCGAGCCGCGAATGCTCGCCGGTATGCTGGGCGGCCAGCTGCTCGATCTCGCGCTGCCGCGACAGCACGCCGTGCAGTTCGGAATCCGGCGCGTGGAAACTCACGCTGTGCCGCGTGAACACGTGGCCGTCACCCGAGACCAGCAGCGCACCGGCCGGCAACCGTTCGCGCAACGCGAGACCCTCGTGACGGTCCTTGACGACATAGACTTGATCTAACCAGTCGGCGAGCGCGCCGGCCGCGGCCGAATTCTTGCATCGCACGTAGGCCGCCAATGGCTCGAGCCCGAAGGGTGCCGGCGTGACCGGCGTATCGCCCGCCGCCGTATAAACCGTCATCTTGCCTGGCGGCAAATCGCCGAGCCACGGCGCCGCCTGCCCCAGATTGTCCAGCCCAATCGCATTCAAGCGCTCGCGCAGCACGGCTTCGAGGCCGTCTTCCCAGCCCGCTTCGATTTCGATGTCCTGCCACAGACGCCGCGCCGAATTCAGGTCGTGCGTAGCCAGCCAGCCTTGCATCGTTTCGCTGCGCGCGATGCGATCCTGTAATTGCGTGAGCGCTTCGATGCGCGCGTCAAGCGCGGTGACCTGCTGGGCTGCCGCATCCACGGTGTCGCCCTGCTCGCGCAACGCCTGCTCGAGCCGCGGCAGCGACGTCTCTTCGGCATCGAGCGCCGCGCGTTTGTCGCGGTGCTGGGCCTCGAGTGCAACGAGCTCGGCGCGCAAGCGTTCCAGTTCGGCGCTGTCGGGCGGCGTCAATGCAGCCTGCTCTTCGCGCAACCGCTGCTCGCGCTGGGCGAGCTGAGCGAGGATTTTCAGCGCATGCTCGCTGCGCGTCTGCTCGAGCTGCAGCGCCTGCGCATTGCCTGCAATCTCCTGCTGGAGCTGATCGCGCGCTTCCTGGCTCGCGCGGAACACCTGCTCTGACACCGGCAGTTGCGAGGCCGCCTGCGCCGCCGCGATCCGGCACGCTTCAGCTTGGGCCCCGGCGCGCGCCGCTTCCTGCTGCCACTCGTCGCGGCTCGCGTGCTGCGCCTGCAACTGCGCTTCGCCCTGCTCGAACTGGCTTTGCAATGCGGCGAGCTGGTTGCTGATGCGCTGCCGGTTCTCGCGCACGTGCTGGAGCTGTTGCTGCACGCGCGAGAATTCAGCGTTCGTTTCGTACAGGCTGCCTTGGGCTGCGTGCACCGCATCACCCGCCATGTGGTGGCTGTCGCGCAACTCCTCGATGCGGCGCTCGGCCTCGCGCAGGCGCGCGGTTTCCGCTTCGAGCTCGACACCGAGCTTCTCGATCTCGCGCGTGTAGCGTTCGCGGGCGCTCGTTGCCTCGCGGCGCTTCTGCAGCCACAGCAGGTTCTGCGCGAGGCGCAACTGCTCTTGCAGGCTGTGGTACTGGCGCGCCACTTCGGCCTGCTCGCGCAAGTGCTCGAGCTGCTTGTCGAGCTCGAGCCGGATATCTTCGACGCGCAGCAGGTTTTCCCGCGTGTCGCCAAGCCGCAATTCGGTCTCGCGCCGGCGGTCGCGGTATTTCGACACGCCCGCGGCCTCTTCGAGAAATATGCGCAGTTCTTCGGGTTTTGCCTCGATGATGCGCGAGATCATGCCCTGCTCGATGATCGCGTAGGCGCGCGCCCCCAGACCGGTGCCGAGAAAAATGTCGGCCACGTCGCGCCGCCGCACGTGCAGGTTGTTGATGTAGTACGCCGACTCGCTGTCGCGCTCGAGCACGCGCTTGACCGAAATCTCGCCGTAACCCGACCACTGCCCGCCCGCGCGGCCGAGGCTGTTGTCAAACACGAGCTCGACGCTTGCGCGGTTTACCGTCTGCCGGTTGCCCGAGCCGTTGAACAAAACATCCTGCATGGTCTCGCCGCGCAGATGCTTCGCCGACGATTCGCCGAGCACCCAGCGCACTGCATCGATGATGTTGGATTTACCGCAGCCGTTGGGTCCTACCACGCCGACTAACTGGCCTGGCACGGGAATACTGGTGGGATCGACGAAAGACTTGAAGCCAGCGAGCTTGATTTCAGTGAGGCGCAATTTTTTCTATGCCAGGTGAGGTTATAATTCGGGCCGGAATAGCGCGCCATTTTAACTGAATTAATTCATCTGCCCTAATGCCCAGCAGCCCCAGCAAAGCGCTTGCCACGTTTGCGAATCCGCAGCCGCGCCGCGATTACCGGATTCACATGGAAATACCGGAGTTTACCTGTCTGTGTCCGCAAACCGGACAACCGGATTTCGCAACGCTCTATCTCGATTACGTGCCGGACCGCAAATGCGTTGAGCTGAAAAGCCTCAAACTTTATATCTGGTCGTTCCGCAATGAAGGCGCTTTTCATGAAGCGGTGACCAACCGCATCCTCGATGATCTAGCCAAAGCCACCGCGCCGCGCTACATGCGGCTGACCGCGCGCTTCTACGTGCGCGGCGGCATTTTCACCACCGTGGTGGCGAGCGTGCAGAAGAAAGGCTGGCGCGCGCCCGCCTCGCTCAACCTGGACCCGGACGCGCTGCCGCCTTCGTCGAGCATCCGCTAGTCGCGCCCGCTGGCTGATGGCCCAGCCGGTCCGACAGCAAGCCGGCGGCGACGATCATGGTGCCGCCTATCCATTCGCGCAGTTCGAGCACCTCGCCGGCAAGCAGCCATGCCGATATTGCCGTTACGACCAGCTCGAACAGATAAATGACGATCGCGCGGTTGGCACTGATGTGGGTGAGCCCGTACTGAACCGCGATGTTGACGGCGAATATTACGAGCGCGAGCAGCGCCAGCATCCAGGCCTGCGCCAATGCCGGCACCCAGATGTCGGCCACCGGCCGCACGGCCCATATACAACCGCCTCCCGCCACGACACCGCCGAAAAAAACCGCGAGCACTTTGAGCTCGATCGAGAGCTGAGTCGTTTTGCGTATCAGCACGTTCGACAGCGCGAACATCGTGCCGGCGGAGAGCCCGATCCATTCGGCCGGCGAACGCGGCACCGGCCAGCCCAGCTGCGGCTGCCACAACATCACGGCGCCGCCCGCGAGCGCGCACAGCATCAGCGCATACCCTGTGCCCGACAGGCGCTCGCCGAGCAACCATCGCGCGAATAATATTGTCCAAATCGGCGACAGGTAAAAAAGCAGCACGACGCGCATCACGTCGCCGTAGATGACGGCCATCGTGAAACCCACGTTAGCCCAACCTGCAGCCAGCGCAATCGCCAGCAACACCCATGACAGCCGAATGCGTGGACGCAAGCAGACAAGGCCCAGCAAAAGTGCGCCGGCATAGGTCAGAGTTGTCGCGACGGCGCCGCCGACGCCCGCGTGCTCGAGGACGCGATACGGATACCAGATGACGCCCCACACGGTCGCCCCGGTGAGCAGCGCCGTGACCGGGATCATTTTTGTGAACCGCACCGCAACACCCTTATAATCCGACCTTGAATAAATCCACGACAGGGACGCGTCCCTGCACAACCGCACTCAAAAGACGAAGCCTGGATAAGATGAATCCCATTCCGCGGCGCGCGCCTGCTCATCCAGATCGGCGCGCATGAATCCGAGCTTCGACCAGCTGCAAAGTTATCCGTTTCAGAAGCTCGCCGCCCTGACCGGCGCGGTCACGCCCCCTCCTGAGCTCAAACGCATCAGCCTGCACATCGGCGAGCCCAAGCACCCGACGCCGGAGTTCATCAAGCGCGCGCTCACGGAAAATCTGGGCGGCCTCGCCAATTATCCGACCACGCTCGGCGCCCCCAGCCTGCGCGTCGCGATCGCAGAATGGATGCGACGCCGTTACGGCCTCACGGATATCAACGCGGAGACCCAGATCATACCGGTCAACGGCAGCCGCGAAGCGCTGTTTGCATTCGCGCAGACGGTCGTCGATCGCACGCGCGCCGCGCCCGTCGTCGTCGTGCCCAATCCGTTTTACCAGATATATGAAGGCGCCGCGCTGCTGGCCGGCGCGACCCCGCAGTACCTCCACACACTGCCTGGCAACGGCTTTGCGCTCGATTTCGCGCAACTGTCTGACGACGTATGGCAGCGCACGCAGCTCGTTTACGTATGCTCGCCGGGCAATCCGACCGGCCGTGTCATGACGCTCGACGAGTGGCAGCGCCTGTTCGCGCTGTCGGATCGCTACGGATTCGTGATCGCGGCGGACGAGTGCTATTCAGAAATTTATTTCGATGAGACGCAGCCGCCGCTCGGCGCGCTGCAGGCGGCCCGGCAATGCGGTCGCGCCGGATTTCCGCGGCTCGTGATGTTTTCGAGCCTCTCCAAGCGCTCCAACGTGCCGGGCATGCGCTCGGGCTTCGTCGCCGGCGATGCCGAAATCCTCAAGAAATTCCTGCTCTATCGCACCTACCAGGGTTGCGCCATGAGCCCGCCCATCCACGCCGCCAGCACCGCCGCGTGGCAGGACGAAGCTCACGTCATCGAAAACCGCCGCCTTTACCGAGAAAAATTCGCCGCATTCACCCGCATCCTCGGCGAAGTCACCGAAGTTGGCATGCCCGACGCGGCGTTCTATGTGTGGCTCGACACGCTGCGCGACGACGCTCAGTTCACGCGCGAGCTGCTGGCCGAGCAGAATGTTTCGGTGCTGCCCGGCAGCTATCTCGCACGCGAAGCGCGCGGCGTGAACCCGGGCGCGCAGTTCGTGCGCATCGCGCTGGTCGCGTCGACCGAAGAATGCACCGAAGCCGCGCAGCGAATCGCGGCATTCATGCGCAAACGTTAAATAAGTCACGGAAAAAAACATGAACGAACTGCAAACCATCATCGAACAGGCGTGGGACCAGCGCGCCGACCTCAATCCCGGCACGGCGCCGGCCAAAATCGGCGCCGCTGTCAACGACGTGGTCGGCGCCCTCGATTCGGGAAAATTGCGGGTCGCGGAAAAAATCAATGGCGAGTGGGTAGTCCACCAGTGGCTCAAGAAAGCAGTGCTGCTGTCCTTCCGCCTCGAGGACAACGTCGCGATGGCAGGTGCCGCCACCCAGTATTACGACAAAGTTCCCAGCAAGTTCGCGCACTACTCGCGCGACGATTTTGCACGCGGCGGTTTTCGCGTAGTGCCCCCGGCGATGGTGCGGCGTGGCGCGTACATAGCCAAAAACGCAGTTTTGATGCCGTCGTACGTCAACATCGGCGCTTATGTGGACGAAGGTACGATGGTCGACACGTGGGCGACGGTCGGCTCGTGCGCGCAGATTGGCAAGAACGTGCACTTGTCGGGTGGCGTTGGCATCGGCGGCGTGCTCGAACCGCTGCAGGCCAACCCGACCATCATCGAGGACAACTGCTTTGTCGGGGCCCGCTCCGAAATCGTCGAAGGCGTGATCGTCGAAACCGGTTCCGTGATCTCGATGGGCGTATTTATCGGCCAAAGCACGCGCATCTTCGACCGGGCGACCGGCACCGTCACTTATGGCCGCGTACCGTCAGGTTCAGTGGTCGTTTCAGGCACATTGCCGTCCAGCGACGGCAAATGTCAGCTTTATTGCGCGGTCATAGTTAAAAGGGTCGACGCCGGAACGCGCGCAAAAACCAGTATTAACGATTTATTGCGTGGGGATTGATTCACATAACGCTCGAAATACGCTTCCCAAGCCCTTCAAAAATTGGCAGAATAGTCACTTCATCCCCGGTGTAAAAATGACAAGGATGTAATGGGCTTACTTGACGACCTCAAGCAGCAGGCGGACTCGCTGCGCCAAAAGCAGCAGGTCACGCAAGCTGAACTCAATCAGCACCTCCTGCTTGCGCACGCCAAGTTGAAAGACGGCCTGCACTACCTGGTCGATCTTTTCAATTCGCTGAACGTGATCAAGCCGGTCGTCCCGCGCTTTTACTCACTCGAAGGTGGCAACACCCAGCTCGAAAATCTGCTGCAGTGCGACTATAACTGTAACGGCCGCCGGCTGACGGTGGACCATCGCGACTACATCGAGGCCGTCGTGCTGCGCTTTCGCTGCGTTGCCGATGGCAATATAACTCTCGAAAAGCAGTCCGACCCGATGGTCAATCGCCTGCGCGACCATTTGTGGACGCATGCGCTAAAGTTCGAGGTCACCGAGGTCCGCAATGAGCGCGGCTATGTGGAGCGCGGCATCTTCACGGTTAAGTGCGAAGTGCCGGTGACCATCACTATCAGCGGCGATCTCGAGAAAGCCCAGATCAAGATAGTCACCAAGAATCTCGAAAAGCTCGGCGAATATGTCTACATCTACGAGTTCGACGAATTCGGCAAGGAAGTGCTCGAAGAACTCGGCAAAGTAATCATCGCCAAGCCCAATGCATTTCGCACGACCGGCAAGCGCCAGCAGGCAATGGCGACGACGACGAACTCGCGCGTGCCGCGCGAAGCGGTCGTCGACGCGCTGGCCGCGAAGCGGGACCCGGGGACCGAAGCAGACGGCGACGCGGGCAAGGGCCTCATGCACAACATCAAGTCGCTACTGAAGCGCTGACCGGAGACGCCATGTTCCTCGACCCGTTATTCAAACTGATGGCCGAAAAGCAGGCCTCGGACATGTTTTTCACCGCCGGCGCACCGATCCAGATCAAGATCAACGGCGTCGTGATGCCCGTCAACGCACAGAAGCTCGACCCGGCCGGCGTCAAGAAAATCTCGTACGAGGTGATGACCGAGGCGCAGATCGAGGAATACGAAAGAACGTTCGAGATGAATTTCGCGGTCGGCCGCTCCGACCTTGGCAGCTTCCGCCTCAATGTGTTCCGCCAGCGCGGCGCGGTCGCCTTGGTGGTTCGCTTCATCAAGCCGGATATCCCGACGGTAGAGGAGCTCAAGCTCCCCCCGATCGTCAAGGACCTTGTGATGGAGAAGCTCGGCATGGTCCTGGTCGTCGGCTCGACCGGCTCGGGCAAGTCGACGTCCATGGCGGCGATGATCGATTATCGCAACAGCACGCGCACCGGCCACATCCTGACGATCGAAGATCCGATGGAATTCGTCTTCAAGCACAAGAAGTCGATCGTCAACCAGCGCGAAGTCGGCATGGACACGCGCTCGTATAACCAGGCGCTGATCAGCGCGATGCGCGAAGCGCCGGACCTGTTGATGATCGGCGAGATCCGCGACCAGCCGACATTGCAAAGCGCACTGCTGTTCGCGCAAACCGGCCACTTGTGCCTGTCGACGCTGCACGCGAACAACAGCTATCACGCATTGAACCGCATCATCAATTTTTTCCCGCGCGAGGCGCGCGAAGCGCTGCTCGCCGACCTCGCGATCAGTTTGAGATGCGTGTTGTCGCAGCGCCTGATACGTGCCAAGGGCGGCGGCCGCATTCCAGCGGTCGAGGTGCTGCTCAATACTGCGCACATTTCCGAGCTGATCAAGAATGGCGCGATGGGCGAAATCAAAGACGCGATGGAGCAGAGTCTTGCGCCCGGCAGCCAGACCTTCGAGCAGTCGCTGTTCAATCTATATTCGACCGGCCAAATCACGCTCGAGAACGCGCTCGCCAATTCGGACTCGCCCACCAACCTGCACTGGCTGATCAACAATACCGGCAAAGTTGCGACGCAACCCGCGCCCAGCCAGGAAGACCAGAAATCCAGTGCCCGCACGACCACGGGCCAAAGCGACGATTTGAGCAGCATCAAGCTTAATCTCGACATGGTCTAGCGCGCACGCGGCGCATGCCGCACGCGATGCCGTCCGTCACCACCGTTCATTCCCTGATCGAAGCCGCCTGCGCGCGCCTCACGCGCGCGCGGCTCGCGTATGGTCACGGCATACCCACCGCATGGGATGAAGCCGCTTACTTCGTGCTCCACGCGCTGAAGCTGCCGCCCGCTCGGTTGACCCCCTATCTCGAGCAGGCCGTAACCCCGCGTGTGGTTCGCCAGGTTACGGAACTCGTCGACGCGCGCATAAGCAGACGTGTGCCCGCCGCCTATCTCACGCGCGAGGCCTGGCTGGGCGAAGACCGGTTTTATGTCGACGAACGCGTGATCGTGCCGCGCTCGTTCATTGCCGAGCTCATACATGAGCGCTTCGTGCCGTGGCTGCCGCCGCGGCTGCGCATACGCCGGGCTCTCGACCTGTGCACCGGTTCCGGCTGCCTCGCGATCGTGCTCGCCAAAACCTTCCGCAGTGCCACGGTCGATGCGGTGGACATCGAGCGCGGCGCGCTCGCGGTTGCGCGACGCAACGTCGCGAACCATAAGCTGCAAAGCCGGGTGCGCGTGCTGCGGTCGGATATGTTCGATGCGGTGCGCGGCGAGCACTACGATCTCATTATCGCGAATCCGCCGTACGTAAGCGCGGACACCATGCGCAAGCTCCCGCGCGAGTACCGCCACGAACCGGCCATCGCGCTCGCGAGCGGCCAAGACGGGCTTGACGCCGTGCGCGTGATATTGCGCGAGGCGGATGCGCTGCTTACCGACAAGGGTCTGCTCGTCGTTGAAGTCGGGCACCATCGCCCGCGCGTGGAGCGCGCGTTCGCGCGCTATCCATTCGTCTGGCCGCAGACCAGCGGCGGCGACGATTGCGTGTTTATCCTGAGCCGCGCCGACCTGCTACGCGCGCGGGCGTCGGCGGAGCGTCCGGCGGCGCTGCGGGCGCCTGCGCCGCGTCGAGCCAGTCGAGCAGCCGCCGCGTCTCGTCGGAAGTGAGCTCGTAATACTGGTTTCTTTTCACGCGCGACGGCAGCTCGACCGGGCCGTAGCGTACGCGCATCAGCCGGCTGACGACAAAGCCCAGCTTTTCGAAGAGGCGCCGCACAACGCGATTGCGGCCTTCCTTCAGCACGACATGGCACCAGGTGTTGGCGCCCTCGCCGCCGCGCAGGTCGACGCGTTCGCAGCACGCAACGCCGTCGTCGAGTTCGACTCCCTGCATCAGTTGCTGGACATGCTGCTCCTGCAGCTTGCCCATCACGCGCACCGCGTATTCGCGCTCGATTTCGAACCGCGGATGCATCATGCGATTCGCGAGCTCGCCCGACGTCGTGAACATGAGCAGGCCGCAGGTATTGAAATCGAGCCGGCCGATCGAGATCCATTTCGCACCGGACAGCGACGGCAGTCCTGCGAAGACGCTGGGGCGCCCGCGCGGATCGTCCCGGCTCGCAATCTCACCTTCCGGCTTGTGGTAAAGGAGCACGCGCGGCAATCGCGACGTCGACTGCGCGCGCACGACGCGTCCCGCCACCTTGATTTGGTCGGCCGGCCCGACGCGCGCGCCTATCGTGGCCACTTCGCCGTTGACGGTGACGCGGCCGTTGGTAATCAGCGTCTCCATATCGCGGCGCGATCCCAGGCCCGATTGCGCAAGGACTTTCTGCAGTTTCTGGGTCGGCGCATCCGCATCGGCGACCGGTCGGCTGCGTCCCCCGCGCGGCGCTGGCGATGTCCGTCCGCCGCGCGGTGCCGCTGCTGCCCGGCCGACACGCTCGGTGCGCGCCCTGCGCGCGGATTTAGGCGGCCGGCTCACGGCGCGGCTTCGATCGCACGGCGCTCGATCACCGCCTGCGCGAGCGTGCCGCTGTCGACGTGCTCGAGTTCGCCGCCGACCGGCAAGCCGCGCGCGATGCGCGTCACTTTGATATCGCGTGCCAGCAGCAGCTCGGCGATATAGTGTGCGGTCGCCTCGCCTTCCATCGTAAAGTTGGTCGCGACTATCACTTCGCCGACCACGCCGTCATCGGCGCGCTTGATCAGGCGGTCGAGGTGTATGTCCTTGGGGCCGACGCCGTCGAGCGGCGAAAGCCTACCCATCAGCACGAAGTAGAGCCCTTGGTAGCATTCGGCCTGCTCCATCATCAGCATGTCCGCAGGCGTCTCCACGACGCACAGCAGGCGCGCATCGCGCCGCGGCGAGCGGCACAAGCCGCAAATCTGCTCCTCGGTGAACGTGTTGCAGCGTTCGCAATGCTTGATGAGTTCGAGCGCGCGGCCGAGCGCAATGCCCAGGCGCGCGGCACCCGTGTGGTCACGCTGCAGCATATGGAACGCCATGCGCTGCGCGGACTTCGGACCGACGCCGGGCAGGCAGCGCAACGCCTCGATCAGCTCTTCGAGGCTCGAGGGGTTCTTCATTTCGGAATGATGAGCGATGAGTGATGAGTGATGAACGGAATAAAACGCTCGAGATTTTCATTCATCATTCTGCACTCATCACTCATCATTGAACTTAGAACGGCAGCTTCATGCCCGGCGGCAAGCCCATGCCAGCCGTCATGCCGCCCATCTTTTCCTGGGTCGTCGCTTCGGCGCGGCGCACCGCGTCGTTCATGGCGGCCGCGATCAGGTCTTCGAGCATGTCCTTGTCGTCCTTCAACAGGCTTTCGTCGATCACCACGCGCTTCACGTCGTGACGGCAGGTCATCGTCACTTTGACCATGCCCGCACCGGACTGGCCTTCGACCTCGATGGTCGCCAGCTCTTCCTGCATCTTCTTCATGTTCTCCTGCATCTGCTGGGCTTGTTTCATGAGCCCTGCCAGGCCGCCTTTCATCATGACTGACTCCTCATTGCACGGGTTTGATGGTCGATGGCACGACGCGCGCGCCGAAATTTTCGATGAGATCGCGCACGAACGGATCGCCGTCGATCGCCGCCGCCGCGGTATTCAGCTTCTGCTCGTTGTCGCGGTCGCGGATTTCCGCGAGCGTATTGCCGCTGCTGGGACCCACCGCGATCTCCAGCTTGAGCTTGGTGCCGAGATGTTGCTCGAGCGCGAGCTTGAGGCGGTCCTGGTAGGCGCGGTCGTTCAGATGCCGCTGCGCATGCGGGACCCGCAGCTGGATAAGACCGTCCTGCCACGCCACGAGTTCGCAATTGTGCGCGAGCATGCGCTCCATGCCGGCGAGCGGCAACCGGTTGATCAGCGCATTCCAGTCGCCGTCAAACTGCTTTTTTTTTAAATCGGCAGCCGGCGCCGCGGCGGCTGCGGGCGCAGCAGTCCTGACCGGCGCCGCCGTTGGTGTGCCGGTGCGCGCCACTGCCGCGGATGCCGGCATGAACGCGAGCATGCGCATCAGCGTCATCGTGAATCCCGCGTAATCATCGGGTGCGAGATCCAGATCCTGGCGGCCGGTGACCGCGATCTGGTACAGCAACTGGATTTCCTCGGCGCCGAAGCCTTGCGCGAGCGCCATGAGCGCGCCATGGTCCGGATCGTCCGCCGCGATCGCCTTCGGCACGGTTTGCGCGAGCGCCACCCGATGCAGCAGCGTCGCCAGATCCTGCAACGCTATCTCAAACGACAGGCTGCGCTCAGCCATGCGGTCGGCCACCGCGATCAGGCCCGGGCCGTCCTGTTGCTGGAGCGCCGCCAGAATGTCACGCAGGTATTCCTGCTCGACGCTGCCAAGCATCGCGCGCACCGACTGGTGCTCGACGCGCCCTGCGCCGTGCGCGATCGCCTGGTCGAGCAGAGAGAGGCTGTCGCGCATGCTGCCGTGCGCGGCGCGCGCGAGCAGCGTCAACGCTTCGTCGTCACCGGCGACTTCTTCGAGCGCGAGAATTTTCCTGAGCTGCTGTTTGATTTGCGCCTGCGGAATCTGCTTCAAGTTGAACTGCAGACAACGCGACAGCACCGTCACGGGAATTTTCTGCGGATCGGTCGTCGCCAGGATGAACTTGACGTGGCCCGGCGGCTCCTCGAGCGTCTTCAGCATCGCGTTGAACGCGCTGCGCGACAGCATGTGCACTTCGTCGATGATGTACACCTTGAAGCGCGCGCTGGTCGGCGCATAAAGCGCGTTCTCGAGCAGGTCCCGCATGTTGTCGACCTGGGTATTCGACGCGGCATCGAGCTCGATCAGGTCGACGAAGCGGCCCGCATCGATTTCGGTGCACGCCGCGCACTTGCCGCAGGGCGTCGCCGTGATGCCGGTTTCACAGTTCAAGGCCTTGGCGATGATGCGCGCCAGTGTCGTTTTACCGACGCCGCGGGTGCCGGTAAACAGGTATGCGTGGTGCAGCCGCTGCTGGGTCAGCGCGTTCGTCAGCGCCTTGACGACGTGTTCCTGCCCGACCAGTTCGGTAAATGTCTTGGGGCGCCACTTGCGGGCGAGAGCCTGGCTCACGGGAAAATGGGCTCGACGTTGACTCTAGGAAATGGCGTTGCGCGCGTCACGCCAGGCACGCACCGGCGCTGGCGCTTTTAGAAATGGTATTGCAGGCGCACTTCGTTGTAATTAACGCCCTGGTTCGGGCCCTTGATGCCGGCATTGGAGAAATGCTGGTAGCGATAGCCGAGCTCATACTTGCCTTTATCGCCGAAGCGCACGCCGGCGCCGACGTGATCGCCGAACTGGAAAGCGGTGCCGAACTGGCGCTGCTCATTGAGCGAAGTCGCGGACAGCAGATGCATGCCCACGCCGAGCTCCAGGTACGGCGAGATGGCCGAACGGGTCGTCTGCTGAAACCGCAGCACCGGCGTGAAGCCGATGTCGAAGATGCTGCTATGCGTCTTTGCGATGCTGTTGTTGTCCCAATAGCCGAAATCCGACTCCCAGTAGCCGCCGAAATGCCAGTTGCCCATTTCGACCCATTTCTTGTTCCAGTCCCACTGGACACCAATGCGACCCATGTTCACGCTCACGTTCGACGAATCGGAGTGCCCATAGACGACCGACATGCCGTCGATTGCGTCCACAGCGGGGCTTACCACCAGAGAGGCCGCGGCTATCAGGTATCGGGTGGTTTTCATAAGTCCTTGGCAGGTCTGAGCAGTTTCACGTATGGCTATGATAACGCAAAAGAAAAAGGGTGGCGAGCCTGGTCCCCGGCACTTGCAGAGAATAGCTTTGGCTGCTTCCTTCCGGACCTGACCAGGTTCACTACCGTGCAATGCGGGGGGGCCCGCCATTGTTCGTTGCCGCACCTTGCAGCATGCGGCCTGGTTGCATTATGCCCGTAGTTGCGCGGGACGGCGAGCGTCGATTTATGCGCGCGAACAGATGATTGCGCCAAAAAAGCGCGTGATACAATTTTTGTAGGAATTCAAGGAATAAAACGGGCGGGGCCGCTTCCGGCGAGCCGCACTTCAGCCCCAAGTCAAGCAGGCCTTAAATCGGCAGTCATCGCAGGTTAATTGGAGGACGCATGGCGACCCAGACGATCGAATCGGTGTTGAATGAAACGCGGACCTTTGAGCCGAGCGCGGCCTTCGTCAAGCAGGCCAACATCTCGGGCATGGACGCCTATAACAACCTCTGCGCCGAGGCGGAACGCGACTTTACCGGTTTCTGGGCGCGTCTCGCCCGCGAAAACGTGCTGTGGCACAAGCCCTTCACCCAAACGCTCGACGAATCGAA